>JAABUT010000656.1_pt1 | contig 50616 bp, 43 predicted proteins | sample 5559281 | NCBI WGS metagenome assembly JAABUT01 (sample SAMN10711880, study PRJNA513359) | rock metagenome | isolation source: Antarctica rocks | place: Antarctica: Victoria Land, Ricker Hills nord | collected 2016-01-04
GTTATCTGAATACAAAATCACAGATGCCGGATAGTTTGGCTTACCGCGGAAATGGTTTATACACCGCAATTTTCCAGCGGCACCATGTTGATTCTGTACAATTCAAAAAAAGCTATCAATATTATGCTGTCCATTTAGAGCAAATGGGGAAAATTTATAAAGCCGTTTTAGTTCAGCTGACGGCAAAAAACGATTCCGTCACCAAATTGCTGGCTGCAGAAGAAATGCGAAAAAGCAGGCGAAATGCAGATTCTGTAAAAAAAGCTTTTAAAATTGATTCTTTAAAACAGGCTGCCAAACGGGATTCTACCAAAAAAACAAACCGCAAAACAAACGCTGCAAAACCAATTGCAAACCACAAATAATTTGAATGATCTACCCCAAAAATAGCGAAGATAAACTAGGTTTTACCGAGATAAAGCAACTGATCAAAGCCAAATGCCTCAGCATTATGGGCCAGGAAATGGTTGATAAGATCCAGGTAATGAACAACTTCGAACAAATACAGAAGTTTTTACGGCAAACAGCAGAGTTTAAAAATATCCTGATTAGCGACACGGCGTTGCCGATCAGTAATTTCCACGATATAAAAACACTGGCAAAAAAAGCACGGCTGGAAGGCGCGTTTTTGTCCGAAGATGAATTTTTCCAGGTGCAGCAATCGCTCGCAACGGTTTTTGCGGTGCTGGCTTATTTTAACGACCGCGCCGGTTTGTACCCGAACCTGGAAGCGTTATTTGAGCATTTGCCAATCGAGAAAAATATTTTAAAAGCGATTGACCGCGTGTTGGATCCGAAAGGTAAAATCCGGCCAAATGCTTCGCGCGAATTGCAGGATATTACTTCGGCCATTGCGCAGGCAGAACAGGCGGCACGTAAAACCATCGAACAGATTTTTAAAAACGCCGGCAATAGCGGCTGGACGGCAGATGGCTCACTGACCGTTCGCGACGGCCGTTTGTGCATCCCGTTATTGTCTGAAAATAAGCGCAAATTGAAAGGTTTTATCCATGACGAATCTTCCTCCGGGCAAACGGTTTATATGGAACCGGAAGAAGTTTTTACGCTGAACAACAAAGTCCGGGATCTGGAATTCGACCGAAAAAGGGAAATCATTAAAATCCTAACTTTGCTCACGGATGAACTTCGGCCATATGTGCCGATCCTGATTTCCTATCACGGTTTGCTAACCAAGCTTGATTTTGTGCGTGCAAAAGCCTTGTTTGCTTTGGATTTGGAAGCCGAAATACCGATTTTAGTTCCGGAGATGCGCGTCAACCTGATAAATGCCAGCCATCCATTGCTTCTTTTATCATACAAAAAAGAGCAGAAAAGTGTGGTGCCGTTAAATATCAGGATTGATGAAACAGACAGGATTATCGTAGTTTCCGGACCAAATGCCGGCGGAAAATCTGTTTGCATGAAAACTGTTGGCTTGCTGCAACTGATGGTTCAGGCTGGATTATTAATTCCGGCGGCCGGGCAAAGTGAAGTGGGCGTTTTCAGGCAGGTTTTTTCGGATATTGGTGATGACCAGTCGATTGAAAGCGATTTGAGCACGTACAGCGCGCATTTGTCAAAAATGAAATATTTTGTGGAGATGGCCGATAGCAAAACGATGATTTTGATTGATGAATTTGGTACCGGAACCGATCCGCAATTTGGCGGCCCAATTGCAGAAGCCGTACTGGAATCGCTTAACCAAAAACGGGTAAAAGGCGTAATCACCACGCATTATTCTAACCTAAAACTTTTTGCCAGCGATACCAGCGGACTGGAAAATGCCTCGATGTTGTTTGATAATTTGCAGCTGCGGCCGATGTACATCCTGGAAGTTGGCAAGCCGGGAAGTTCTTACGCTTTTGAAATTGCGCAGAAAATTGGGTTACCGCATCATGTAATCAATTCTGCAAAAAATAAAATCGGCGTAAACCAGAAAAAAGTAGATACGCTTTTGGTTGATCTGGAACGCGATAAAAAAGAAGTGCTGGATGCCAAACTGAACTTGCAAAGGCAGGAACGGAGAGCTGGTATTTTGCTTCGGGAAAACGAAGAATTGAAAAGCTTCTTGGAAGAAAATAAAAAAGAGCTGATCCGCGAAGCAAAAAAAGAAGCAAAAACGATTATTCAGGATGCCAACCGTTTGGTAGAAAACACGATCTCGGAAATCAAAAGCAGCCAGGCCGATAAAGAAACAACGCGAAACCTGCGCGAAAACCTGAACAAAGAATTGCAAAAAAATACCGTTAAGCCGGAAATTATATCGGTAAAAGAAGCACCGGATTTGCAAATCGGCGATTGGGTAAAATTAAACGATTCTGAAACGATGGGACAGGTTTTGGAACTGGCGCGCGACAACGTGATTATTGCTATTGGAGATTTACGCACAGTTGCCAAGCGCAAAAAAGTGCAGAAAATTGCCAAAAAAGAAGTTCCGAAAGAAATCCGGAGATCATATAATTCGCAGCTGAATGATACGGCAAGTTTTAGTCCGGAAATTGATGTGCGCGGCAAACGCGGTGAAGAATCTTTGTACGAAATTGAAAAATATCTGGACCGGGCAATCATGATGGGCGTGAATAGTTTGAAGATCATCCACGGAAAAGGAGACGGGATTTTACGAAAACTAATCCGGGATTATTTAAAAAAATATGCCGAAGTTAGCCATGTAGAAGATGAACATGCGGATCGGGGCGGAGATGGGATTACTTATGTTTATTTAAAGTAAGTTATTAATAATCAGAAATTTATAGTGTAAAAGAAGCATCATTATTAAAAATATATTTAGAGCCTGTTTAAATTTATATCGAAAAAAATCGTCTTGCTTCTTTTATGCACTTAAATCTTGTTTTTAAAATTTAAACCGATAAAAGAAGCATGGAAATTTCCGTTTTTTATACGATAAAAGAAGCATAGAAAATAGATTATATAAAATTTAAACAGGCTCTTAGTGTCATCATATTTTTTGTTTAGATCAGTCAATTATCTACAAAACAGAAATTTATCATTATTTATCCCGATACAGCTTCGTTTTAACGAATATTATTTAATTTAGAATATTTCTAATAAAATAATTTTTGCTGATTGAGAGTTATTTTTCTACCGCATCAAATACATATTCATGCACATCTTAATTTTTAGCACGGTTTTTTATCCTGTTTTGGGCGGAATTGAAAACCTGACGCTTAATTTAAGTAAAGAAGTTGTTCAAAAAGGACATCAGGTTAAGGTGATTACTTACCAAAAACAAACCGAACCGATCAACGGGATTGACGTATACCATGCACCGGATTTATTAAAAATAATGCGTTTGTTTTTTTGGTGCAATGTGTATTATATGCCAAATATTTCTTTAAAAGGTGTTTGGCCGTTGCTTTTAAACCCGCGTAAAAAATGGATTGTTTCTCAGAATGATTTCTCGCTGACGAAAAGTAAAAACCTGTTACCGTTGCTAAAATTGTTTTTGATCAAGTTTACTTCCAAAAATATTTCGGTCAGCAAAAGTGTAGCCGATTCGCTCCGTACGTCTTCAGAAATTATTTATAATTGTTATGATGATACTGTTTTTACCACCCCAAATTTTGCAGAGAGAAAGTATGATTTTGTATTTGTCGGGCGGCTGGTTTCTCAAAAAGGCTGCGATAATCTGATACGCGCTTGTGAAAATATTCAGCAACCGTTTCGTTTAACGATTGTAGGGGACGGGACGGAAATGAAGCGGCTTAAAAACCTGGTTAAAAAACTAAACCTAACAGCGCAAATTCATTTTACCGGAACTTTAAACAGTGAGCAAATTGCTGAAATTTTGAACCAGCATAAAGTATTAGTCATTCCATCCATAACCAAAGAAGGGTTTGGTATCGTTGTTTTGGAAGGATTGGCTTGCGGCTGCCGGATTATTGCCGCAGATGTCGGCGGTTTGGCGGAAGCTGTCGGCGGTTTTGGCAAGTTGTATCCGCCGGGTGATGTTGGGCAATTAAATTTGCTGCTGAAAGAAGCATTGCAAAATAAGAAACCGGATGATGACCAAAAAGAGCTGGGTGCTTATCTTAATAATTATCAAAAGCATATTGTTGCAGCAAAATATTTATCAGCTTTTGAATGAGAACACATTAATTATCAATAGTTTAAATTTTTTATTTTGTATTATTCCAGTGCACTAAACGGATCGGACCTCCCAGCAAAAACATTGTGTTTAACGTTTGATGACGGTCCCGGAAACCATACGCTTGCCATCGCCAGGTTTTTGTTTGAAAACCATATACGGGCTACTTTTTTTGTGGTAGGAAAATATGCTTTTCATCATCCGGAGATTTTATCTGGGTTAAAATTAATGAACCACCTGATCGGGAACCATACTTATGACCATCCGGATATGCCGGTATATTTATCGGTTGACGGAGATGTGACCGATCAGGTTTTGCGGACGGATGCTTTGATCAGACCTTATATCGATCAGGAAATCTACTTTCGGCCACCATACGGGAAATGGTCTGCAGAGGTTGCCAATGAATTGAACCAGAGCATGTTGACAGCCAATCACGTTGGGCCGATACATTGGGAAATTGCAGGCGTAGATTGCTATTACTGGCAGAATAATTGGTCGGTATCAGATGCAGCAGTACGCTATCTTACTGATATTGAGCAGCATAATCACGGCATTGTAGTCATGCACGATGATGTTTCTGATATGGATGTGGTAAAAGCTAAAAACCAAACGTTGGAACTGTTGCAAATCCTGATCCCGCAATTGCTGGAACGTGGCTACCGGTTTGTTCGTTTGGACGAAATTCCATCGATAAAAGAAGCATCGGCACAAAAAGATTTATTTACACTGCGCAACCGAAAAGGAAAATATGTTTCCCTGAAAGATCAGGCTGACCTTGTTGCAGACGGGCGGGTTTCTGATCTGCAGAATGTGCTGCAACTACAGGATCTGGGTTACGGCAAAATTGCTGTTAAAGCAGCCAACCAGCTTTTTTTGAGTATTGGTGATGCCGATACCTTATCAGCCAGAAATACGGAGATTACCGCTGAAGCAACTTTTGACCTGATCCCGGTGAACGCCCGCAAACTGATGCTTCGGGCCACCAACGGCCATTATCTCACGATAGAAAAAAACGGCACATTATCATCTTCGGCACAATACATGCGGCAGGCAGCCGTGTTCCGGTATGCCAATCATAATAATATCATCCGGCAAAAAACCACATTTAAAAAACGGTTTCATTTGATAAAAAGGCAACTGCTTTTTATCAAATCCAAGCTTCAGCAAAAAATCCAGGCTAAAAATTGAGATACTTTTTTCATATCGCTTACCTTGGAACGGCTTATAGCGGCTGGCAAAAACATCCGGACAGCTACACGGTGCAGCAGGTTTTAGAAACCAAATTGGCCCGGGTATTAAAATTCCCTGTTCCGATCATTGGCTGCGGCAGAACGGATGCCGGCGTACATGCCAGTCAGTTTTTTTTTCATGCTGACCTGGAAATTTTAAACACAGAAGAACTGTTGTTCCGGTTGAACAAAGCATTGCCTGCCGATATTTCCGTTTTTGATATCATCGCGACGGAAGGCAGGCCACATGCGCGTTTTGATGCTTGTTCAAGAACTTACAACTATCACATCCATACTTATAAAAACCCTTTTATCAGTACAACAAGCTCTTTTTATCCGCTTAAAAACCTGCAAACAGAACTGGTGGAAAAGGCTTTGCAACTGCTGCTTTTGTATGACGATTACCGCGCTTTTTGCACCACGCCGGCAAAGTATGCGCATACCATTTGCAAAGTCAATTCAGTCAGTTTTATGATGGATGCAAGTGAAAAACAGATGCAAATACAGGTTTCTGCCAACCGCTTTCTGAGTAAAATGATCCGCATCATCGTAGGAAAGTTAATAAAGATTGGAACCGGAAGTATGAGTTTGGATGAATTTGAACATCATCTGATCAGCAAAACCACGCCTGCAGTATTGGATCCGGCTTATCCTCAAGGCTTGCACTTATCAAAAGTAAAGTATCCGTTTTTGGATCTGCCCAACAAAACAGAAAGTTAACAGCTTGATTTTTAGCCGATAAAAGAAGCATTTGCATTTTTGGCAGATGCTGTTTTTATCAACCTAAACTTTCAAAACAATATTTTTAACCATTTCGTCCAGCTCTGCGGCACTTTGCTTCAGCATCACCACAATAGAATTGTTCATTGAAGGTTCTTCGGTGTTTTCCAGCATTTCTACCAAACCGATAATATTGGCAAGCGGCCTGCGCACCAAATGAGATTGGCTGTAAGCAATTTCTTCCAGTGTTTTATCTTTGGAAGAAATCATTTCACTGGCTTCCGACAAACTATTGTTCAGGTTTTCTACTGCTTTCAGCTGCTGCTTTTTGTGTTCATGAATGTTGGTGCAGGAGCCAAACCACATTTCAATTTTGTCGTTTAAATCTTTATAAGGAATAGCGCGGATTAAAAACCATTTGTAATTGCCCAAATGGTTTTTGAGCATCACTTCAGCTTCAAACTTTTCTCCTTGTTTTACGGCTTCAATCCAACTTTTAAATAATTTTTTTCTGTCTTTGGAATGGAATAACTGCAACAAAGACGTTTTCCGGGGAATTCCTTCCTGGTGTTTAAAATATTCGAAAAAACGTTTATTGGTAAAATTGACGCTTCCGTTTGCTAAAGCCGTCCAGATAATTTCGGGAATGATGTTGGAAAGCGATTCAAAACGTTTTCGCTCTTCTTCTGCAATTTTTTTCGACATTAACAGTTCGGATTCGTACTGTTTCCGATCTGTGATTTTTAAAATCGTAGCATGTACGGCTACCGTTTGGCCATCTTCTCCTTTAATTCCAACCGCATTAAACAAGCAGGGAAATGATTGCCCGTTCTTTACAATGATGTCGAAATTAATTTCATTTAAAAAACCTTGCCGGTTTAATAACGGCAAAACCACCATTTGGTAATACAATTTCCCGCCAACAGTAATTAAATCATAAAACCTTTTTTTCTCAAAAACTTCTTCCCTTTTAAGCCCAATCCAGTTGAGTAATGTTTGGTTAATCTGGAAAATGTTTTTCCCGGGATAAAAAGAAAGATGGCCGCAGGGCGAATTTTCGTACAGGAATGCGGTACTGCTCAGTAAATTCTCCTGATCGGCTTGAAGGTTTTCCACCGTTTGGTTTTAATTCAAAATATAATTTTTTATCGCTTCGATCACTTTTTCTGGCGCACTTATATGCGGACAATGGCCCGTAGTGTTAATTTCAATATAAACATTATCCGGTGTATGTTGATGAATGTACTGGCCGGCCGTTTCCGGTGCCATCACATCATCAGCACATTGCAAAGTTAAGCTGGGTACTTTAAGCTGCGGTAATATGGCGCGGTGATCTGACAGAAGTGTAACACGTGCAAAATTTTGAGAGATAGACGGATCTGCAGCAGAAAAACTTTCAACCAGTTCTTCCTGGTTCTCTGGCGAGGTTTTTTCGCCCATGATAGCAGGGGCAAGTGCCCTGGAAAAACCAAGATAATTGTTGTCGAGCATTTCAAACAAAGCATCTAAATCGCTCCGTTCCAAGCCACCGGTGTAGTTCTGACTGTGGTCATTTAAATAACGGGCAGACGGGCCCAGAAAAATCATCTTTTTAAAATATTCGGGTTTTTTTACCGCAGCCAAAAGTCCGATCATGCCGCTTACAGAATGGCCAACATAGATAATCTGATGCAGATCCAAAGCTTCGCAAACGTTTAGGACATCCTGCGCAAAACCGTTGAGCGTACTATATAATTCAGGGCGATAAGCAGCATGATCAGAGTTTCCTGATCCTACATAATCAAAAAGGACTACGCGATAATTTTCAATAAAAGCATTAAAAACGTACTTCCAGGATGTTTGATCGCCGCCGAAACCATGTGCAAACAAGATCGTTTGTTCGCCGGTCCCGAATATTTTTACGTTGTTTCTTTTTAAAATATCAGTCATCTAAGCATTTATACGCTTGATACTTTTATAAAGATTCAAGTACATCGCTTCATAAACATTTAAACTTTGCTGATTTTTACCCGATAAAAGAAGCATTTCAAAATATCCGGGCATAAAAAAAAGCTGATGAAAATATCAGCTTTTACAATTCAATCATAAAAAATTACAAGCTTAGGGCTTGTTTAAATTTCTATTAGAAAAATTTACAATGCTTCTTTTATGCCTATAAATTTGATGTTTAAATATTATATCGATACAAAAAGTACAGTAAACCAATGATTTTTAGGCGATAAAAGAAGCATCGAAATTATTTGAACAAATTTTTAATCAGTCTCTTATTATGCAATAATTTTTGTCTCCACATTTCCGCGTGTAGCTTTAGAATACGGGCAACCTTTGTGCGCGGCATCGGCCAGTTTCTGTGCTTTTTCAACCTCAATTCCCGGGATATGCACATGCAATGCTGCTGATAAAATATATGATGCAGCACTTTCCTGGTTAAAGCTGACGTGCACATCCACCGTTGCCTCGCTCACATCCACGTTATCGCGCTTGCCCACAGAACCCAAAGCGCCCAAATAACAGCTTCCCCAGGCAGCAGCAAAAAGCAACTCCGGATTGGCATAACCGGCTTCGCCGCCCATTTCTACAGGTGGTTTTAATTCTAAATCAATCACGCCGTCAGCAGATTTTACTATGCCTTTGCGGCCGCCTTTTGCAGTTACTACTGCAGTATATAATGTTTCCATTTTTATTTGTTTTGAAGGATAAACCCAATGTGCAAAACTTTTGTTTGATTTTGATGAAACAAATTACTAAAAATATTAGTATATTAGCGATATGAACGATGATCGAATCCGCGAAAAGCTTTCCATTTTAGCAGATGCCGCAAAGTACGATGTTTCCTGCTCGTCCAGCGGGAGCAAGCGCAAAAACGACAACAAAGGTTTGGGCGATGCCAGCAATGGCATTTGCCATACTTATACGGAAGATGGCCGCTGCGTTTCGCTGCTGAAAATACTGCTCACCAACCACTGCATTTTTGATTGTGCGTATTGTGTTTCGCGAAAAAGCAACGACATCAAGCGTGCTGCTTTTACCGTACAGGAAGTGGTGGACCTGACGATGAATTTTTACCGGAGAAATTATATCGAAGGGTTATTTTTAAGCTCCGGAATTTTTAAAGATGCAAATTATACAATGGAACGGTTGGTGCGCATTGCCAAAAAACTGCGTACCGAGCATCAGTTTAACGGTTATATCCACCTCAAATCCATCCCTGGTGCCAGTGATGAACTGATGGCTGAAGCTGGTTTGTATGCTGATCGTTTGAGCGTAAACTTGGAATTGCCAACGGAAGCCGGACTAAAATTACTGGCTCCCGATAAAAATCAAAAGGACATGATCAAGCCGATGAATTTTATCAAAAATGAGATTATCCTCCGCAAAGAAGAAAAACAGCTTTTTAAAAAAGCACCGCTGTTTGTGCCGGCCGGCCAAAGTACGCAAATGGTGATTGGTGCCACACCGGAAAACGACCGGCAAATTTTATATACAGCCAATCATTTTTATAAATCTTTCAATCTAAAACGGGTTTATTACTCTGGTTATGTGCCGGTTAGCAACGATAACCGTTTGCCGGGTTTAAGTACAGCTGTGCCGATGGTGCGCGAAAATAGATTGTATCAGGCGGATTGGCTGATGCGTTTTTACGGATTTAACGTGCAGGAAATTGTAGATCAGCAAAATCCGCACCTGGATCTGGACATCGACCCAAAACTAAGCTGGGCCATCCGCAATTTGCAGCATTTTCCTATCGACATTAATAAAGCTGATCTGCAATTGATTTTGCGCGTGCCGGGAATCGGTTTGCAATCGGCACAAAAAATTATAAGCGGACGGAAATTTGGCAAATTGAACTGGGAAAATTTAAAGCTGATGGGAATTGCTATCAACCGGGCGCGTTATTTTGTTACTTGCAACAGCCGGGATTTTGAGCGGAAGGAACTGTCCGGGACGAAAATAAAACAGTTTATCCTGGCCGAATCACAAAGCAAATACCTCAAACAAAAACCTAACCAGCTAAGCCTTTTTTAAGATGATTACTTTGGTTTACGACGGTACGTTTGAAGGTTTTTTGACCGTGGTTTTCGAGGTTTATGAGCACAAACTCAGCGAAGCCAAAATTTGCTGCGAAAACAAAATGCAACCCAATTTTTTTGATGATAAAAGAAGCATCGTTTCTGATCCGGCCAAAGCAAACCGCGTATTGAAAGGCTTGATGCAGCGGCTTTCGGCTGGCGGCGTGCAGCGTTTGTATGCCGCGCATCTGTCAGAATTGGATGGCGAAGAAGATAATCTGCTCGGTTTTATCCGTTACGCTTTTAGCAGCAAAGAGGCTGTGGAAGAAGATTTTGGGAATAAATATGTAATCCGGCTTTCGGATACGATCAAAAAAGTAAGGCGCGAAAAGCACCGGATGGAAGCTTTTGTCCGTTTTCAAAAAATGGCCGACGGGATTTTTTATGCTTCTGTAGAACCGGATTATAATGTTTTGCCGCTAATTCTGGCACATTTCAAAAGGCGTTATGCTGATCAGCGCTGGATTATTTACGACATCCGCAGGGCTTACGGCATTTATTATGATCTGAAAACGGCCGAATTTATACAGATGGATTTTGCTTCGGGCAGGCAATACGGCAAAACTGTTATTTCTTCTTATTCGGAAGATGAAACTTTGTACCAGGCTTTGTGGAAAGATTATTTTAAACACGTTAATATCCCAGCTAGGAAAAACACAAAACTACATTTGCAGCACGTGCCAAAACGGTATTGGAAACATCTGACAGAGAAATTTTAGGTCGATAAAAACAGTATCAGCTTAAAATCGTATCGGTGGTTTTGGCAATATCGATGCTGATTTTCAAAATAAAACGCAATTGATCTTCCAGAAATAAAAAGTCCGCTTGTTGGTCATCAGCAGGTTTTTCAGTTGAATTATTTTCTGCGGAAGTCACTTTTTCGGCAATCTCTCCAGTTATCGGCCCCAGCTTTTTTACCGTTTTTTTCAAAACCAACTGTGCATGATGCGCAATTTTGAGTTGTGCCGACAGGCTGATGCTGTTTTTATCGGGTAAATTTGCAGCAATGGCTGCAATAGCAGAAGAAAGCATGTGGTTCAAAACTACGAATTTATGGATGTCTTGCGCATGTTTTTGTTTGCTTTTGGGTTCCGAAACCATGCGCTCAAAAGCTGCGGATAAGTTGCCGGATTCTACATAAACATCTTTTCGCACCAGCTTATATTCCACAGTATCAATCACTTTGCCGCTTAAACGTTCCACAATCGTTTTTAAATAATTTTGATTACTGACAATTACTTTGCTCAAAGTTTGGCTGAGCTGATCAGATTCCCAATTCGGAAAAAGTATAAAAGCAGAACTGAAAGCAAGCGCAGAACCGATAAAAGTATCCAGCAGCCGTTCTACAACCGTGTGGATAAAATCAACTCCCAAAAAGCTGAAAACGATGAGGACATAAGGTGTCATAAAAATTACGCTGATTACATAATTTAACCGTAAAAAGCTGTAAGTGAACAACATCAGTACCATCATGATAAAAAATTGAATGGTTTTGTCGGGAATAAGAAATAAAACCAGGAAACCGATCAAGCCACCAACAACCGTACCGATCAGCCGCTGGGAATTTCGTTGTTTGGTGAGGCTGAAGCCAGGTTTCAAAATCACGATGATGGTGAGTAAAATCCAGTAACTGTGATGGCCGGTGACTACTGTTTTTGCCAGGGTAAAACCAATGCCGCAAACGATGGCCACGCGCAAAGCATGTTTGAACGAGGTAGATTTGAAGCTGAGGTTTTCTAAAAAAAGCCTTGGCGCATAATCCTGCTGGGTTACAAAGCGGGAGAATTCTAAATTTGAGGCCGCAATTTTGGAAGCTTGAGGAGCGTCTTGCGTGTAGATGCCCATATCAATTAACCGCTGGTTGATGTTGCGGATATTGACCAGGATTTTCTTTAAAAATAGAGTGCTTTTTTCTTCATTGGCCAAACCAATTTGATCAATATGTTCTTTCAGCTGCTCTAATCTGGGCTGATAATTGATTGACTGGTAATGTTTTTTGTGAGATTGCACATCAAAACCAACCTGCTCCAGTTCATCTGCCATTTGATGGACCAGCAGGGAAATCTCAGCCAAAACACCTGATTGCAGATACGTTTTCCGCAGGTTTTCATAATCATAATGTGTGTAAGTAATCTGGTCGAAAAGATCGATCAAATCCACAAAAGTCAGGATCAGCATCCGGCTGGTATGTGTGGATTCTTTAACGATGGAACGGGTTTTGAACAGCAGTTCGCGCAGGGCATCCTGGTGCTGGCTCACGGCAATCTGCTGCGAAACGAGACTTTTATAATTTTCGTCGATATTGGTTTTCTCTGCATAAAAATCTGCTTTCAACCTCAGATATTTTGCTACCTCGATGATACATTCACCCAAAGCCTGCTGCGCCGCACGGTACGGCCGGATCTGGAAAAACAGCAGACTAAACAGCATGTACCAGATTCCGCCGGCTGCAATCAACAAACTGGAAGGAAGCACCTGCTGCGGTGCCATGCGTGTTTCGATCATAAAAATCATGATCAGCAGCGCACAGGTTCCGATGGCTGAGGCACGGTTGCCATACACGGCGAACATAGAAAAGAAAAAGGCAAACAATACAATTTCAAGCCCAAGAAAAAATGGATTGAATTGAACATAACCGGTAATTAAGGAAACTAAAAATACTAACAAACAGCAGATAATCATGCTATTACGTTTATAAACAGCCGGGCCGGGCGTATCTACCACACTGATACACAACGCACCCAATGCTACAGAAATGCCCGCAGCCAGCTGGTTAAAATGGTTAAATAAAAGTGCAGGAATTAGCACGCCAAGCGTAATGCGCAGGCCATCAGAAAAATACTGGCTGTAAAAAAAGCTTAAAATTTTGCGTGTAAGCAGCTGCAAAGTTGGCATGTAAAATTATTGCTGAAAGTGTTTCCGGTTTGCTGCTGCAAAAATAACAGTTCCGATACCAGGTTGGTAAGTAAAGTTTTGCGGATACTTCTTTTAGCAATAAAAAATTGACAAAAAATATTTAAAAAAGTTATTAAATCTTTATTTTGCCGAAGATAAGGTTAACAAAATCGCATGAAGATCAGCCAAAAAGAATTTGTATTTAACAACGAGGTAGTTACCCGATTTGATCTGTACAATAGTTTATTTTTAACACTTCCGTTTTACCAGGTAAAATCTACCGGAACTTTGCTGCCGTTTTTCAAATCACATGTGGAAGAAGGTATCAGCCAAAAACTTTCACCGGTAGAAATTATTGAAAGCTTTTTTACTAAATATCAACAGTATATCAAGGATACAGACCGCTTTCATTTACTATTTCGTTTTATTCAATACATTGAGCGCCAAGTGGTTTTGTTTGATGCAATTGAAGATTCTGCATTTTCAAAATTAGAAACAACAGACGACAGCAGTTCGCTGCAGGTTTTGCTGCAACAGGTGAATAACCAGCCCGAAAACCATGTAAAAATCCGGGAAGCGTTACAAAAGTTTTCTTTGCGATTGGTTTTGACAGCGCATCCTACGCAATTTTATCCGGGCAGTGTGCTTGGAATTATTACCGAATTGACGGAAGCTTTGAAGGTAAACGACATCAACCAGATTTATCTTTTGCTACAGCAATTGGGCAAAACACCTTTTCTGAACAAAGAAAAACCGACGCCTGTAGATGAGGCGATTTCGCTGGCCTGGTTCCTGGAAAATGTTTTCTATCAATCTGCTTCTTCTATCAAGGAAAAATTGGATACTGAATTTGATTTTTTGGCAGAAGAGGACCATCAAACTATCGAACTGGGTTTTTGGCCGGGCGGTGACCGTGACGGTAACCCAAACGTCAACCTGAAATCTACCCAAGCTGTAACTGAGCTTTTGCGAAAAGTGATTTACCGGTGCTATTCGAGAGATTATAAAAACTTGCGTAAAAGATTGACCTTCAGAGGTGTAGAACAATACATGGCTGAGCTGGAAAAGCAATTTAACAAGCAGACCAAGCCTGAATTTCAGGCCAGCAACCAGGCAGCTATCATTTTAGAAAATTTGGAAGCAATAAAGCAGGTGCTGCAAAAGTATCATGATGGTTTATTTATTAATTTGCTGGATGATCTGATCCGAAAAGTAAAGTTGTTCGGAAGCTATTTTGCGACGCTGGATATCCGGCAAGACAGCAGGATTTTGCGCAAAACACATCAGTATTGCATCAGCGAAACACCTATAAGACACAGGCTGCCAAATGATTATGAGCATCAAACAGAAGACGAAAAACTAAAAAATATACGTTTTACAGAAGCAGATTTTTATACGCCGGATCTGGCTGATGATATGGTAAAGGATACGCTGGACACGATCCGTTATATGCGTGAGATCCAGGAAATGAACGGCGAAAAAGCCTGCCATCGTTACATCATCAGCAATTGCCAGGAAGCTTCAGATATTTTGCAGCTGATTAATTTATTTTTGTGGAGCGGATGGAAAACAGAAAGCCTGACCATAGATTTTGTGCCGCTTTTTGAAACGGTAAACGACCTGAAAGACGCAGGCATCATCATGGAAAAGCTGTACTCCAATCCGTTTTATAACGCGCATCTGCAAAAAAGAAACAACCGGCAAACGATTATGCTGGGTTTCTCAGACAGCACCAAAGATGGCGGCTATTTAATGGCCAACTGGTCTATTTACAAGGCAAAAGTGGAGTTAACGGCCACGTCGAGAAAGTACAATATTGATTTGGCTTTTTTTGACGGACGGGGAGGACCGCCTGCACGTGGTGGCGGCAAAACACATCGTTTTTATGCTTCAATGGGGCATGAAATTGCCAATGATTATATCCAGTTGACGATCCAGGGGCAAACGATCAGTACGCAATATGGCTCAATTGATAGTGCCCGTTTCAATATGGAGCAATTGATTAACGCCGGGATTGTATCTGCGCTGAACCAGCAAAGCGGCGACACGGTGGACGAAAAAGGCCGCAAACTGATTGATAGCATGGCTACCGAAAGTTACCGCTACTTCATGGAATTGCGCAACAACCCACTTTTTTTACCGTATCTGGAGCATTTAAGTCCGCTGAAATTGTTGTCTGAAATTAACATCAGCAGCCGTCCGGTGAAACGAAACTCTGGTGCCGAACTGAAGTTGGAAGATCTGCGTGCCATCAGTTTTGTAACAGCCTGGAGCCAATTGAAACAAAACATTCCTGGATTTTATGGGGTTGGAACAGCTTTAAAAAAGATGGAAGATGAAGGTAAATGGGAGGATTTGCAACACCTTTACCGCCAGTCGAGCTTTTTTAAAACAATTATTGATAACTGCATGATGTCGATGTCAAAATCTAATTTCAATGTAACAGCAAAACTGGCTGATGACCCGGAATATGGTGCATTTTGGACGATGCTAAAAAATGAATACGAACTAACTTGCTCGTTGCTGCTAAAATTATCCAATACAAAAGTTTTGATGGAAGAGGCACCAGTGGAAAGGCAATCCATCGCGCTGCGCGAGAAGATAATTTTGCCGCTGGTTGTCATCCAGCATTATGCTTTGCAACAGCTTCATTATCAGGATTTGAATGAAGACGAAACCAATCTATACAATAAACTGGTTATCAGAACCGTGTATGGCATTGTAAATGCCGGAAGGAACCTGGCGTAAGTTGGATAGGCAAATGCTTCTTTTATGCGGGTAAAATTGGTACGATAAAATTGTGTTAAATTATTATTTTCTTATCATGTAAATCACTTTTATCTTTTTATACAACTAAATTTTATTCTATTAATTTAACAAAGATTTCCTTTTCCGTACATGATTGAGCGTGTGCCATTTAAGGAAATTGTAAGTTACATTTAAACCCATGTATTGTGTGCTTCTGTTGTCGTTTGTTCCGTCAATAAAATAATAGCCTTGCAAAATACTCAGCGTCCAGATCTCTGTGATATTAAAATTAATACTGTTGCATATTTCTGTCATCATACCTTGTTTCGCTTTGAAAATATAGCCTGCGCCAAAAGATAATGCTTCTGAAAACCTGCCCTTGGAGAAGACATTTATAGTTGGCCGCAATTCAATAAACCTGGTGGTATCCGCACCTTTTTTAACATAACTGAACCTACCGGAAGCCAGTCCGATATCAAAAATACCATAAGTCCGGCCAAACTCAAAAGAGGGCGAGAACCTTTCCTTGAACCCTCCCACTGATTTAACAAAGGCATTAGTACTAAAACCAAGATAATAATTTCGTGGTTCCTTGCTTGCTTGTACCGAATCAAACAAAGGTACTTTAACTTTTCCTATTGTATTGTTTTTGTGGATACCGGTATCAGGTTTACAAAATTCAACAGGCCAATCGTATTTTTTATCAGTTTGAGTTAATATATGTTTAGCAACAAGTCCATAATATGGATTTTCAGTTTTATTAATAACTTTTTCTTCTTTAATGACTTTTGCATACGATTGAATGACAAGAAGAAGAGCAGCAAATAATAATAAAAGTTTAACTTTTTTCATGGATATTATTTTGATAAATATTGGCACTGATGTAAAAACATTGTTCAAATTTTATTGATTTGTTTACATGCTTCTTTTATCGACCAAAAAACACTGAGCTGTTATTGCTTTTTTATATCGGTATAAATACAAAATTTAAAGGCATAAAAGAAGCACTGTTAATCTTGCTGATTATAAATTTAAACAGGCTCTTAATATCATCTTGTTTTCTAAAGCATCTTTTCCTAAAAAGCCTTTCTGTTTCTATCAAATATCGGTCAAATTTTGAATTGATTTTTTTAAAACAGTAGTATAAATAGTTGTTAACTGTTCAAGCTGATTGATGAAATTAATAAGTATTAGCATTTTATTATGCCGGGTGAAAGCCCGACTTGCTTACTTATGATAAAGCTTTTGAATGTGAAATAAGTTACTGGTTTTGAATTTCCTTTTTTTCTTCCGGATGAGGTATCACAATTTGTATAAACTATTTATTTAAAACCAAAAAGAGCATCGAAAACCAAGTTCCGATGCTCTTTTTACCACCTAAAAATTAGTGTTATTTCTTCTTGGTTTGAATAGCTGGTGTTTGCCGTTGCTGGCGCATCATTTCCTCCATTTTTGCGGCAAAGCCTGATTTCTTTTTGTTTGGGTCTTCCGGCTTCTTTTTGTTTTCCTGGATTTGTGCATGGATCTTTTTGTCATCCACCATAAACCTGATAAAATATTGCTGCGAGAAAGTCAAAATATTCGCGCAGAAATAATAATAATTCAAACCTGCAGGATAACTGTTTAACACACCAAAGAAAATAAGTGGCGTAATGTAACCGATGTATTTCATCTGGCCGGTTGCGCCGGAAGTTTGGTTGTTAAAATAAGTTTGGATCAATGTTGAGATCGTCATCAGCAAACACATCAAGCTGATATGGTCCCAATTTAAAAACGGAATTAATGGGAAACTTAGAACTGAATCATACGTGGAAAGATCATGCATCCACAAAAAACTTTGTCCGCGCAATTCAAACAAGTTTGGAAAAAACCGGAAAAAAGCCAGGATAATTGGCATCTGGATCACCAGCGGCAAACATCCACCCAACGGGTTTACGCCAGCTTTTTTGTATAATTTTAAGTATTCCTGTTGTAATAAAGTTGGATTATCATCGCCGACTTTACCTTTGATTTCATCCATTTCCGGCTTCAAAACACGCATTTTGGCCATCGAAAGATAAGATTTGTACGTCAGCGGGAACAAAACAAGTTTTAATAAAATGGTCAGTACCAGAATAATTAAACCATAGTTCCAATTGAAGTTTTTAAGGAAATTGAAAACCGGCAAAACAGCAAAACGATTGATGTATTTTAACGGCCCCCAGCCTAAATCGATCTGGCTGTCCAAATGATAGCCTTGTGCTTTTAAGGTTGAAAAACGGTTTGGCCCAAAGTAAAATTCCATTGGGTAATTAGCAGAAGCAGCACCCGAATATGGTAACTGCATTTTGGCCGACATCTGTTTAACATCGTTAGAATTAATATCCGTTCCTACAGAAACGTCTGCACTGGTAAAGCCATTTTTAGCAATCAGCACGTTAGAAAAAAAACGTTGTTTAAACGAAACCCATTGAATTTTTTTCTCAGCGTAAGTTTTTTGCTCGTCTTTATTCAGACTCAAATCTTTGATTCCGCCTTTAACATCCTCCAAATAAACGGTAGAGTAGCTGCGCTCCATTTTCATGTCGCGTTCTTGTTTGCGCAAACTTGCTTCCCAATCCAAAGTAATTTGATTGTTTTTGGCTTGGACAACATTGTTCATATTATTCAACACTAAATTGTATCCAACCTTGTAACCATCGCCTTTCAAAGTATAAACATAATCGATGGATTGATTGGCACCATAAGCCAAGTGCATAGTTAACGAACTTGAATCTGCTCCGCTTACATTTAAAGTTGGAGCACTTGGCGTAAAATTAAGATCATTGGTTTGAATTGGTTTGCCATCAACATTCAAAGTCAGCCCAAACTTGGATAGCTCCGGATTTTGCAGGATCAAAGATTGTTTATCGAAAGTTTTTTCGTTTTTCAACTCAACAGAAACAATACGGCCGCCTTGAGTTGATAAAATAACTTTCAACTGTTTGTTTTCCAAAAAAACCAGTTTTGGTGCTGTAGTAACAGCATTACCAAGCGGGCCTTTTAACGCTGCCGAATCTATGGCTGGTTTTTGTGGGGTAAAAGAAGCACTGGCAGTTGGTGCTTTGCGGTTTACACCACCTAATCTGCGCAGGGAATCCTGGGTTTTTCTTTGAAGTTCTTTTCTAATTTCTTCTTGTGATGGCTTGAGCAAAAATGTAGAGCCAACCAGGATCACCAGGATCAGGAATAATCCTGTAAATGTGTTTCTATCCATTATTTTAAAGTACCAATTAAATAGCTATTTGCTTCTTTTTGGCATAAGCCATTGAAGCGGCGACAAAGTTAACAAAAAGCGGGTGCGGATTGGCAACTGTTGATTTTAATTCGGGGTGAAATTGGGAGCCGATAAAAAACGGATGGTTTTTTAATTCTACAATTTCTACCAAACCGTTTTCCGGGTTGATGCCAGCCGGGATCATTCCGCTTTCTTCATATTGTTTAAGGTATTGATTGTTAAATTCGTAGCGATGGCGATGGCGTTCGGTGATATGGTATTTACCATAAATATTTGCTGTTTTGGTGTTTTTGCGGATGTCGCAAGGGTAGGAGCCTAAGCGCATGGTGCCGCCTTTTGTGGTGATATTCTTTTGTTCTTCCATCATCGAAATAACAGGATTTGGCGTGCTTTCGTCCATTTCGCTGCTGTTGGCATCTTTAATTTTCAATACATTTCGGCCATATTCAATCACGGCGCATTGCATGCCCAAACAAATCCCGAAAAACGGGATTTCGTTTTCGCGTACAAAACGGATGGCTTCAATTTTGCCTTCAATGCCGCGCTGGCCAAATCCAGGAGCAACCAAAACGCCGTGCAAACCACGCATTTTTTCGGCAGCATTCTCCACAGTTAAAGTTTCTGAATGAATAAATTTCACCTGAACTTTGCATTCGTTTTTGGCTCCCGCATGGATAAATGCTTCCGTAATTGATTTGTAAGCATCCGGCAGTTCCACGTATTTTCCAACCAAACCAATCCTGATTTCGCCGGTCGGATTTTTCAATCTGCCTAAAAAATCCTTCCAACTGTCCAGGTTCGGTTCTTTGTTGTGCGGCAATTTCAGTTTAGTCAAAACCGTTTTGTCCAACTGCTCTTTCAGCATCAATAATGGCACATCGTAAATGGTAGAAGCATCGATAGATTCGATTACAGCATTGATGTTTACATTACAAAACAAAGCTATTTTTTTACGCAGTTCCTGGTTAAGGTGATGTTCGGTACGGCAAACCAGAATATCCGGCTGGATGCCATATTCCAGCAGCATTTTTACAGAGTGCTGAGTGGGTTTAGTTTTTAATTCTCCCGCAGCGGCAAGATAAGGCACTAAGGTTAAGTGTATTACCAATGAATTTCCCGAACCGGTTTCCCAGCGAAACTGTCGTACGGCTTCTACAAAAGGCAAAGATTCAATATCGCCAACGGTCCCGCCAATTTCTGTGATTACAATATCGTTTTCGCCATTTTCACCCAAAATCTTAAAATTTCGTTTGATCTCGTCTGTGATGTGCGGCACTACTTGCACGGTTTTCCCCAGATAATCGCCTTCACGCTCGCGGTTGATCACGTTCTGATAAATCCTGCCGGTAGTAATATTATTGGCTTGCGAAGTTGGCGTGTTCAAAAAACGCTCGTAATGGCCTAAATCCAGATCCGTTTCGGCACCGTCTTCCGTTACGTAGCATTCGCCATGTTCGTACGGGTTCATCGTTCCGGGATCGATGTTGATATAAGGATCAAATTTTTGGATAGTAACCCGGTAACCGCGGGCCTGTAAAAGTTTGGCTAAAGAAGCAGAAATAATGCCTTTACCCAGCGATGAGGTAACGCCGCCCGTAACAAAAATATACTTAGTCATGCTTTGTTTTGATGGATTTGCCGCTGATTCATATCAGAAACAAACCCTTGTGTACGGGATGCAAAAATAAGATTTTATTCGGTTTTGAGGGAGAAAGGTTTTTGGACAGGCTAATTATTATTTCTTTTAAAGTTTGAATGCTTCTTTTAGCGCATAAAAAAAGGTGTGCTAAAAGAAGCATTCATGTTTACAAAAACAAGAAGTGTAGGTTGAAGGTCAGACAGTTTCTGAAGAAAAACGTTTGCTGGTTTTGGTTTTGAAATTTACTTTCGAAAACTTTTCCCTAAGGTTGGTATGTTGATAATTTTTATAAAATTTTCTTAAGCTGATGGCTTCTGTAAATAAGCTTTTGCATAGATAAGCAAACAGTATGAGCAGTAAAACAGTGATTATCCACAGCCCGGAAACTAAGAACAGGAAGGAATAGAACAGGGATTTGTAGATCAGGAAGCAGATTACAGCAGTTTTTGCAAGGGAAAACAGATTTTTCATCAGTAACGGAATTGATACATATTACCTATAGAAAAAACCGTGCTAAAAACAGTATTATAAAAACTCCTGCAAATCGCCTTTGCCTTCGCGGATAATCTCGAATTCGCCGGAAGTGCAATCTACAACCGTTGAAGCAATGTTATCGCCATAGCCGCCATCAATTACCACATCAACCAAAGTTTGGTATTTCTCATAAATCAGCTCCGGATCGGTAGAATATTCCAGGATATCATCGTCATCTTTGATGGAAGTAGTGAGGATTGGATTGCCCAAAGCTTTCACTATTTCTCGTGGGATATTGTTATCGGGAATCCTAATCCCAACCGTTTTTTTATTGGAACTGATCAGCTTCGGCACCAAACCGCTGGCGTTAAAAATAAAAGTGAACGGGCCGGGCAATGCTTTTTTTAGCACCCTAAAAACAGTATTGTCAATCGGTTTGATGTAATCAGAAATATGGCTGAGATCGTAGCAGATGAAAGACAGGTTTGCTTTGTTGCAGTTCATTTTCCGCAGTTGGCAAACGGCTTCTATGGCTTTGTGGTTGGTGATATCGCAGCCCAAACCATAAACGGTATCGGTTGGATAAATGACCAAACCGCCTTTGCGCAACACTTCGGCAACTTGTGCAATCGCTTTTGGATTCGGGTTTTCAGGGTAAATTTTTAACAGCATAATGTTGTATAAATTGTTGAAGCTGGAAAAGGTTTGGTCGTGCTGATGCTTCTTTTATCACACTAAATCTCACACTAATTTTTACCCGATAAAAACAGCATCCACAAAAAAGGCCGTCCTTTTCAAGACAGCCTTTTATATATTTTTTAAGTTGAAATTGGAACTTACGCTGCCAAAACTTCTTTAACCAGATCAGCAGCTTCTTTCAGCAAAATGGCTGAGAACACTTTCAAACCGGATTCATCGATCAGTTTTTTAGCTTCCACAGCATTTGTTCCTTGCAAGCGAACGATGATCGGAACCGGAATATCGCCCATTTCTTTATATGCATCAATTACACCTTGCGCCACACGATCGCAACGTACAATTCCGCCAAAAATATTGATCAAAATTGCTTTAACATTTGGATCTTTCAAAATAATACCAAAAGCAGCTTTTACCGTTTGTGCATTCGCTGTTCCGCCAACATCTAAAAAGTTGGCAGGCTCGCCACCGGCAATTTTGATAATGTCCATCGTTGCCATTGCCAAACCGGCACCGTTAACCATGCAACCTACGTTTCCGTCCAGTTTTACATAGTTTAAGTTTGATTCGCTGGCTTCCACTTCCATCGGGTCTTCTTCGGCCGTATCACGCATGGCTGCAAAATCCGGATGACGGTACAACGCATTATCATCAATATTCACTTTGGCATCAACCGCCAGGATTTTATTGTCAGAAGTTTTTAAAACCGGGTTGATCTCAAACTGGGAAGAATCTGTAGCGTCGTAAGCTTTGTATAAAGAAGTGATAAATTTTACCATTTCTTTAAACGCATCGCCGGATAAACCTAAGTTGAAAGCAATTTTACGAGATTGGAAAGCCTGCAAACCAACTTTCGGGTCGATTTCTTCTTTGTAAATCAGTTCCGGAGTAGAATGTGCAACTTCTTCAATATCCATTCCGCCTTCAGTAGAATACATAATTACGTTACGGCCTTTTGCACGGTCCATCAAAACGGAAACATAAAACTCTTTAGTTTCTGATGCGCCGGGATAATAAACATCTTGCGCCACCAGCACTTTGCTTACTTTTTTACCTTCGGGACCAGTTTGCGGCGTGATGAGTTGCATCCCAATAATTGAATTGGTTTTTTCTCTCACATCGTCCAGGTTTTTGGCTAATTTAACGCCGCCGCCTTTTCCGCGTCCGCCTGCATGGATTTGTGCTTTGATCACCACCCATTCAGAACCATATTCTTCCTTTAATTTTTTAGCTGCTTCCACAGCTTGTTCAACGTTCTCGGCAAGGATGCCTTCCTGAACCTTAACACCGTAGCTTTTCAGTATGGCTTTGCCCTGATATTCGTGAATGTTCATTTTAAAAAGATTTTGGGTAAAGCTACAATTTACAGGGAAAATTAAAAATTGAAATTATATAGGTTGGAAAAGGGTTTGTCTTTAAGATTTTTGATTAAAATGTAGAATATTAAAGAAGTAAATTTGGGATGTTTATTCTTAAATTTTAACGTTGATTTCTTGATCATTGTATAGAAGATATAGTTGCTTGCCTTCCAATCATTGCCCAATTATCGTTACGCTTCATCCAAATATTGGTAAATCTGCGAATTATATTTTTACCGGCATTATCTGTAACTCCTTGTGGTTTTATTTCTTCCCGTCCCATAACGATAGCTGTGTTTCCTATAATTGAAATTTTTTCAATAATACGTTCAAACGACTCGTAATTAATTTTTCCGGATTTAATTAATGCCGCAACGTCTTTCTTGGTTATTACAATGTTTGCCGGATTATTTACAATGAAATCTGGAGACCATAATTTTTTAAATAAAGTTACTGTATCACCTTTTAGCACAGCTTGTGTTTCGCGTTGTTCAAGGCTTCTAATTTCTTGTTCAGCCTTTGTCTGAGCCATAATTGTTGTATTAAATAGTGCTAGAAAAAGAATAAGGATTGTTTTTTTAATGTTTCGCATTTGGAATGTTTTAATAAAGGTTCTGTTTGACAACTGTCGCTCAAAAATGCGTATTGTTTTCAGATAGAGAGGTGTAAAAAAACGACATCTTAAACCAATTTTAACCGCCGTTGGATACTGTTCGCCTCTTCGTTAATTAAATTGGTCGGCGTGCTTTCAGAAAACTTCTTAAAGTCTTTTATCAAATGCTGAAGATCAGCATAGCCGCAAATTATAGCTATAGAAAACCAACTTAGGGCAGAATCGTGCTCTTTCATTTTTAAAGCTTTGTTAAATCTTAAAATTCGATGATACACTTTCGGACTTACGCCAATTCTCTCCAAATACTTCCTTTCGAGTTGCCTTGTTGATAAGCATGCTTGGGAGGCAATTCAATCCAAGGAAAAAGCGTTATTTTCCAAATTCATCAAATCATAAACTTTATCAATTGGCTGCCTCTTAATAGTTACCCGCTTGATTTTATTAATTAGATAACGCTCTACAATTTGTATCATTTGTTCATAATTCTGTTCGTTTGCCAACTGCTCATTAACTAATCGAACTTCCGAAGGAATTACATTCTCAGCATCAATATATTGTTCGCCAAACTCATAAAGCGGGATTCCTAATAACCGAAATAACGCACCAGGCTTAAATACTACTTTAAGCATTAAATAATCTTCTTCAAATCTTAAATCGTAAGTAGATGTTTGCTGCTGGGACAAATAACTAAAGCTTCTGATTTGCTTCTCGCCGGTTTGCTTATTAATGCCAGTTATTCGTCCACGAGGATCAAAGGTTAAGCATTGCTCAGCATGAGGATAATAAGATTTGCTCGGACTGTAAGGCAAACCTCTAAAATTAAAATGCAGCAAGTGATACTTTTCTACATACTCTTGAACTAAAAGAGAAGGTTTATAAATTTTGTAAATCATCGTAATTGACTAATTGTACTAAATATAGTAACAAAAACAACCGATTCAATATGTAAGAATAATTTTTAAAATTATGCTCTCAATCACCCATTCCACTTTTTTTTCCTAAAAACCATATCCCTATTTTTGCCAAATGCTAAAAGCAAGATCAATCAAAAAATCGTACGGAACGCTGCCAATATTAAAAGGTGTTGACCTCGATGTTCAAGCCGGGGAAATTGTAAGTATCGTGGGTGCTTCTGGTGCAGGGAAAAGTTCGCTGCTTAATATAATTGGTACTTTGGATAAACCGGATTCCGGTCGCGTTTTGTTAAATGATGCTGATACCAGCGTGATGAACCAGAAACAGTTGAGTGCTTTCCGCAACAAAGAGATTGGTTTTATTTTCCAGTTTCATCATTTGCTGGCCGAATTTAATGCGATCGAAAATATTTGTATTCCGGCTTATATCGCCGGAAAAACAAAATTAGAAGCCGAAACTCGTGCAAGTGAACTGCTGGAAATGCTCAATTTAGGTCACCGGAAAACGCATAAACCCAGCCAGCTTTCCGGCGGCGAGCAACAGCGTGTGGCTGTGGCGCGCGCTTTAATTAATAGTCCGGCTTTGATTTTGGCAGATGAACCTTCGGGAAATTTGGATTCTAAAAATGCGATGGAACTGCACCAATTGTTTTTTTCCCTGCGCGATCAGTTTAACCAAACTTTTATCATTGTTACGCACAACGAAGAACTGGCCGAAATGAGCGACCGCATGGTGATGATGAAAGACGGTTTGATCGAAGCATGACGAAAGCGTTAATTACCTGCGGACAACATCCGGGCGTTTATTTTTTAGAGAAGTGGTTTCCGCAGTTGGCGTTTGTTTATGGCGATGCTTCTTTTATCGCACAAATTTCGGCATCGCAGCAATTGTTGTTACCAAAGGTTTCGCAGGCAGATTACATTCATGAGTTGTTAAATATTTGTCTGGACCAGCAAATTAATGCTGTTTTTGCCATGAGTTTTGCAGAGCAGGAATTGCTGGCGGAAGCGGTGGAATTGTTTTCCGAGTTCAATATCAATCTTTTTTTACCGGATTTGATTAAACGGAAATTATTGTTCGAACCAAAAAAGCTTTTTGAAGAACTCAATTTTTGTGGCATAAAAACAGTATCGTTCCAAATTACTTCTTCCTTTGCAGAGTTTTCTAAAGCTTGTTTGCAATTGGGTTATCCAACGGAAAGTATTGCGGTTGCAAGTTTGCTTAACTTGGATTTGGTTTGGATCATCAACGATCAAATTAAAAATTACAACTTGGATGGAAAACCGATAATCCATTTTATCAAAGCTGCCAAATTATTTGCTGCGGAGGAATTGCTTTTGCTGCGTGCTTTTCATTCTTCAAACCAAAAAGTATATGCTTCTTTTATCGATGGAAAATTGGGACCGGTTTGGAATACTGATCTTTCATCTGAAGAAACAATTGCTAAACTTGGATTCCACTTGCAACTAAATGGTTTGTTTGAAATCGAATTTCAGCAGGAACAATTGTTCAACATAAAACCGTTTTTTGTACAATGACTTTTCGTTACGCCGACTTGGACCCGCGCAAAAAAGCTTTTGTTTTTGAGCTGGACGATGTGCTTTTTCCGAAGCAGGATTATTACTTGCAAGTGTATTATTTGTTTGCCGCTTTTCTGGAACATACCGAACAATTGGATAGCAAAGTTACGCTTGCGTTGATGAAAGAAACTTACGAAATTTTGGGTGAGGATACTGTTTTTACATCGATAAAAACAGCATTCAGCCTGGATGAAAAATATCGGGAAAACTTTGACCGTTTGCTAAAAATTGCCCGCCTTCCGCTTAAATTGTTGTTGTACAAGCAAATGCTGGAACTGCTGCTGCAAATTGTGATCGACCGGAAACAGCTTTTTATCCTGACAAATGGTGATCCTGAAGAACAGTTGAACAAAATCCGTCAGACGGAATGGAACGGTTTGGAAAAATATTTGATCTGTTATTTTTCGGCAGAAATTAAACCCAAACCTGAGCCGGACGCTTTGCACCAGATTTTGGAAGACCACAACCTGCAACGCCGCAACATCATCATGATCGGCAATAGCACGAACGATGAACTTTGCGCGCAGGCAGCAGGAGTGGATTATGCTACCATATATGATTTTACCGGGAAACCATAATATTTTTTAACATTTTTAGTTTTACAAATACTTGCTAATTTGTACCTTGTTAAAAAATTAAAATATGAAAAAATACATTTTTTACTTATCAATTTTAATGATGACGGCCAGCTTTTTTGCCGCTTGTAAAAAAAATCAACCTTTGCCCGCTGTTGCCAGTCCAAATGCAATCCCGACGACGGGTACTGTTTTAGATCACATCAAAGATTCTGTTTACCTTTTTACGCAGGAAGATAATTTGTGGTATGATGCTTTACCGGACTACGGAACGTTCAAACCGAGGGCATTTACGGGAACAACCGATCTGGAAGCTTTACAAAAAGAAGTGGATGCACTTTCTCAATACAAAATCAACCCGGTAACGGGCAAACCTTATGAGTATGAAGCAATTTCTCCCGGATCGGCAAAATATTCTTTTATCGATCAAGGGCAAACAGCTACTTCTTTAGGAGGCACAAAAGGCGATTATGGGTTTAGTCCGATTTATAACGCTACATCAGATCTCCGCATCAAATATGTTTATCCGGGTTCTCCGGCTGATAAGGCAGGTTTGGCAAGAGGTTATCAAATTACAGCTATTACCGGCGTGCCATCATTAACCTATACCAGTTCGACCAGCTCTGATTATACTGCTTTGGTCGATGCGTTGTTCAACTCAACGACAATCACCATGACAGTTCAAAAGCCTGACAATTCTACTTTCAATGTTACCTTAAACACAGCCAGTTATACCGTAAATCCGGTTTTGAAAAGCAAAGTGCTTGATTTAGGAAACGGCAAAAAAATGGGTTATATCGTTTTTAATAGTTTTACAGTTATAAAAAATGCACAAGCCAGTTTAGATGCTGCTTTTGCAACTTTTACAGCGGCAGGAGTTACGGATCTGGTGGTTGATTTGCGTTATAATGGTGGTGGTTCTGTAGAAACAGCCGAATATTTATCAAACCTGATTGTGCCAATGGCTAAAACCAATACCGTAATGTACACAGAATATTTTACTGATAAAATGCAAAATGACAAGTATCCGCTTTTTGCCAAAAAATTCGGAATAGATGTTGTTAAAAATCCGGGTATTTTTAAAGCCGCAAATAATCAATACAAATTTGCTAAAGTGGGTACTTTAAATATTAATCGCGTATTTTTTATTGTCACTGGTTCTACCGCTTCAGCCAGTGAGCTGACAATCAATAACTTAATCCCGGAAATGAATGTGCAGTTGATTGGTACAACCAGTTATGGCAAACCGGTTGGTTTTTATGGTATCCCGATTGGCTCATATCAGTATTATACACCAGAGTTTGAAAGTAAAAATTCTGCCGGTCAGGGTGGTTATTATGCAGGGATGACGCCGGGTTCTGCCACTTATCCGGGCGTGCAGGCAGCAGATGATGTAACGCATGATTTTGGTGATGTAAACGAAGCATTGCTGGCTAAAGCTATCAACTATACTGTAAAAGGGACATATTCAGTTGCTATACCTCAGGTAAAAACTTTGAATGCTTCCAAAAACGGTTCGCAATTATCGGAAGATCAGATCAATAAGGTTTCAAAAGATTTCTCCAGAAAAGAAGTTAACCAAATGATCCTGGACAGAATAAAGTAATCCTGATTTTATACCGATAAAAGAAGTATTGCATTTTATCCCGCAAATAATTTATTAAAAATTGTTTGCGGGATTTTTTTATTCGGGAATATCGGTAGCTGTTTTTAAGTTTGATCATTTTTGATGTTGAAATCATGCGCCTGAATGTATTTCCAGATTTTTTCAGTTGCACCCGTATTTTGCTGCGTATAGTTTTTGGCTCGAACGGAAGCTTCAGCGTAAAACTTTTCATCAGTAACCAGCTGTGCCACAATGCTTTCCAGCGATGCTTCGTTTACGATAGAAAATCCGGCATTCAGGTTGATCAAATCCTGCGCTTCTTTAAACTTGTGGTAAACCGGACCAAAAATCACCGGCAAACCAAATGCAGCAGCTTCCAGTGTGTTGTGTATTCCGGTGCCAAAACCGCCGCCAATGTAAGCGATATTCCCGTACTGATACAGCTTGGAAAGCAAACCAATATTGTCTATCACCAAAACCTGTTTCTGCTTTAAAATAGTTTCATCCGATGTAATTTCAGAATACCGGATGGTTTTTTCTGTAAGGATTTTTCCCAGCAGGTTATCTATTTTATCTGAACCAATTTCGTGCGGCGCGATGATAAATTTCCAATCCGGATAAATTGAAACCAAGTTCACAATCAGGTTTTCATCCGGCGGCCAAGTGCTTCCGGCGATAAAAACCTTCTGATTATTTTTAAAAGCTGCAATTTTAGCCAGCGGTTCGATGTTTTGTGCATTTCCCCAAACGCGGTCAAAACGGGTATCACCACTAACCGAAACGTTGTTTATACCGATACCGGAAAGTAAATTTTTTGAAGCTTCGTCCTGAACAAAAAAATGCTGCACTAAAAGAAGCATCTGCCGGTAAAAGCCACCGTAACTTCTGAAAAATATTTGCTGCGGACGAAAAATTGCAGAGATAACGTACAACGGGATTTGCCGCTGGTACAATTCATCCATATAAAAATACCAGTATTCGTATTTGGTGAAAACGGCAATTTTTGGATTGATGGTTTGGATAAATTTTCGGGCATTATGGCGTGTATCCAAAGGCAAATAATAAACGTGATCTGCCAATGTCGTATTTTTCCGGACCTCGTATCCCGAAGGTGAAAAAAAAGTAACTACTATTTTTAGGGCAGGATTTTCTGCTTTGAGCTTTTCGAGCACGGGCCGGCCTTGCTCAAACTCACCTAATGAAGCAAAGTGGAACCATATACTGGCATCTGCCGTAACAAGCTTTTGTGTGCGTCGTCCATCAATCCAAAGCTTTGCTTTTTGATTAAAAAACGAACTGAGCCAAATCGCAAATTGGTATAATTGTACGCTTATGCGGTATAAAAAAAGCATCTAACTATAAAAATTTATATATTCGTCGAAGGTAAAACATAATTTTATAACAAATTTTTAAATATGAAAATAGCCGTAGTAGGAACAGGTTACGTTGGATTGGTAACCGGAACATGCCTTGCAGAAACCGGAAACGAAGTGATCTGTGTGGACATTAATGAAGAAAAAGTAAAAGCCATGCAAAACGGTATCCTGCCGATTTACGAGCCTGGTTTAGAGCTGCTTTTTCACCGGAACATCAAACAGGAACGCCTGCATTTTACAAAAGATTTGGCAGAAGCGATCAAAGAAGCGCAGGTTATTTTCCTGGCTTTGCCAACGCCTCCGGGCGGTGATGGTTCGGCTGATTTGAGTTACGTTTTAGGTGCCGCAAAAGACATTGCCAAACTGATAACCGAATATAAAGTAATTGTAACAAAATCTACTGTTCCGGTGGGCACGGCAGATAAAGTAACCGCGGTTTTTAAGGAAAATACTACTTTAGAATTTGCCGTAGTTTCTAATCCGGAGTTTTTGCGGGAAGGTGTTGCTGTTGAAGACTTTATGAAACCGGACCGGGTAGTTATCGGCACAATGGACGAACGTGCCCGCGAAATCCTGGGCGAATTGTACGGCCCGTATGTGCGCCAGGGAAACCCGATTTTATTTATGGACGAGCGTTCTTCAGAATTAACAAAATATGCGGCCAACTCTTTTCTCGCTACCAAAATTACTTTTATGAATGAAGTAGCCAACATGTGCGAACTGGTTGGTGCTAACGTAGATATGGTGCGTGCCGGGATTGGTGCCGATGCACGTATCGGAAAAAGATTTTTATTTCCGGGTGTAGGTTATGGCGGAAGTTGCTTCCCGAAAGATGTTCAGGCCATGTTTAAATCGGCTAAAGAATATGGCTACGATTTCAAAATCCTGGATTCTGTGATGGAAGTGAACGAAACACAGAAAATTAAGCTGGTAAAAAAAGTATTGGAATATTTTAAAGGTGATGTAGTAGGAAAAAAATTCGCGCTTTGGGGATTGGCTTTTAAACCGGAAACGGACGATATTCGTGAAGCACCGGCTTTGTACATTATTGATGAATTGCTAAAAGCAGGTGCATCTGTTGTAGCTTATGACCCGGAAGGAATGCCGAACGTACAGAAACTTTTGGGTGATAAAATTACTTATGCGCCAGATCGTTATGCAGCTTTGGATGGTGCGGATGCTTTGCTGATTGTTACGGAATGGTCTGTTTTCAGGACGCCGGACTTTAGCTACGTCAAAGAGAAGCTCAAGAATAATGTTATTTTTGATGGCAGGAATTTATATGATCTGGACAAAATGCAAAAAACCGGATTTTACTACAGCAGCATCGGAAGAAAAACCATCGAACAATAATGGAAAATAGAAAACGTATTTTAATTACCGGCGCGGCCGGGTTTTTAGGTTCGCATTTATGCGACAGATATATCAAGGAAGGCTTTCACGTGATTGCGATGGATAACCTAATTACAGGTGATTTACGCAATATAGAGCATCTTTTTCCATTGGAAAACTTTGAGTTTTATAACCACGATGTTTCCAAATATGTGCATGTTGCCGGCAAACTGGATTATATTTTGCATTTTGCTTCGCCCGCAAGCCCGATTGATTATCTGAAAATCCCGATACAAACCTTAAAAGTTGGTTCTTTAGGAACGCATAATTTGCTGGGTTTGGCAAAAGATAAAAAAGCCAGGATTTTAGTGGCCTCAACCTCAGAGGTTTATGGTGATCCAAGCGTCAATCCTCAGCCTGAAGAATATTGGGGAAATGTAAACCCTGTTGGGCCGCGCGGCGTTTATGATGAAGCCAAACGTTTCCAGGAAGCAATCACGATGGCATACCATACTTTTCATCAGGTTGAAACCCGCATCATCCGTATTTTTAATACTTATGGCCCGCGTATGCGACTGAATGATGGCCGTGTTTTACCAGCTTTTATTGGTCAGGCTTTGCGGGGCGAGGAACTGACTGTTTTTGGCGATGGTTCTCAAACACGTTCTTTTTGTTATGTAGATGATTTAATTGAAGGCATCCACCGTTTGCTGATGAGTGATTATACGCAGCCAATGAATATCGGAAACCCTGATGAAATCACCATCCGCCAGTTTGGAGAGGAAATTATCAAATTAACCGGAACCGATCAGGAACTGGTAAGTAAACCTCTGCCAACAGATGATCCGAAACAACGCCGTCCGGATATTACCAAAGCAAGAGCAATTTTAGGTTGGGAGCCAAAAGTTTCACGCGCTGAAGGTTTAAAAATCACCTATGAATACTTTAAATCTTTGCCGGATATTGAAATTCAGCATAAAGATTTTGCTTATTATAACAAATAATCATGTCAAAAATTTTAGTGACCGGTGGTATGGGTTTTATTGGTTCGCATACTGTTGTTGAACTGATCAATGCAGGTTATGAACCGATAATTGTAGATAACCTTTCCAATTCAAATCCAAAAATCCTGGATCAGCTTGAAAAAATAATCAGCCACAAACCGGTTTTTTATAAGCTGGATCTTTGTCACGAACCGGACATTGCAGAACTGATCGGTAAAGAACCGGAATTGTCGGGCATCATCCATTTTGCAGCCTCAAAAGCAGTAGGCGAATCGGTACAAAAACCTTTAAAATACTACCAGAACAACTTTTTTTCGTTGGTGAACCTGCTTGAAGCTTACGCCGGAAAGAAACTCAATTTTGTGTTTTCCTCAAGCTGCACGGTTTATGGCCAGCCGGATGAACTGCCGGTTACCGAAAAAGCACCGGTAAAAAAAGCACAGTCGCCTTATGGAAATACCAAGCAGGTGTCAGAAGAGATTTTGCAGGATGTAATCCATTCCGGCAGCAATTATCAAGTTGTTTCGCTGCGGTATTTCAATCCGGTTGGCGCGCATCCGTCCGCTTTGATTGGTGAGTTACCGATTGGTGTTCCGCAAAACCTGGTTCCTTTCATCACACAAACCGCTATCGGCAAACGCCAGAAGTTAACTGTTTTTGGTGATGACTACAATACGCCGGACGGCAGTAACATCCGTGATTATATTCACGTAGTAGATTTGGCCAAAGCGCATGTTGCAGCCTTAAAATACATGGAATCCGGTGTTGATTTTGGAGGTTATGATACGTTTAATATTGGTACAGGCACAGGAAGTTCTGTGCTGGAAGTGATCCATGCCTTTGAAAAAACAACTGGTGTAAAGCTGAATTACGAAATTGGCCCGCGCCGCGGAGGTGATGTAGAAAAGGTTTGGGGCGATGTAACCAAAGCAGCAGAAACGCTGCACTGGAAAACGGAACTGGGCGTAGATGAAATGATGCTGACTGCCTGGAACTGGGAAAAATATATCAATGACAATCCTTTATAGATAACTATATGGAGAAAAAAATTATCATTACCGGTGGTGCCGGTTTTATTGGTTCGCACGTGGTACGGCGGTTTGTGAAAACTTATCCGCAGTACAAAATTATCAACCTGGATAAACTGACTTACGCCGGTAACCTGGAAAATTTGCTGGATATTGAGAACGAACCGAATTATCGTTTTGTAAAAGGCGACATTGTGGATGCTTCTTTTATCCATGATTTATTTGTGAAAGAAAAACCGGATGCGGTAATCCATCTGGCGGCAGAATCGCATGTGGACCGTTCGATTACCAATCCGATTGAATTTGTCATGACAAACGTTATCGGAACGGCCAATCTGCTGAATGCAGCACGCGAAACCTGGAAAGGAAAATATGACCAAACCCGTTTTTACCATGTTTCTACGGATGAGGTTTACGGAACTTTGGGCGATGAAGGCATGTTTACCGAGGAAACTGCTTACGATCCGCACTCTCCGTATTCGGCCACCAAGGCCGGTTCAGATCATTTGGTTCGGGCTTATCAGGATACTTACGGCATGAATACTGTGATTTCCAACTGCTCTAATAATTACGGTTCAAACCACTTTCCGGAGAAACTGATTCCGCTCACGATCCACAACATACAGGAAAAAAAGCCGATTCCGGTTTATGGCAAAGGCGAAAATATCCGTGACTGGCTTTGGGTGGAAGATCATGCCCGCGCCATTGATGTAATTTTTCATCAGGCAGCATCCGGCAAAACCTACAATATTGGCGGTCACAACGAATGGAAGAATATCGATTTGGTGCATCTTTTATGTAAGATCATGGATGAGAAATTAGGCCGTAGTGAAGGAGAATCCGCACAACTGATCACCTATGTAAAAGACCGTGCCGGCCATGATCTGCGTTATGCTATCGATGCAGGCAAACTGAAAAACGAACTGGGTTGGACACCAAGCGTTACTTTTGAACAAGGATTAGAAAAAACCGTGACCTGGTATCTGGCCAATCAGGACTGGCTGAACAATATTACTTCGGGTAATTATCAGCAATATTATCAGGATCAGTACGAAAACCGCTAAAATGTTTGGGCTTTTCAGTAAAAAAAAGGTTGAACAGGTACGACGGTTTGATTTAAGTACATTGGGTGTAGATATGCACTCGCATGTGTTGCCGGGTATTGATGATGGCGCGCAAAATGTGGATGAATCAATTGTATTGGTACAGGCGATGATGAACCTTGGCATAAAAAAAATTATTGCCACGCCGCACATCATGGTTGATTATTACCGAAACACACCGGAAACCATTGGCAATGCACTGGAGATACTGAAAAATGAGCTGCAAAAACAGCATCTGGATATTGAAATAAAAGCCGCCGCGGAGCATTTGCTGGATGAAGGTTTTGAAACTTTGCTGGATGAAGGCAACGTGATGCCGATGACGGATAACTATCTGCTATTTGAAATGTCATTCATTGATGCGCATCCCAACCTGATTCCGCTGATTCAAAAAATGAAGGACAAAGGTTACAAACCGATTTTGGCTCATCCGGAACGCTATCCGTATTTTACAATTGAAAATTGCGAGAATATGAAAAGCTGGGGTTGTGACCTGCAAATGAACACAATTTCATTAACCGGTTATTATGGTGCCAAAACCAAAGAAATGGCCGAAGCAATGGTAGATTTTAACCTGGTAGATTTTATTTCGAGCGATATGCACCATCCGCGTCATGCCGCTGCTTTAGAGCGATCTTTGAAAACTACTTATTTGGAAAAACTGCTTTTCGATTATCCGCTCAAAAACGCTTTGCTATTATAAAATAAAAAAATGCGTTGAATTTTAATATCCGGCGCATTTTTCATGAGGTAAAAGAAGTATTATACAGAAAACGAAGTTCCGCAGCCGCAGGTGCTGGCCGCATTTGGATTATTGAAAGTAAAACCACGGGCATTTAAACCATCCTGAAAATCGATCTGCATCCCGGCCAGATATAAGCCATGAGCTTTGTGCATGAAAGTTTTAATACCATCGATATAAAATTCCTGGTCGCCTTCTTTTTTCTGATCAAAACCCAGTATATAATTCATTCCGGAACAGCCGCCACCTTCTACGCCAACCCGCAAACCAAAATCTGTACTGATTTCCTGCTGATCAATCAACTTATTTAACTCTGCAACAGCACCTTGTGTAAAGGAAACTGGTGCCGCAACGGTTTCAATAACTGTGCTCATTTTTACAATATTTAATTTGATAACAAATATAACCGAAATTGCACAATTTAATTATACATCAAAAGTTTATGACCATTTATTAACATACATTTTTTATGCTGAACAATTACCTTTTCGACATTATTAAACTCACTATTTCAGGATTATTGGTAGTGATGGCCGCTTTTTATATCGCCCGGCCTTACCTGGAACGATTTGAAAAACAGCAGCTTATCGGCCTGAAACAAACCTTTACCAAAGAAACCCTGCCACTGCGCCTGCAAGCTTATGAGCGTTTGGTTTTGCTGATTGACAGGATTAACCCGGCCAATATTTTGATCCGTTTAAACAATCCGGATTTTGCTGCCGGAGAACTGCATTATCTCGTGCTGGCAGAAATTAGAAACGAGTTTCAGCACAACATCACGCAGCAGCTATACGTAAGCACTACCGCCTGGGAAATTACCAAAAGGGTAAAAAACGATACGGTTTTTTTGATGAATAGTGCCCTGAAAGCTTTGCCTGCTGAGGCTGGCGGACTGGAGTTTTGCAGATTGGTTTTAGAGCAGGTTAGCCGCATGGAAAGCAATCCGTATGAAGTAGGCGCAGCCCTGATCCGGGAAGAGGCTGAACAGCTATTTTGATTTTTACCTGTTAAAAGAAGCATTGTTGATAAATACTTATCAAATAGCAGTTATTGGTACAATATATCTCAAAATTTTTGATACAGATAACAAGATTTAACTTTATTTTAACATACAAAATACTATAAATCAGTGTATTAAATTATACGATAAGTTTGTACATTAAATTAGTGTAAACTAACTTCATTATAAAAAAATCGGGCAAAACAAAGCGATTTTATTAGTTTTTTTTACACAAAGACAGGTGGATTTCTTATCTGCTTGCATTTGAGCAGCTTATAAAAAATCGTCAATTATAGTTTTTTTCCACATCTTTTTTTTGAATCTTCGATCTCCGAAACGAACTGATAAGAAACCTTACTGATCGTTTGGAAACGCACTTTTTGATAAAAAACAACATGGAAAAAATCGGTACGCACGTTTGGAACAACTGTCTCAACATAATAAAAGACAATATTCCTGCCCAAAGTTTTAAAACTTGGTTCGAACCCATTAAAGCCATCAGGCAAGAAGGCAGCGTGCTGACAATTCAGGTTCCCAGCTTATTCTTTTATGAGTGGCTGGAAGAACATTACGTGGGTTTGTTGCGTAAAACGATCAAAAACCAGTTGGGGGATGAAGGCAGGCTGGAGTACAATATTGTAATGGAACAATCCTCTGCCAAACCTTATACCACAAACATGCCCTCAAACGGAAACGGGAGCGAAGGTAAAAATCAATCTATGCCGATACCCGTTTCGATCAATAAAGATATTAAAAACCCGTTTGTGATCCCCGGATTGCGCAAACTGCAGGTTGATCCGCAGCTGAACCAAAACTATACTTTTGAAACTTTTATAGAAGGCGACTGCAACCGTTTGGCACGCTCTGCCGGTTATGCTGTTGCTGCCAAACCGGGCGGCACCTCTTTCAACCCGCTGATGATCTATGGCGGCGTAGGGTTAGGAAAAACGCATTTATCACAAGCGATCGGGAATGAGATCAAACAATCTTTTCCGGAAAAATTAGTGCTTTATGTTTCCTGCGAGAAGTTTACCACGCAGTTTGTAGAATCCTTAAAAAATAACAACATCAACGATTTTGTAAATTTTTATCAAGCGATGGATGTGTTGATTGTGGATGATGTGCACAACTTTGCCGGCCGTGATAAAACGCAGGATATTTTCTTCCACATTTTTAACCATTTGCATCAATCCGGAAAGCAGATTATCCTGACTTCAGATAAATCTCCGAAAGATTTGTCTGGTTTGGAAGAACGTTTATTATCGCGTTTCAAATGGGGGCTTTCTGCCGATCTGCAGATCCCGGATATGGAAACACGGATGGCGATCCTGAAAAAGAAGATTTATCAGGATGGCATTGAATTGCCGCAGGAAGTGATTGAATATGTGGCACACAATATTGATAACAACGTGCGTGAACTGGAAGGTGCCATGGTTTCGCTTTTGGCACAATCTACGTTGAATAAAAAAGAAATCGACTTGGCTTTGGCCCGGCAGATGCTGAAGAATTTCATCAAAAATTCAAGCAAAGAGATCTCGATGGAATCTATACAAAAACTGGTTTGCGATTATTTTGAAGTTTCGGTGGAAATGGTAAAATCATCAACCCGAAAACGTGAAATTGTACAGGCCAGGCAGATTTCGATGTATCTGTCTAAAGCACATACCAAAAGTTCCTTAAAAACCATTGGCCAGTTTTTCGGTGGGAGAGACCACTCGACTGTAATTTATGCTTGCCAAACGGTTGAAGATCTGATCGATACGGACAAAAAGTTTAAAACTTATGTAGCTGATATTCAGAAAAAATTGAAAATGAACTGAGCTTCTGTTTAATTTATTTCAGAAATTACAATGCTTCTTTTATCCCTGTAAATTTCGTTTTTAGGATAACTGTCTTTCAATCTAAGCTAAGAGCATGTTTGAATTTTGTCCGATTTGTTTGAGATGCTTCTTTTATCAGTATAAAATACAAACACAAAGTTTACAGGCATAAAAGAAGCACCAATATTTCTTCAGATAAAAATTTAAACAGGCTCTAAGTTGTTTTAGACAGAAGGAATATTTAATGTTTATACAAGTTCAATGTCCATAGTTTTTATTAAGCCATTCTCAAAAGTATAAATGTGCTTTACCAATCCATCAAACATTAAATTACCTTGTAAGTCCTTTACTTTTTGATGAACTTCAACTTCTAAACTTCCATTCTGCCTTTCATCAAATCCAAGTGGTTCAACATTTGGATTTATCTCATTCCATTGTCTCGTCCAGTATTCTTTTATTTCATCGTGCCCGCTTATGTAACCTCCTTCCCAAGCTTTTGACCACTGCACATTTGGTTGCATTGTTGAAAGTGCCTTGTCAATGTTTCTATCGTTGAAAGCAGAATAAGCATTCTTAATTAAATCTTTGAATTGAGTTGTCATGATGTTTTTGTTTGAATGCAATGAATAACTCTGATTGAAATATTTGTGTTCGATTGTTGTTTACCTTACCGCTCACGTTTCAGGGCTTGGCGTTGTAGGGGAAATCAGGGAACTTCAGCCCAACTATAACAAAAAGCCAAATTGAAAAACCAAAGATAAGGATTTGTCCGTCTGCCCCTATAACGCCAAACCCCTGTTAGCGGTAGTGCTTATTTTTTACTTTCAAACTTCTTTACTGCGTCTGGTGTAACAGGTGTAAACAAGTTAACAAGATTGCCATCAGGGTCACGGAATAAAAGAGATTTATTGCCCCAAGGCATTGTTGTGGGGTTTTGAACTATATTATTTTGAAGATATTCAGCTAATCTTTCATAGTCTTTTTCTACATCATCTACTCTAAATTCTATTATAACACTGCGATTTTGGGCTGGCTGTGCCACTTCATCTCCACCAAAAAACTGTAAGGTTTTGGTACTTCCGATTGCCAATGTTGCAGTTTGTGTTTGCAGTTCAGCAAAATCAGGCGTGTATTGCATTACAGGCATTCCCGTTACTTGCCCATAAAATTTTACTAATCCATTTACGTTGGAAGTAATAATGCGAATTGATACTAAATTCATTTCTTTATTTTTTAGTTACTCGCAAAAGTAATTTGGCATTATGACAGCAGTATGTCAGGGGTATTAAATTTCTTTTCTTTTTCAGCTAAATATTCTTGAAGTGTAAGTTTGTGCGGTTTAAAATTTAATTCGCTTTGTTGGATTCTAAAAATTCTATCTAAACGAAACATCCTAAAATCTTTTCTTAATCTACAATATGCAATAAGTGTCCAACTCTCTTGCAAGCTATAATACAATGCGAAAGGCTCAATTTTCCTTTCTGTTTTTTCATCTTTATGTTCTGAATGATAAGTGATATTCAAAACTTTAAAGTTTGTCAGAGCGTTTTGAATTAACGTTAATGAATTACTTGTGTTTGTCTCTGAAATGGCAGGACTAACGGCAATTCTTTTTGATAACAATTCAACCTTTTCCTTTGTCGAATACAACAAAACTGCTTTTACTTTATTTATAGCCTCTGTATATTCCTTGATAAGTGAACTATCCCTGTTTTTTAGCACCAATTGTTCTACTGTAATTAAAGCATTTGCTTCGCTTTCAGAAAACATTATAGGTGGAATTTTATATCCTTCCGTCAGCGAATATCCTTTTCCGTCTTCAGTGAAGATGGGAACTCCTGCTTGTTCTAATGCTTTTACGTCTCTATAAATTGTCCGAACACTAACACCAAACTTTTTGGAAAGTGTTGTTGATGTCAAAAGTCGTTTCGTTTGTAATTGTATCAAAATTGCTGTCAGTCGTGAAAGTCGTTTTGTGTCTTTGTCGTTCATTTTTTCTCTGACGGTTCAATTTGGTACGGTCGCTGGTGGCATTACCGCTAACGTTGAAGGCTTGGCGAAGAACCGATATTTGAAACTCGACAGCCGAAACCAAAATTAAATTTATAATCAAATGTTGATGCTTCTTTTAATAGCTAAATTTTGTTCCTTCCGCCGAAACTGAAGCAAAATAGTAAAATAAAAGTTCAATAACGTCCGTCAGCCGGTTTTTTGCCAAACCAATGTTATGTGTAGTTTTATTTTTCAATTGGTATTTCTACTTTCTGCATCAAGGCTAGAATATCCTTGCAGGATTCATTTATATTTTCAGAATATTTTTTGAAAACAGCTGAACTATTTTTTGACTGAAAAATTATATCATTGTAAACCCAAGTGGCTTTTCTACATGCTTGTAAAATCTCAAAACATTGAGGTACATGTCTCCAATTTTTTAATAATTCTTCTCTTATGATTTCTAGAAAATTAATGTGTAAATGTTGGGCGCTAACTGGATTTTCTGAAGTCTTATAATACTCTGAAAAGGAATTTTCAATTCTTGTCCCTAACAGTCTATAATCGAGATCAGAAGACATTTTACAGAAATCTATTAGGCTAATGCAGAGATACATTACTTGGTCTTCAACAAGCTCTTTATATTTATGGAGACTGTCTTTTTGAGTATTTAAATAAATATTTTGACTATCTAAAGCTTAATTATATATATTAAAAATAAAGTCTAAATGGTTATAAAGCTTTTGAAAAAAAATAACTTGTTTTTTCTTTCCGCCATGAACTAAAACAAATGATTGGAAAACCGAGGAATGGTCAAGCTTGTTGATTATTCTATTTAAATCTTCAGCGATTTCAATTTCTAATAAGTTTTGCTTTGAAGGAAAATTAGAAATGTTTAGACAGTGCTTAACAAAATTTTCAGATTGTTTTTTTGCTATTTTTAAAGAGCTGTTTAGCAATGAGTTGAAATATTCCAAAGTGCTTTCTGATAAGTCTTTCTTATCTTTTTTTGCTTTCTTTCTTTCTCTTAAACCTTCAAGGTAAAAAATTCCAACAGCCAATAATGTTCCTAAAAAGGAGCTTAAAATCGTTTGCCAAAATTCAGAACAGTCTGTCATTATGAAGGTTTAAAAATTACACATAACGGCGGCGGCTTGGCGAAGAACCGAAAATAGAATTCCTTCTGCCGAAACCAAAGTTAAATTAATGTTCAAATGTTGATGCTTCTTTTACCAGCTAAATTTTGTTCCTTCAGCTGAAACTGAAGCAAAATAGTAAAACAGAAGTTCAATAAATTCCGTCCGCCGGTTTTTTGCCAAACCAATGTTGCCTGCCGCTTAATTTTTAAAACCTGCAAAATGGACTTTTGATTTTTACGGTTTTGCCCGCCAAACAGGACTTGCAATTTACAGTTTACAAGTCGGTAATTTGTCTGGACAAAAGTTTATGAATCAGGTTTTGTCTTTTATAAGTTTTGGTTTTTGTCGCCTAAAAAAGTCAACTGAACATACTGTTTTTACCAATAAAAATTAGTCCGCCAGTTTTATGCTGATAAAAACAGCACTGGAAAAGTCGACAAAAGTTAAAGTCAAATTGGAAATCGTTTAAAGTAGGAGCATAGGTCAGTCGGCGAAATGCAAGGCTTAAGTGGCTTGCAACGGTAAGGCTTGGCGATGGGCTGGTATTTTATAATGTCAAGACCGGAACCTAAGCCGAATATTGTTACTGAAGATGAAGATAACAACTAAAGCCCAATTTATAATGTCCTGCTGGAACTATTGCTGATATTGATTTGTAGCCGATTGTTTCCACGTCAGCCAGCCTATTGCCAAACCTACTGTTGTAAGCCGTTTTTCTTGTCCTCAGTAAGTGTCATCATTGCTTTGACCAAATTGTTTCTCCATTAGTTTCAAAGACAACAACGTTTGCTTTTGTAAAAAAAGAATTTTTAAATTTTTCTGTCTTTGCAAAATCTTTTAATTGCGAAGCCAATTTGCCCAGCAGTTGTTCTCGATTTAAACTTTCATAATAAGTTTTTGGAAGTTTGAAATACCTGTTTGTCGGTTCAAACTTTATACGTGTTATTGAACGATTCTTTCCTTCGTCATATGTATTTACTCCAACCAAGACAAGCGTATAGTCATTTGATGATTCAAAAAGTCCGAACTTATATGTTGAGATTGGTTTTTGCGGTTTGTCCTTGTCACAAATGTTGAGCAACCAGTCTTGCAATGTTTTAAATTTTGAAGTTAAATTCGGTGGCGGTGGTTCTATATCATCTTCAACAACTTCAAATTGTATGTCCTTCACTATTATTTTTCCAGAGTCATTTGTTGGTCGTTGTCCACTTGCCATAAAAGGAAGTATTATTAATGAAATGAAGATGAAATTACGGGTTGTCATAAAATGGCTTACAACGGAAAAGGCTTGGCGAAGAACCGATATTTGAAACTCGGCAGCCGCAACCAAAGTTAGATTTATAATCAAATGTTGATGCTTCTTTTACCGGCTAAATTTTGTTCTTTCCGCTGGAACTGAAGCAAAACAGCAAAACAAAAGTTCAATAACTTCCGTCGGCCGGGTTTTTTGCCAAACCCATGTTGGGCGTTCGTTCTTTGTTCAAAGTTGCAATGTCAGTTTTAAATGTCCACCAAACCCAGTTCTAATGATTTTCATAAGTGTAGAAAGTCTTATGTCACTGGCATTATTTTCAATTCGTGAAATATAAGATTTATTTGTTCCGCATTTTTCTGCAAGTTCTTCTTGTGTCATCCCAAGTTTTTGTCTTGCTTCCCCAAGTAAAACGCCAAGTTGAAATGTTTCAAATTCTTGTTCCCATTTTTCTCTTTTGTCAGCTCCTCGTTTGCCATATTTTTTGTCGAGAATTTCGTCAAGGGTTGTTATGTTATTTTCTTTTTTCGTTTTCATATTCCTCTTTTATTTTTAATGCCCTTTCAATTTCTGTTTTTGGTGTTTTCTGAGTCTTTTTTTGAAACCCATTTCCTAAAATGACCAAGTTTCCTTTGTCGAAAAAAGCGAAAATTCTAAAAATGTTGCCACCTAATTCAACCCGAACTTCAAAAAGTCCGTCAGTTCCAGTCATATGGTCAAAATATTTTTTCGGAACTCGGTCAATGCTTCTTAGTAGGTTTAAAGTCCATTCGATTTTGCGTTGCACTTCGTCCGTTTGACCTTCGTAAAAGTCCAAAAAGTATCGTTTGTAAGCAACAACTTGTCTAATGGTTTTCACTTTACAAAGTTAACTGTTTGGACAACCATATTCAAAGATTTTATACGATTTTTGTCGGGAAGTGTTGGAGGTAGAATGACGCCCAACGGATGGGGCTTGGCGAAGAACTGGCATTTGAAACCCGTCAGCCCAAAACCCGGACTAAAGATAAAAAGAAATTCAAAAGTTCAAAAACTTCCGTCGGCCAGTTTTTTGCCAAACCAATGTTGCAAGCAGTTTATTTAAATTGTCAAATATAAACTTTGAGTTTTTAGAAATATGTCAGATGTCAGCAAAACAGGCTTTGAACATTTAAATTAGAAAGTCGGCGATTAAAAAGTCCGGCGATTATTTTTGTCTGCGAAAAAGCTGCAAAGTTTGACTTGTCTTTTTAGAAACTTGGAAGTCAGTTTTATAAATTGAAAAGTCAGCTGCAAATGTTGTTTGTACCGGTACAAAGTCCGCTTGCAATTTTATGCCGATAAAAGCAGTATGATAAAAGTCGGCGCAAAAGTTGAAGCCGCTTTTGAGTTTGTCCAGCCGTGCAAGTCGGTCGCCGTTTTGCAGGTCTTAAATTGCTTGCAACTCGTGTATTGACGCAAGTTCTTAGAGTTTTGGTAAAAATAATAAAACTTAATTTTATTTTCAAACCTAACTTTGTTTAAACCTCTATTCCATTGTAAATTAGCTATTTAAGTGTTTTCTAAACACAGATAAACAGGTTTATAAACTAACCAACAATACAAAATACGCATTGCGCTTTTTACGCTGTGTTGTTGCGTCAATACAACTGCAACCCTTAATTATTTCGGTACATTTAAGTACAAACATCCTCAAAAAAACATGCTTAAAAACAGCATGATATAAAACAAAAAAATCCCCGCCTTCTCAAGCGGGGATTTAACTAAAACAGAACATTAACCAATTAATCCTAAAACCACTTACTTCTACGGTAAGCAAAACGGAAGGGTTACAATAATTATTAATTTTTATGGAAAATATTTTTCATGCTTCTTTTAGCGTGCTTATTTAAACATCCGATCTTAAAACTTCCAGCGGCGGCCGGTTTAAAACACTGCGACTGTTAAAAAGGCCGATAAAAACAGTAACAATCGCCACCACAAAAAACAAGATCACAACCGGCAACAGCGGTGGTGAAAACGGCGTATCAAAACTGTATTTGGCCAAGGCCCAGCTTCCCGGAACGGAAATTAAAATGCCGGTTAAAGCCGCAATGGAACCCAGGAAAAAGTATTCCAGTCCGGTAATGATCAAAATTTGCCGTTTGCTGGCACCCAGAGTCCGCAGCAAAACGCTTTCCTGGATGCGCTGGTATTTGCTGATCAGCACGGAAGAAATTAGCACGATCAAACCCGTCAGGATACTGAAACCGGCCATGAAACGGATGACAAAACTGATTTTTCCGAGAATATCATCCAGCAGTTTCAACACCAGAGCCAGATCAATGATGGAAATATTTGGAAATTGCTTCACAATGGACTGCTGATATTTCGCTGAAGCGGCCGCATCAGGAACGTGCGTGGTAAAAACATCGTATTGCGGTGCCTGGTCTAAAACACCTTTGGGGAAAAGCACCAGGAAATTTGTTTGGATGCGGTTCCAGTTCACTTTGCGCAGGCTGGCAATTTTTGTGGTCATAAAAACACCTTGCACATTAAACAATAGTTTATCGCCGAGTTTCAAATGGTTGTGTTCTGCAAATTTTTCTTCGATAGAAATGGGAATAACTTCTGTAGTGGCAGCTACTTTTCCAATCCAGGTCCCGGCCGTTATTTTCTCTGAAGAAACCAGCGAATCACGATAAGTTACTCGGTATTCCCGACTAAAAACCGGACGGGGAACTTTTAGCGACGTATCTTTTTTATAAACTTCAGCTGTTTTACCGTTCAGTTCCTGCAGGCGGATCGTGACAATCGGAACCATTCCAAATACAGGCAAATGCTGGCTTTTGGTAAGGTTGACAACTTGCTGCTGCTGGTTGGTCTGGATATCAAACAGAATCAAATTGGGCTGATTGCCGCCTGAAGAAAGGTTGATCCTGCTCAGTAAAATCGACTGGATAAAAAATAAAGTGCTGATAAAAGCAGTGCCCAAACCAATGGAAACCAGCAAAATAATGGTTTGATTATTTGGCCGGTACAAGTTTGCAAAACCTTGCCGCAGCAGATAACTCCAGGAAAGCGGCAGGAATTTCCGCAACAACCACATAATTAAAGTAGCCACACCCGTCAAAATCAAAAATGCAATCAGCACAAAACCGGTAAACGCGATGGCTTGTTTCCAATTATCTAATTGCAGTTTTGTAAATACCACAACGAAAGCCAAAATCAGCGCATAAACCAGCCATTTCAGCGGATCGCGCTTGGAATTGACGGAATCATCTGAAACGCGCAAAGTGTTCAACGGAGAAATATTCCGCACCGAAACCAACGGCAGCATCGCAAAAAGCAGGGAAATCACCACGCCCAGCAAAATACCGGTGCCGATAGAAGCCCAGGAAATTTCCACTGTAATGGCAATCGGCAGGAAATCTTTAAAAGCGATTGGCAGCAGTTGCTGGATGATCGTTCCCAAAGCAGCACCAATCACCGAGCCTATAAAACCAATCACTACAATCTGGATCAAATAAATCAAAAATGCTTCTGTAGATTTCACCCCCAGACAACGCATGATCGCAATGGCTTTCAGTTTTTCGCGCACATAAATATGGATGGAACTGGCCACACCGATGCAACCCAACAGCAAAGCGATAAAACCAACCAAAGCCAGAAATTTGGTCAGATCTTCAAAAGAGCGCGTGGTTTGTTCTTTTTGAGACGCCACGGTTTGCAGGTTTAAATCTTCTTTATCCAGCCGCGGTTCAATTTTGGGTGTTAGCTTTTCAATGTTTTCTTGCCGATCGTACTTGATGTAATAACTATAATTGATTCGGCTGCCGCGCGCCATCAAACCGGTTTGCTGCAAATAGGCCAGCGGCATATAAACTACCGGAGCCACGGAAGCCGACAAACTGGTTTGTCCGGGTGCTTTGTCCAAAGTGCCGGCGATGGTAAAAGTAACGTTGCCGATTTTGAGCGAATCGCCGGGATGCGCGTTAAATTGCAGCATCAGGTTGCGGTCGGCCAGCACCTGTTTGTTTTTACGGAAAGTGGTTGCTGCAGAAACGGGCGTGGTTTCAATCGAGCCATAATACGGGAAAGCACCTTCCAGCGCGCGCACTTCTACCAAACGCGTTCCCTGGTTTTTGGTGAAAGAAACCATCGATACAAAGCTGCGTTGCGTAGATTTCCGGTCGCCCAATGAATCGATTAGTTTTTGTATCTGCGGGGAAACGGGTTTGTTGCCGGAGATAACCATGTCAGCACCAACCAATTCGGCTGCCTGGCGGTCAATATCCTGCTTCAAATTAAAGCCAAAAGAGTAAATGGCCACCAGGGAAGCAATCCCCAAAACGATGGAAGAAATAAAAAGGAACAGGCGCGAGCGGTTTTTCCGGCTGTCGCGCCAGGCCATTTGCAGCAGCCAGCCAAAATTGATCGGACGTTTATAATTAACAGGTTCGTTATTCATTCAAAAAAAGTATCGGTAAAAGAAGTATTAAACAGATGCAGCAGTTTTCTCATCAGAAATTAAATTGCCGCCTTTGATGCGGATGATGCGCTGCGTTTTGGAAGCCAGTTCCATGTCGTGCGTCACCAAAATTAACGTGGTGCCGCTTTCACGGTTTAAATCAAACAAAAGTTTTACCATTTTTTCGCTGGTTTCGGCATCCAAATTTCCGGTTGGTTCATCTGCAAATAATATTTTGGGCTGATTGGAAAAGGCACGCGCCAAGGAAATCCGCTGCTGCTCGCCACCGGAAAGCTGGGTAGGATAGTGGTGGCTGCGATCGGCCAGGCCAACTTTTTCCAGCAAATCCATCGAGCGCGCACGGGCATTTTTCTCCCCGCGCAACTCCAGCGGAACCATTACGTTTTCCAAAGCCGTTAAAGTTGGCAGCAACTGGAAATTCTGGAAAATGAAGCCGACGTATTGGTTGCGGACTTGCGCGCGCTCATCTTCGCCCAAATCATCTAAACGAATATTATTGAGTTCAACCAAGCCGGAAGTGGAGCGGTCCAAACCGGCGCAAAGGCCAAGCAAAGTTGTTTTTCCGCTTCCGGAAGGGCCAACGATGGAAAATGTGGAGCCTTCTTCTACTGAAAAATTAATGTTGTTTAAAACCCTGAGCGTACTGCCTGCACTTTTGTAAGTTTTGGTAAGGTTTTCTATTTTGAGGATATAATTCAAGATGATTGCAGATTAATTGTGTAGAAAGATACGTTTAAAGCTAAACTTAAATGTCGGGCTTATGTTTAAGAATCTGTTTCAGCAATTTTGTTACGCCTCTATGCAAAAATTATTTCCCTTTTCCGCGCTCGTTGTCTTCATTTTTTTCTGCGGATGCGGAAACAGTCCTCAACCCAAAACCGACAACGAAAAAGATACGGTAAAAGAAGTATCGGCCAAAATTTCAACCCAAAAAAATATCCTGTTTTTTGGGAACAGTTTAACGGCCGGTTATGGTTTGGACGATCCCGGAACAGAATCTTTCCCGTCCATCATCCAGCACGATCTGGATTCATTAAAACTTCCGTACAAAGCCATCAATGGCGGTTTGAGCGGAGAAACAACTTCGGATGGAAAGAACAGAATAAACTGGCAACTGCGCCAGCCGATTGATGTTTTTGTGCTGGAACTGGGCGCGAACGATGGTTTGCGCGGCATCCCGGTGGCGGAAACAGAAGTCAATTTGCAGTCAATCATCGATCAGGTAAAAGCAAAATATCCGAAGGTAAAAATGATTTTGACCGGAATGCAGGTCCCGCCAAATATGGGCGTAAAATATGCGGATGATTTTAAAAAAGTTTTCCCTCGGCTGGCCAAAAAAAATGATATGAAGTTTGTTCCGTTTTTGCTTGAAAACGTAGCCGGAATCCGCAGTTTAAATCAGAAAGACGGCATTCATCCAACCGCGACAGGAGCCAAAATTGTGGCACAAAACGTTTGGCTGGTTTTGAAAGAAATGCTTTGATGCTGTTTTTATCGATACATTTTTGGGTTTGATCGAAACTATGAGCCTGTTTAAATTTCTATCGTATCCTCTAACAAGCTCAGGATTAGTAATTACCGTGCTTCTTTTATGCCATAAATTTTAGTGCTCTATACTTTTGTTTTGGCTAAAGCCCGTTGTCTGCAGCTTTTGTCCAGGGCCTGAAGGCCGTGGCAATTGAAGTTCCATGATTGTCCTGCCGGAACAGGCCTTGGTTGTTTCCGGTAGATAAAAAACGCAAAACAAAGTGTCCAGATTGCCACGGCCTTCAGGCCGTGGTCCTAAATAACGTAGATATGGCTTTAGCCAAAATAATTGAAAAAAATTTAAATAGGCTCTATTTCTTCAATCAAAATAAAATCAACAATTGGTTAAATTTCAAAGCAGCAATTTTTATCGCGGCAATTAATTTAGTTTGATAATTTTTTAGTGGATAAAATATGCCCCGAAAATATTTATATTTAGTAGATTAGAACGCTTTTTTACGTTTTTCCGGAGGTGGTTTTATAGCAGATTTTTTCCTGAAAAGATAAACGCTGCTTGGTACTACTCACCAAATTTATACGGGTAAAAGAAGCATGAGGTTATCTAAAATAATAAAAATTGTGAACAGGCAGAAACTAAGTTTATCGATATGACAAAACATTTTACTTGTCGTATTTTTTATATTTTTTTTCTGCTCATTTCTGCTTGTCCGGTTTTTGCGCAAACCAACAAAGGCACCGAATTTTACACTGCTTACATGGCCAATATCCGTGGCGTTACGGGTTCCAATACCTGCCAGATGAGTTTGTATCTCACATCAGATATCAGCACATCCGGAACCATCACTATTGCAGATGGCAGTTTTTCGCAAAGTTTTAGCATTACAGCCAATCAGGTTACAGTGATCACGATGCCGCAAACTGCTTTTTTGGAAACAGAAGGCCAGTTTTTAAAAGGCATACACATTACTGCCGCTGCACCAATTGTGGTTTTTGCACATATTTATGCATCTGCAGTTTCTGGTGCAACATTGCTTTTGCCCGTTGCAACATTGGCAAAAGATTATTATTCAATCAATTACACGCAGCGGTCAAACGAAGCTAATTGCTATTCTTCTTTTGCGGTAGTGGCTACAGAAGATACCACCACAGTAGAAATTACGCCAACAGCTACTTTAAATAGCGGCCATGCAGCCAATACGCCTTTTACCATTACGATGCAAAAAGGCGAAGTTTACCAGGGATTATCAGCAACAGATTTGACGGGGACCCGCATCCGCTCTGTAAGTTCCGGGTTAAATGTGTGTAAAAAAATTGCTGTGTTTTCCGGTAGCAGTAAAATTTATATTGGCAATGGCCCAAATAATTCTGCCGATAATCTTTTTCAGCAAACTTATCCGACTGCTTCCTGGGGGAAAAATTATGTAACTGCACCGTTAAGCAACCGGCCGTACGATACTTACCGGATTGTAGTGAGCGACCCGGCAACAAAAGTAACCATGAACGGAAGCGTGCTGAGCAATGCTACTTTAATCAATAATTTTTATTACGAATTTAACAGTACAGTACCGAATGTAATTACTGCGGATAAACCCATTCAGGTTGTACAATACGCCATCACACAAACTTCGCTCAATGTGGCTACCAGCACTGATCTGGGCGATCCGGAAATGATCTACCTCAACCCGATTGAGCAAATTATTAATAATGTAACGCTCTACTCGCCAACGGCTTACAAGATTTTGCAGAGCTATATCAATGTAATTATTTCTGCTGCCGCTGCACCCAGTTTTACCATTGACGGAACAGTGCCAGCAAGTGGTTTCAAATCGGTTCCGGGAAACACCACTTATATGTACGGGCAGTTTCCGGTTGCTTCCGGTACGCATAATATCAAGGCTTCGGATGGTTTTAATGCGATTACTTACGGTTTTGGTAATGCAGAATCTTACGGTTATTCGGCCGGGACCAATTTGAAAAATCTGAACGAGTTTGTGCAGATTAGAAATTCGGCCGGAGATTCTGTCGCCAGTGCCTGCGTAGGGCAAAACCTGAAACTGCAGGTTACAATTCCGTATAAAACCACACAGCTAATATGGAATCCTCAAAATGGTGATTCTGTTTATACTGACAATCATCCCACACTGATCGGGCAAACGGTGAAAGACAACAAACCTTTATATACTTATGCTTATCCAAAGAGTTTAATCTACAAAGTGTCAGGTAATTATGATGTGAAAGTTAAAATTTTTAATGCCATTGCTGATGCTTGCGGCTCTTACGAAGATATTGATATTGCGTTTACAGTTTATGATAATCCGGTTGCTTCTTTTACAGCTAAAACTTCAACGTGCCAATCGGATACATTGAATTTTACGGATAAAAGTACCGGTGCCATCATCAAAACCTGG
>JAABUT010000659.1_pt1 | contig 50571 bp, 60 predicted proteins | sample 5559281 | NCBI WGS metagenome assembly JAABUT01 (sample SAMN10711880, study PRJNA513359) | rock metagenome | isolation source: Antarctica rocks | place: Antarctica: Victoria Land, Ricker Hills nord | collected 2016-01-04
GCCACGCATATTAAGCTTTTGCCAGTCGAGGAAGTATCTGTCAACGAAACTTCTTCAAGCTGAACTGTGTTTCCACATGAGATTAACTTTTCTTTTGAAAACCGGCAAATTACCCCCGTGTCCCCTTGGCTTACCCCTGTGTCCCCTCCCCTAAATCCCGCCTAAATATGCACAATGAGAAGAGTCGGCTTTTTAGTACGCTTTCACTGGTTCCTATCAGCATCTAATTAATTCAGCTACTGTATCCCGCGTACCGCCCGCTGCATATCGAACTTCGACCTCGACTTCGACCTCGACATCAACTTCGACTTGCCAAAGTGAGATTCAGGTGAAGAGAAACACGAAAGTACATAAGTGAAGAAACACAGCGGCAACATTGCGCCTCCATGGGGGACAACACGGCGGTAATTTGCCATTCAAAAAATGAACAATTAGTTAACATGCAGATTTGAATTTGAATTTGAATTCATACACCCTTGTGACATCGGTTTAGGCTCGACCCATGAGAAACTCTATGCTATTTATATCGAGTGGACAAAACCCTCTGAGGAAGAAAATCACTCGTCGTCTATACGACGACTTCACGTCGTCGAAACAATGATCATGAGACTATGTATCAAGTTTGCATCTATAGCTTCTATTCAGCGCGCGATGCTCAAGTAAACTCTTGATGAGTGTCTGTGTTGCTTGATTATGACGCATCGTTCTTGCTCTGCTCTTCATTGATGATATTCTATACAACGATGCTTCGATTCTCGATCTTCGATCGCGAAGTCGATTTCGTTGCACTCGTGATGCTCGTGATTGTAGTGTTAAAAACTGCGTTCTCTTGCTCAATGATTGTCATTCATTGAGCAGAGAAATATGTGATGAAAGAGAGACGCGCACGATAAGAAGATAGAATGTGATTGTACTGAATAACTCTTTTCTTCTCTTGATTTGACTTGTGTCACGTAGACGTTGAATGAATTGTTAATATAAACGTGCGATCGCAATTGTTCAATGATTGACTCTGATCGATAGAAAAGAATGCGTTCTGATCATTCTTCTGCACTCTCGATTTTTCACGTAGATAGATGTATGACTTGACATCAAGTAAAAAAGATGAGTTCAAGCTTTCTCAATATATCAGCGTGATCGACGAGTCACTACTTCTTCGAGCACTGTAGTCACGACTTTCAAACTGAGATCGACTATTCTATCTGATATCTTTTCATCAATTACTCGACGACATTATCGATGTGATGAAGACGTTTCAGTATATCGATGCAATCGACGAATCGCAAATTCTTCGATCACTTGTAATCACAACTCTCATACTGAGATCAACTTTTTCACTAGATATTTTTTCATCTTTTACTGACATCGACATGTCATTAATCTTCTTCATAGATCGATTGTGACTGTTAGAAGAAATGCTGTCACGTAGATGAAAACTCTGCACGATTGACTTTTCTGCTTACACAACGTTCTAACATCATTTGAATTGCATCGAATTGAGATCTCTTGACTCTTCTGACTTCTATTCGAACACAGAATAGAATCAAAAGATTCGTAGTCGACATCATGTACAGGTGAATCTCGTTGCCAGCCACATGCAGATTTATAACTGTTTATATTTCAGTTCTTGAATATGTATGTGTATCTATAAATTATACCTTGCACTCAAAAGTTCTTAGTATCTATTCTCTTAGATATGTACGATCAGAAGTCTTCGTTTCTTGTAAGAATTCAGCGAAGATCGATAGAAATGTGAAATTCTCATAAAACTTGATACTTTTTGTATGTGAGATTATGAAAGGGGGTACTCGTTTAGTGCGGTTCAACTAGGTACCTTACCTAGCAGATATTGCGACTTAACTACTGTGATGTCAAGGTCTACGAAGAAAAGAGCTACTTGCTTTCTTTATAACATCTTCTATAGTATATATCATCAAAGACGTCCCAAATCTAAATTTAAAGCGTAGCTTCTCTTCTGTGAACAGAGTAGTCAGAATGAAGTCCTCTCTCAAAACTTCACTTATTCTCCTCAAATAAACCCTCTTCTTCTACCTACCCCTTCAACGCCCCACGAATGAACTCGTTTGACAATTTGACCAATTCCGCCCCGCTTTCCCCCGTAGCAACATTCATGTGCCCCTTCCCCAGCGCAAGGTGCAGCTTCGACCGGGGCGCCGTAACCCTTCGAAACGCGGCTTTTTGCTCCTCCGGATCCGAAATATTGTCCAGCTCGGGCACCACCATCATCACGGGAGCCTGGATCATATCCAAACACTCCGTCGGCCTGAAAAGCGCCAGCTTCTGATACGTCTGCAGCGCAATCCGATCTCGAAACCCCGCTGCGCCTTTTTCTTTCGCCAGACGCATCAAGGCGTAGAACTCGCGTCCCCCGGGACCCCCCGCTCCCGCCATGCCGATCGGGTTGTCGCCCCGGGGCGTAAAGGGGCTGAGTTCGTGGGCAGAGTTGCCGCGCAGCTGGGAGACGCGGTCTTGAATGACTTGAGCGAAGGCGACGTCGCGCTTGTGCGGCTGCACGAAGCGGAAGAGAGAGCATACCATCACCACGGCCTTGGGGCGGCGGTCCACGGCCGCGGCGCAGGCGCTGATGACGGCGCCGACGGAGAGGCCCCAGAAGATGATCTTGGAGCCGTCGACGGAGGGGAGGCGCGTTACGTAGGTGTAGATGTCTGGATGGGGAACGGACAATGTGAGCTCCCTCGTCTCTTGTGTCTTGCGAGGTTGTATCGCTCACCGGACAAGTCCTCGGCCATCTGCAGCGGGTCGATCAGGTTGCGCAGGGAGCCTCCGCTGCCGCCCACGCTGCGCGCGTCGTAGAAGAGTACGTTGTAGCCCAGCGCGTGGAAGCCCTCGGCCACTTCGGGGAGCGCCATCTCCTTGACGCAGTTGAACTTGAAGTCCCGTTAGTTCCAAGCCTTGTTGCTGTTCATATCCGTTCCCGCCAGCGAGTGAGCGTTGATGTTAGAGAACCTACATCGTGCGACATGATAATGACCGACGTCAGCTCATCTATCTCGTAGAGTCATGCCGAAATCGTCGTCTCATCAATTGTCTTGCACTCAACTGATCGATGACGAGGAATAACCGTCATAGTCGCAGCATACGTTCAATATCAAATGAACTTGAGCGAGCGTGAATGATTACTATACGTAATTTTTTTTTTGAGCTATGATAGTATATCAGACTGAAAGATAGCAGATCGACTGTTTAACTCAGAATGAAAAAAAGTCAACAGCGAACGTATCTGACAAGCGAATGCAACACACTACTTTTACATAAATAAGAGTACTTTTTTTTTTATAAATCCACAACTTTACGATTTTGATTTGGGCTCAAATCCGTTGCATTCGCTAATTAGGTATGTTACTTATCTTTGATGCAAGATTATTTCTGTGGCATAAGACTGCAGAGTGCGCGTAGGAGATTATAGTGACATCACGCACACGTCAGATCCGGCCTGTAATCCATAATTGTGCTTACGACCTTCGGTAATCATGCCCACATAAGCGTACAGCCGACAATTGAACAAGCAACTGGGTACTTGCCCTATCTTTGGCCAAGGCGTTTGTTATATTAGTAACAAGTTAGAAATGAACTAGAAGAACATAGGATCTGATTTCTCATAAAATCGTAGAAAAGACAAGAAAAGGAGAAAGGAGCAGAAGCAAGTCGAAACCAGAGACAATGGCCAAAACGCAGTTTCAACAAGAGCCCATGGCCATTGTGGGGTTTGCCTGCCGGCTCCCGGGCGGAAACAACTCGGAACACAAGCTCTGGTCTTTTCTCGAGAAGGGCGGTATCGCACCCAACGCCGTACCACCGTCGCGATTCAACTTCTCGGGCCATTGGGACGGGTCTCACAAGCCCGGAACCATGCGGCCGGCGGGAGGCATGTTTCTCTCGGACGACATCGACCTCGCGCGCTTCGACGCCGGCTTCTTCGAGGTGTCTGGCGCCGATGCCACCGCCATGGACCCTAACCAGCGGCAGATGCTCGAGGTGGTGTACGAGGCGCTTGAGAACGCGGGGATTCCGCTGGAACAGCTGGACGGCGCGCCGGTGGCGTGCTTTGTGGGCTCCTACGCAACCGACTACCTCGACATGATGCAGCGGGACGCCGAGGACCGCGCGCCCGGGTTCTCATCGGCACGGGCCGCGTCATCATGGCTAACCGCATCAGCTACTTCTTCAACCTCAAAGGCCCCAGCGTCACCCTCGACACGGCCTGTTCCAGTAGCCTGGTGGGGCTGGACCTCGGCTGCCGGTCGCTCCAAGCGGGCGAGGTCGACATGGCCATCGTCGCCGCGAGCAACCTCTACCTTAACCCGGACCATATGATGGACATGGGAAGCGTCGGACAGGCGCACTCACCCACGGCCCTGTGCCACTCGTTCGATGCCGATGCCGACGGCTATTGCAAGGCCGAAGCGGTGGGCTGTTTGCTGGTCAAGCGGCTGTCAGACGCCGTGCGCGACCGGGACCCGATCCGGGGCATCGTCCGCGGCACGGCATCTAATAGCAACGGGCGAACGCGGGGCACCGGAGGCATCGCGCAGCCGAGCGGCGAGATGCAGGCCACGGCCATCCGAAACACCTACGCTAACGCCGGCATCACTAACTTCAACGAGACGACCTTCCTGGAATGTCACGGGACCGGAACGCCGGCGGGCGATTCTGAGGAGGTGCACGGTGTCGGGTCTGAGTTCTCGCTCACGCGCGACGCACAGCGGCCGCTTGTTATTGGCTCTGTAAGTTGATGTCCCAAATTCCTGTGCCAGTTCGAGTTCGAGTTCGTGTTTAGGGCTCGCTCCATCGCCTGGGGTCGTGGCGGACATGTGTATAGCATGCGGAACATGCTGACTCCTTCCTTGTCCTGATCCAGATCAAGAGTAACATTGGACATTCCGAGCCGGCGGCAGGCATCTCAGGATTGATCAATATCATCCTGGCTATGGAGAAGGGCGTGATCCCCGGCAACCCCACCTTTTTAAAGCCAAGTCCCAAGAGTAAGGCATCCGCATCCCTGACCCCTGAACTTTGATCTACCCACATCATATTCAACGATTCTAACCGCAAATCCTTACCTAGTCGACTTCGCCGGGAGCAAAGTCAAAGCCACTCGAACAGCTATCGCATGGCCCGACGACGGATTCCCCGTGCGTCGAGCGAGCATCAACTGCTTCGGTTTTGGCGGGTCTAACGCTCACGCCATCGTTGATCAACCGAGCAAGGCCGCCCGCGGTAACTATATGTCCTCCTACAGGATAGAGGGAGAGGAAGAAGAAGAATACGACGACGGCACCACCGAGACACAATCACCACCACCATCGCGGCCCTACACCCTAGTCCTCTCGGCTAATGACGCCGCCGCACTTAACGCCAACGTGTTGGCGCTGTGCAACCACGTGGCCAACCTTAGTGCCGACGCGCCTGTAGCCGACCTCGCCTACACGCTATCGGAGAGGCGCAGCCAGCTCTGGCACCGGGCCTTTGTAACGAGCCACACGACCAACACCCTTGATGAGAGCGACTTCGTGCTAGGCAAGAAATTAGCGCACACGCCGAAAGTCGGCCTCGTCTTTACTGGTCAGGGCGCCCAATGGCCGCAGATGGGCAAGGACTTGCTAGTCACCTTTCCCAGACTCGGGAGGTGCTTCAGAAGCTCGATGCCGTGCTGCAGGCCCAGCCGGACCCACCGGCGTGGTCACTCGAGGCCGAACTCAGCCAGCCACGCTCGACCGACCACCTCCGCCAGCCAGAGTTCTCGCAACCATTAGTCACGGCGCTTCAGCTATGCATCCTGTCCCTTCTCGAGTCGTGGGGCGTCAAGCCGAGCGCGGTAGTGGGCCACTCGTCTGGCGAAATTGCCGCAGCCTACGCGGCTGGCTTCTTGGACCGCGCCAGCGCTATCAAGGCCGCCTTCTATCGCGGCCGCGCCGCCGTTAATCGCAAGGCTGAGGAGGCCAACGTGGGCATGCTGGCTGTAGGTCTCGGCGCCGAGCAGGCCCAACCTTTCCTGAACAAGCATGCCGGCGCGTGGATCGTGTGCTTTAACAGCCCCAGCAGTGTCACCGTCTCCGGGCACAGAGACGCTGAATGCCCTTGAAAAGGAGATCAAGGCGGACGGTCACTTTGCTCGGATCCTCCACGTTAATCTGGCCTATCACTCGCCGCTCATGGGTGTGATTGGCGACGAGTACGGCAAGCTCCTGCGCGAGGACAACCGATTCCAGCCAGCAGACGCGGATAAGAGGGGGTTGAACGTGACTATGTTCTCGCCCGTTACCGCAAGCAAGAAGGACACGCCGGCAGATGCCGAGTACTGGATCGCTAACATGGTCTCACCCGTGCGCTTCGCGGAGGCCTTGAAGAACCTCGTGGCCAGCGAGGCGCCCGACATGCTCATTGAGGTGGGCCCGTCTGGCGCGCTGGCCGGCCCTGTGGCTCAAGTGCTTAAAGACAAGTCCCTTCCGGGCGGTAGCGACGTGACATACCACGCTACCTGGGCGCGCGGCTCGGGTGCAGCAAAGACACTCCTGGATGTGGCGGGCCGCCTGTTCATAACCGGGGCACCCATCGATATGGCAGCCGTCAACGGCGGCTACACATCTAAGCGCACGATCGTCGACCTGCCCAACTACCAGTGAAACCATGCGGCGCGCTACTGGCACGAGAACGCAGCAAGCCTCGACTGGCGCAACAGACGCTACATCTCACACGACCTGCTGGGCAGCAAGATCCCGGGAACGTCTTAGAAGGCGTCGACGTGGCGGAAGAAGCTAGACCTGGCCGACGTGCCATGGCTCAAAGACCACCAGATGGGGCCCGACGTGCTGATGCCCGGCATGGCCTTTGCCGCTATGGCGCTCGAGGCCATGTACCAGAAGCACTGTACCCTGCACCCGGATGAGACGAAGGAGATTGATGGCCCTGGTGATCTCGCCTATCGCTTCCGTAACGTCAAGTTTGACCGCGCAGTCGTCATTGAGGAAGGAAAGCCGACCACGCTGCTGTTGACCCTAGCCGGCGTTCCGAGGAGCAAGGACTGGCACGAGTTCCGGGCGCGCACAACGACGGGGGCGGACCAGGACGTGATATACGTGTTGGAATACGAGGTCATATCGGGCATATTGGTATTTTGGTTGTTGTTGTTAGGAGGCTATCTAGGAGGTGGAAGGTGAAAACTCGACTGGCGGGCCCCAGCCCTATCAGCCCTATGAAGGCGGAGATTACTCGTACCATCTCCCCTATTTCCAACAGAAAAACCCATGCCATTGTACATGCAAACCGTGCTCCAACTCCTGCGAGAGATGGGGCGCGATCCAAAGGCAAAACCAGGCATCGACTATAAGACTTTCGAAGAAAAAACTCTTAGCAAAAGATCTCACGCCAGCACAGCTCGGACCACTTGCACTTCGTCTTGATTTGCTTGAAAGTTTCATCGCTGTGCGTAAGTCAGATGGTAATGACTGAAAATCATCCCCGAACAAACTCATCATCGTCGACCTCAGCTGTCCCTTTAAGGAGTCCTTTTTGTTTTCAACCCAATCCTTTGTAACCAATTCTAATAAGATATAGATACCTCTCAAACATGAATCCCCTTTGCGGACTTGCAATTGTCTCGACCGCATCGAGGATACGAGCTCCTGTCCTACGATAATTTTTACAGCGTTACATCTCTTATCATGTCTTCTTTGGAATTTCAATGGTATGACCCATGTTGTTGTTTGTACCTTTCTTCTGCTCATACTAAATGGGAGGAAAAAGTCCTTTGGTTTTGCGCTCAAATTTCATCTCCCTTACTACGCGCTGCGGAGGAGTCCTGCGCCGCAAGAAGATGCTCGAGGTCTTCGGCGATGTGGCAGTTTCATTCCAAGCCGCGAAAACCCCAATGCATCCGACTATATCTACGAAGCCCAAGTATCGATACTGATAACAGGGGTTGATGAATGGTTCTGAACTGCCGATTGCTGCACCGACATCCATTTTGGTGGCGAGGAGACAGTGCTATACTACTACGAATATGACTTGGATGCGCCTACAGGCGGTGAGAAGTCTACCAATTATCCGATTTGGAATCCTAGAGAATACTTCCTTCTTATACTGTCCTGTCGAGTCAGACAAATCACAAAGGAATGGAGTAATATTATGAACGCCTTGGAAGACCGATTGCAGTACCATGTAAAGCATATTTGCAAGTCAGGAACGCTTGATCACTGCTGATAGTTGCTAGGAAGAAAGCGTTTTCAACGAGGCTGCCCGGAAGGCGTCGCTTGTAGATGACATGAGATTCAGTCGAAGTCTAGCATATACATCCACTATTGAAATGCTGCGCCTTCTTTATAGATCACTCGTCAAAGTGCTCGAGTCGTGGGAATGCTTTGATGGTGGGGAAATGCAGTACTTTGAGGTAAATGAGCAGGAGACGCATCGAAGGGTTTGGGGCTCTTATGTTGCTAGTATTGAGAAAGATATGATGGAGCTTCGATTCATGAAAAATGGGGTACGGCCATCTTAAACCACAACGTTCGAGGTCCTTGCTGACGCATCAAGCTTGTCGACGCTTCTGCAATGGTAGAAAGTCAAGTAGCTGCACTTCAGGGCAATAACGTAGACCGGCTCACAAGAGTGACAGTAGTGAGTGAAGTATGCTGATCCTCTGATATTGTCAAATAGACTAAAAAAAGCAAGGTCTATCTACCTCTTACTCTAGGCACGGTGAGTAACCCCCACCTCGATACTGTACGCTAGACAAAGCTGATGCGATCCAGGCAGTATTTAGCATGATAATCATGCCCAAAGAAGCGTCCTGGATAGCTCATAGCTTCTTACTCTTATTCCTTACAACTTTTACCTTCCTCGTTGCGTTCAAAAGCGAATATTTCATGGTGGTAGGAGGCTATGCGAGCGTAGAACGCTTCTTATAACGAGTTCAGGCACTGATCTTTTATATTCTTCTCGAACTGTGGGTCGTTAAATTAATCGCATTTAACTGACTGCAGTCTTATACTGATTATATGTCATGGGCAAGGTCTTGAGTATGGTCTTTTGCGCACAAGTCTTTCTAGGTCGAGCAATATTTGAAATAGCATCTACGCATTTTCACTTACAGGTGCCAGGGTAAGGGGGCAAGCTGGGATACACGTTCGTACTAGATAGTCAACTTCAAAGGTCAACATTGGGCAGAGAACAGGAATGCCGCCGCATGATTGGCTTAAAGTGACAGCAAGTTGACGGGATATGTTTACTGATTTTCTCACATGTCTCCATGATCCCAGTCGCTGCTCTTTATCATTTCTTTCCGCGCCGTGCGCGCCGTGTCACTTTATAGCCACAATCATGCTGGACAAGTCGGTGGCTGTCTAGCGCGACTGGAGGAAGAGGCTCTACGGTGCAAGGAGGCAAGGCTCTGATAGGTTTACATGGTCGCGCTGCGTTACGATTCAAGATACGGAGGGGGTCGCTAAAGATGAATGCGTGATGTTTGAATCCAATTCAAGAGCTTATTCAGATAACGGTAATTTTCTACAAAGGAGCGTGCGCAGGCAAATACAGGTCGCCAGTCATTCTCGTTCTTATTGATGAAGCTCCTGCTGGGTACCCGTACTCGTAATGAGAAAATATATAACACAAGTTCAGTCATCTGCCGAGCACTTATTGGGTTGCATCCTATCACGCATATCACTTTTGTCACGGCCAGGGAACGGTAATGAGGAATCAATTGTTGGAATACGAGGTCATATGGGGGCATATTGACATTTTGATTGTTGTTGATGTTGTTGTTACGAGTAGGAGGCTATCTAGGTGGAAGGTGAAAACTCTACTAGCGGGCCCCAGCCCTACCAGCCCTATGAAGGCGGAGATTACCATCTCCCCTATTTCCAATATCAATATGTGAGGAGTTTCGCGGTATCTCAAGGAAGGGCTCATAGAAACTTGTTTCAGTGGTCATGGTTCAACTGCCTCGCAAGAAACCGGGATTGGACTCAGACGGTCGGAGCCGCGGAAGGATTGTCATTATTTGGTAAAACTTTCCGGCCGTTTGCGGAAGCATTCATTTGCATACCTTTATACAGAAATCTTGGGTTTACAATGAAATTGCATCGTTGGCGCGGCACAGCTAGCCATGCTCTAGAACCCTCCACTCGTAATCCAGCAATGATCGCTCAATCGGCGACCACGCATATAAAGTCGGCGACCATCGGCGTCTAAAATTCCAACAACACGACATCGAAAACATGATGTAGCCGTATAGAATTCATGGCATGTGGCATGGGATTGCCACCTTTGTCACTATCATATATCATGTGAATATGACTGAATTTGGGGTAAAGACGGAGCTTTCCTCGAATCGTACTACTATCTTTCAAACGTACATAGTTCCTTCCTCATCTAAGTTGTCTTGTCTTCTACCTCACATCTTCTATCATGTCTACAAACGTCTTAGCTACTGGCGCGGCTGGAGCAGTGTTTGGTGCCGCTCTTAAGTTTTCAGGAGTATACATGCCATCGGTCATTGTCTCTCAGATGGAGCTGAAGAGCTTCCATATGCTCAAAGTTTTCTTAGGAGCGAGTGCCACCAGCGCGTGAGACTCTCTAAACCTCCAAACGATGGTCTATTGCTTTTTGCTGATGATCTCAGGCTCGTCATGGCCACACTCGATAGACTGGGCCTCAGGAAGACACAGCCCAGATCAGCATCCTCGATGGGTTGGTTCAGCGACTACGACGCAAACATCGTCGGTGGGCTCCTGATCGGCTTCGGCATGGCTCTCTCGGGTGCTTGTCCCGGCACAGTCCTCGTCCAACTTACAACCGGTATACGCTCCGGATGGCTCGCCATGCTCGGTGGAGTACTAGGGGGTATCCTGCATGCGAGGCTCTCCCCAATCCTACGCTCCAGCAAACCAAGCACTACCGATTCTTCCGCCAACCTTACGGTCCATAGCAAGTTCGGCCTTGACGCCAACTATGTTCTTTTGGGATACGAAGTCATGTGCCTGGCCGCGATAAGTTTTGCAACACTGCTCAAACCAGGGGACGCATTTACATCCCTTCATGCAATTCTCGGCGGACTCTTGATCGGAGGCGCTCAAACAGTTTCGCTACTTCTGACTAGCACGCCTGTTGGCTGCTCAGGCACCTATAGCGAAATCGGACAATACTTCTGGCGGGCTTGGGATTCCTCGACTGGGTACAAGTCTTCTCAGGAGGCACCACGGCCATCGACGCGAAGCATGACCTTTGCTCTCGGTATCTTTTTAGGAGCTTGGGCAATGCCACAGTCAAGTCCGATAGCAGCGGCTCTAGCCGATAGCCAGATCTCGGACCTTTCTGCTTTTGCGGGCGGTTTCGCCATGGTATTTGGGGCCAGGCTTGCTGGCGGGTGCACATCTGGGCATGGGATCAGCGGCATGTCTGCGCTTTCCGTTTCGAGCGTCATCTCTGTTGCTTGCATGTTCATTGGGGGTATCGGATTGGCCTGGTTGCTCAAATGATGGATGGAATGGAGAATGTGTCTGTCAGATTACACATCTCTCCACATCCTCACGTTGTCTTTGTCACTATGGGAGAACCATCTTCTTCACCCGATTCCGTAACACTCTAGCTGAGCAGCCATAGAACTGGCATGCAACGAAAGCCAGGATAAGGCAGCCAACTACATAACCCCCTCCGCACCCACATCCCTTTCCCCCAAAACTTCTCACTGCAGAAACGACCTCATGATCCCCACAACCCCCCCCCCCCCCCCCCCTGAAAACCCCCTATCGCAAATCACCCACTTCCCCCCCTGGGCCCCAACCCCCAGTACGAGGCGAATGACAGAATTCTTCCGCCCCCCCTAAATAAGCGAATATCTCAAATTTCAGAATCGTTCACTAAACCAAAATACAGCAAACGCAATACTACATCAGTTGAGTTTAAAAAAAAAAACAACCAGGCTGTAGCAATGAAGCGATTATATAAGTTCTTAAAATTTTAAGCAAATTCGATTCGTTGTGAATGGATCCAAAAATCCCAAAAGTTATAGTATTTTCGAGGTGTTCAGAGGGGGGCGGAAGTCGTACCCACCACCGGCGACCTCGCTACCAAATCCCGCCAGCGGGGAACTCGCCCCGCGTGCCGAGATTCCGGGATCCAGCTGACGCGTCCCTGGTACCCGACCGGATGAATCATTGGAGCGGACACGTGGATGGGGGATTTTGGGTGGAGGTTTGGGTGAGGGGGGTTGGGTTGCGGGGACAGGTGGGGATATGGTGATGGGGGATGGGGATGGGGATGGGGATGGGGATGAGGGTGAGGGGGGGCTTCGATGAGATTGGAAGTTTTCTTTTTGTTCGTGTTCAACCTGGACGCATACATAGTTCTACTGTAGCTAGTGTGACGGGTTGGGGCTTTCGTGCATCCTATGCCGTCCGTAGCCTCAGCCCTCAATAGGCTCGTCCCGTAAGTGAGGGGCGAGCTTGGTGGGGCTACGGATCCGCGCTTTCTTGCGGATCAAAACGGTCAACATCTTGCGCTCGGAAGGCATCGGAGGGGGAATTCTTTGGGAAAGATGCGGTCAGCGACTCGCAACCGGGGAAATCGGCTTCGGGGATCAAGATAATGGGGAATGTTGAGTGTTCCATGAATTTCCGTGTCGTTTGGTAGAGTTCACTCGGGGAGTTGTGACTCAACCATGTGAGAGAGGAAAGGGTATATAAACGTCGTCTCTGCTTTCAAAGACACCTCTCTCGCTCTATCCCCACTTTGTTATCAAACACCCTCCCGAACATTGAATCCCCAAACAACATCCCCCTGAACCCCCTACAAGCTACAGCACCCAAAGCCCACCATGTCTCCAAACCCGGAATTCAAACCCCTATCCAACATCTGCGAGTTTCTCAACGCCCTCCACGTCTACGCCACCGACGCCCGCCAAGGCCGCGCCCGCCTCGTCCAAGCAAACCACTACTGCTCTCACGTCCGCAAAGACCTCCGCCAATGCCTCATCTACGACTCCCCCGAGAAAGACGCCCGCCTCATCGGCGTCGAGTACATGGTGCCCAAGCACGTGTACGAGACCTTCCCACCCGACGAGCAGAAGCTGTGGCACAGCCACGAGTACGAGGTCAAGTCGGGGATGTTGATTTTGCCGAAACCCGAGAGCGCGGATGCGAAGGAGTGGGATCGGGCGGAGCTGGAGGCGATGAGGGAGGTCGTGGGGTTGTATGGGAAGACGTGGCATTTTTGGCAGGTGGACCGTGGGGATGAGATGCCGATGGGATGGCCCGAGTTGATGGGGAGCTTGACGCGCGAGGGGCAGGTGGATTTGGAAGGGGCGTTGAAGGGGAGGGATGAGAGGTTTGGGGTTAGTTACAAGAAGAAGGCAGAGGCGAGGGAGGGGATTGCGAGGCCGGGGATTCCGGAGGGGGCGGATTCGTGGTGGAAGGTGGGGGAGGACGGTAAGGAAGGTGGGAAGGAGTCATTGGGTGCTTGAGGTAATTGATGGTGAAGACCTACCGTGCGTTTATTTCTGGACTGTGTATATTATCTCCTTTTGCTGGTACATTAGCCGCCTCAACTCTGATATTTGTGACCCTTTTTTCTTTATGCTAGAGCCCACTAGATGAGGTTCTTATTCTAAAGTCCTTTGATGACGAAGTGTTGTCTTTCCGGGTGATTCTTGTTCTTCGATTCGCCTTGACCGTGCCCATAGGTCGTCAGATTCCTTTTAGGAGCGCTTTCTGATCTTGATCAATGGTGACTTGATTTTCTCCGTAGGCTTGATCACCAGTGAACGAAGTTGTGAGCTTAAAAGAGATTACAAAAATATAGTCAGAGTAGAGCCAACGTAGAGGCAAGAACAAAGCACAATAACACAGGACTATAATCGTATTGCTTGAATCCCTGAAATAATCTCGAGTTCAAGCAGTGTAGAGTCTTAGATCAAACTTTCTATTTTCTTGCTCTGGTCAGAAAAGCTGAATTGACACAGGAATGTCTTTTGTAACTGGCAGCATCGTTTGTTCTGAAATGGTGAAGGGCGACAGACAAATACAACGTAAACATTACTTACTCTCGAGAATGAAAATTCAAGGGCGATGTTAGAAGCATAAGCAGTCTCCGCAGACCCGCAGTGCGGAATTGCCGATTATGCTTTAAACACTAGAACTATGGGGGCGGACGTTTCTAAATATCAGCTGATATCTGCCCAGTGCTCTGAACGCCAGAATGGCTTGTGGTGATACCGTACATTCGGATGTCTAATCGAGCCGATCCCCGCTCCCCCTAACAACAACACGGCACGAGCATGCATAGAACAACTACTATCTGCTCCAAGACCGCTCGTCCCATATCCTCAATACCACTCAGAACCTTCATATTTGTGCCACGACAGCACTCTTATTCAATGGCTACTACGGACAAGTCCAATGTGCCCAAGGCAGAATACAGACAGCTTGGGAAAAGTGGCCTGAGGGTCAGTGTGCCAATATTCGGGTGTATGAGTTTTGGGGACAAGAGGTGGCAGAAGTGGGTCATAGAGGAGGATGAGGCTCTTCCACTACTGAAAGCAGCATACGATCGAGGCTTGAACTCTTGGGATACTGCAAATATATATAGCAACGGCGTCTCTGAAGAGATCATTGGCAATGCTATCAAGAAATACAATATACCGCGCCATAAATTGGTTGTAATGACCAAGTGTTGTGGAACTGTGCGAGAAGGGAACAGCCCCGAAGTCCTGGCGCTTCAAGATATCGACAAGACTGTCGACTACGTCAACCAAAAAGGACTTTCACGCCAAGGTATCTTTTCCGCCGTCGAAGCCTCCCTCAAGCGCCTACAAACGCCCTACATCGATCTTCTACAGATCCACCGCTTCGACAAGACAGTCCCAGTTGAAGAGACAATGAAGGCTCTGCATGATCTAGTTCAGGCCGACAAAGTACGCTACATTGGCGCCAGCAGCATGTTTGCATACCAGTTTGCAACAATGCAGTTTACTGCAGAGAAGAATGGGTGGACCAAGTTCGTGTCGATGCAAAACTGCTATAGCTTGCTATATAGAGAGGAAGAGAGGGAGATGAACAAGTTTTGCAACGAGACTGGCGTGGGGCTTATTCCTGTAGGCTATCTCACCTCTCCGTCTCTACCCCCCATTGTGTCGCTTCAGTACTAACTCGACAAATTTACAGTGGGGTCCACTCGCCGCCGGCAGCCTCGCACGCCCTGCCTCCGCTCACGGCAGCACAGACCGTTCGAAAGACAACCCTCTCGCAGACGTTGATGCTGAAATCATAGGGCGAGTCGAAGAGTTGGCGAAGAAGAAAGGATGGACGATGAGTCAGGTTGCACTTTCCTGGATCAACAAACGCATCAGCAGCCCGATCATTGGATTTAGTAGTGTTGGAAGGATAGATGAGGCATTAGAGGCCAGAGGGAAGGAATTGACCAAGGAAGAGGAGGATTATCTAGGAGAGTTGTACAAGCCGAAGGCCATTTACGGACACGGTTAGAGCAGGCACCTCAAAGATATTCAGCGTTACCGGCTACGTTGCACATAGAAGAATTTATCAACCACGTGGGAGCTCAGAGGAGACTTTGCTACGGCAAGCTATTTCGGATTGATTCAACGAACGCTCCCCATCATACATTTCGCCCGACCTTATCGAAGGGCAACAAGCCCACTAAAGTATTATTTAAGTTATTCTACTGGCACGCAGGTCGTGCTTTACAGCATATGCCTCTCCCACCCCTGTTTTGTCTTTTAAGAATGGTGGTTTCGTCCCTGGCTGACGGCGGATTTCTGTCTCCAGAATCCATCTTTCCATGTACACTCTTCATGACTGCAGTCCATCTCGGATACTATTTCTGAAGCAGAGTCATTTTTCCAATAACATGTGTTCCTGCGCAAGTGTTCAGAATATCAAGGGCAATGTGCGGACTTTCGCATATCGCAAGTCGCGATGTCTGAAACAACTTCAACCGTGAAAAGAAGCCACACTATTTAATGATCGAGATTGCTTTTCCCTGTGTTTACTATTCTTTTCACACATGTTGATGTTTTAGAGCTTATGACGTTGTATTGTTCTTCGCAGAATTTTGCACGTATGCCCCGACGTTGAAGCCTTTGTAGCTGTATGTTTTCCCGATTACCATCTTCCCGAATTCACCTCCTCTCAAATCCTGAAGGTGACTCTTCTGATGGTTTGCACCAGCACATCTGACTTGAAGGTCGCATCTTGACCCACCAAACGCCATCATGCATTTTGCAAGGTTTCCAATCTTTCTCACTTTACTCAGCTACGTTCATATCACAATCACAAGAGGACTCGGCATAAACTGTCGAGGCAGCAGCCAATGCAGCAAAATATTCCAATCCGTCGGCACCACAGACCTCATAATATACTTCAACGAGAGTCTTTGGATCGGGGGCGACAGTAACTTACCAAACGGACCCATAATCGACAAAGCCTTCTACTACTTCGGTCAGCACATCATGTGCGCCCAGAACGGCAAAATCAACATCGGCTCCATCTGCCTCTTCCTCCAAGGCAACATCCCAGACGCCGGCATCCCCGGCTTCCTCATCAAGCGCAAGATCGCCGAGCTTGCCGCCCACGGCTGCAAAATGTGCGGCAGCGTTCCCCTTGGTTCTTTAAACAATCCAGCCACGCTCGGGATATTGACCTCCAATTACGTAACAGACAAGGGCTGTCAGGGCCTCTGTTCGCCAGGAAATACGACTGATCCGGTCGTCCCGCAGGCGCCGGTGCCGGCTGTGGCGGCGGGGAATCAGACGACTGTGACCACGGCTAATCCGGCGGAGGCGGGGCCGACCGACGATCCGCAGACGAGGATGCATCATTGGTATACCGCGAACCCGGGAGGGAAGCGGGGGGTCTAGCCGGGAGAGGTTGCTGGCGCTGTCTTTCTTTTACCGTCTATTAACCGGGAATTGTTTCTTGTATAGGAAAAAAGCTGCAGAAGAGGCGATCGCGATGGATGCGGACTTGACGGTATAAGGCAGGTCGAGGCGGCTGGTTGGAGATGGGCGTACCTGCTCGAACGGGTACACATGCTGGAGTGGGACGCAGCGAGTGGGCATCTGTGCTTGGAACGGACTTGTGAACATAATGTGCAGTCTAACTGCTCCGCTCCCAAGTCGCGCACCAAGCCATCAAGCACCAGGACCTCTCGATATAAAATAAACATCGAAAACTTCTTCCAAAGCATTTAAGAAACCTTTATATCTACGTTCTTCACCCGTCTCTTTCTTCATATAGATTATAGATCAACCTTTTTCTCACACTATATTCCTCAATTCTCACAGTGTTCTTCGTCTTCAACATCATTTCTCTAATCATGATATATCATTCCACATGAAAGACGATGCAGCAATAAACTACCTTCGCCACACTCAACTTTTCACCGTTGTACGACTGAATCAGAGTTGACCTCTCTTGTTTAATATTCTTGTCATAAGAAATATAAGAACCCGCCCCACCTACTCACTCTCCCTCCTTCCAAACCGATTCACTTCTTCCCTTCCTTCTTTCCAACCACCATTCTCATCATCTATAACAAACACCCTTCTAAATTTCAAAAACGAACCTGCATCCTTCCTTCTCAATATCAACGTATTATTCTGCAAGTCTAAACCAGTTTGAAGAATTGATATCTTGTTGGCTTGAGCGAGGTGATCAAGATTAGAGAAGAAAGAAGAGGTTTTGAAAGAGAAATTAAGGAGTGTGAGAGGATAAAAAGACGAGAAGGTGAATATTTTTGGAACGAGGGTCGTAAAGTGAAAGGGTGAGGAGGGCTTTCAAGAGTGTGTTGAAAACAGGGGAGCAACCTTCGCCTCATAGTTGCTGGTAAGGGCTGGGGCTCGCCATGTACAGTAGTAGTAGAGTCTTTCAGCTTCCACCTTCTACGTAGACAGGTAGTCTTCTAACTGACAGCAGCAATCAAAACATCAATAATATGCTCTCTCATGTGACATCGTATTCCAACACACGTTTGATCGGCGCGCAGCGAGCCTGCGATGATTTAAAGAGCGACTTGGTCGGTATTTTTCGGAATTGGTTTATGCTGAAGAGGCGGCGATCATGTCTTCTTATTTCCGAGACGATGTTGGGATACCGAGCTTTATCATCAGAGTGAAAAGCCGAGCCTAAGTCCGTCTAATCTCCATTATCTTCATTACCAGCGCCGCGTCTATTTATCTACAAAATCTACTACGACTCGCTTTACAGGCACATCTCTCGCTATCTCGATTTAATTCTTGTCTCTTCACCTCCCACTCAGTTCGAACCACTGGACAAACCCGAACACCATGCATACCGGCGACCACGCCCTCATCGGCGCCGCGGCCAACATCCCCATCAACCCCCCTCAACCCATCATCTCCTTCAGCCCCGTCGTCCTCCCCGCCCCGGGCCGTCCCGCCGACCTCCAGCTGCGCGTAACGGTGCCCTCAACCGGGGCCGCCCTCCCGATCATCCTCCTCGCGCACGGCCAGGGCCGCAGCAACTCGCTCTCGTCGCTGGAAGGGTACGCGCCTCTGGGCGAGTTCTGGGCGGCGCACGGCTTCGCGGTGCTGCAGCCAACGCACCTGAGCTCGGCGTTCCTGGGGCTCAAGGCGCCCGAGGGCCAGGAGCTGTTCTGGCAAGAGCGCGCCGCGGACATGGTGCGGATCCTCGACAACCTTGACCGCGTCGAGGCGGCCGTGCCGGGGCTCACGGGCCGTCTCGATCGCACGCGCGTGGCGGTCGCGGGCCACTCGGCCGGCGCGTGGACCGCCGCCATGCTCCTGGGTGCCAGCAATACGGATCCGCGGGACGGGTCCACGTGGTATAAGCCCGACACGCGCATCAAGGCGGGCGTCGTCCTTGCCGGCATTGGAAACGGCGGCGCGGATCTCTCAGACTTCGGGAAGAAACTCGTCCCCTTCTATGACCCGAGCTTCAGCAAAATGGCCACGCCCGCGCTCGTGGTGCACGGCGATGAGGACGTGAGTCCCCATTTGACGATCCGTGACGCCGACTGGCATGCCGACCCGTACGCGCTTGCTCCGGGGCCGAAAGATCTGCTTACGCTCAAGGGCGCAAAACATGGGCTCGGGGGTATCAGTGGGTGGGATGCGGGCGAGACGTTGGATGAGAGTCCGGAGCGGTTGGCGGTAGTGCAAAGGATGACGTGGGCGTATTTGAGGAGTCAGCTCTATAAGGGAGACGGGGCTTGGGCAGAGGCAGGTAAGGCTTTCGACGGGCTTGAGGGGCAGGGGAAGGTTGAGAGTAAAAAGTGAGCGGAGTTTTCGCTTTCATGCTTGGACCTCTTCCGCCAATTTCGTCTTTTTATCGTGCAGATTTCGTGCGCGTCTTGAAGATGAAAACGTAGCTGCAGGATCGAACTGAAATGATTGAAACACTGTGGCGTTCAAAGGTTGCATATCACGGGCTTGCGATCATTCAGACCGTCAATATGATGGCTATGCCACAGATTCGGATTCAAGAATAGAGTCAGGTCGCTAAATGCTTCGAGAAACGTGACCTGGCCATCCACACCCGCGTTTCTAGGCTAGTGAATTCGTGCAAAATGTTTCGCGATCATCGTGCGACGAGGGGGGGGAGGTAGCCCGCCGGAATGCCGCTACTCGCTGTGTCTGGTGTTGAATGAATGCACCTGCGCTCTTTTGATTTGTTTTTGCGCCTTTCGTGCAGACTGAGGCTCGGGAAGAAAGGCGTATCGAGTAACTCTTTTCCTTTAATGTATTTGGAAAGCACGCTGCTCCTGGGTTGAGTGGATGGTGAAGAGCTCTTCAAGTGTCTCATGATCCCTGAACGCGCGACGTTCAAGGAACATGACGGGATAAGATAGAAGAGGGTTCTGATAAAGAGGGTCAGGATATCTCCCTTCGGCAAAAGCATGTTGCGGCCTACCAAAATTAGCCTAAATTCAAAAGCGTTATGATTGCGAGATGATACGGTTATCTTCTGGTGTGCGATGATACGTCCCTTTATACATCAGTCGAATGACGTTCAGAAAACCCTTTTACAGCCCACCTATTACTGCACTAACATGTAAATCTCGAAATACTTTCGTTGCTGATCATATACATATATACATATATACAAATACAAAGATTCCCCCGTCATAAATGTTCTTTTCTTTTTTCTCTTTTGTTTAATTACAAAATACAAATCGCATTCGGCGGACTGGCGACCCCACCGGGAAAATTCAGCGGCGCGCTCGTGAAGCAGCAACTCCATTTCTGGTGTTTGCGGCACGTTTCAGCGAGCTCTTCGAGGTTGAACATTTCGCCAATGGGGGTGCCCCAGAGGGCGAGGAGGACGTCGTGCAGACCTGTAGATCCAGTCAGCCAGATTTGGGTTTCGTGGTCAAGGATATATTTGAATAGGGGATACGGACGATACCGCTCATCCGTCGCGGGCCACGCCTCGAAAACATTGGCATCCCCGCCCACCGCCGCGAAATGCTTCTCCCACAACCATTCCACGCTCTCCCGCGTCCCCTCGACCCCAGCCCACTCGCTCCCCAGCTCCGTGCCTCTTCTCCGCTCGTCGAAGCTCGCCTCGTTGTGCCATTTCACAAACCCGGAGCGCACCAGTAGGATGTCGCCGGTGCGGAACTCGGTGCCTTGGGATGCGGCGACGGCTTCGAGGTCGGTGTGCGAGATGGCGTGGCGCGTGGTGGGATCGTAGGTGATGTTGTGGGCTTGGGCGTAGGAGAGGTAGTCGAGGAGGATGGCGCGCCCGACGATGCCACCGTTTTTGGTCCATTCTATTGTTCTGTTAGATCCGTGTGTGCGTACTGGTAGCTGGTTTTACGAAGTTGTTGTGGAGGAGGGGTAGGGCAAAGGGATTTTACTGTCAATCCCATTGCGCATCGATGAATTCGGGGCTGTAATGTCGGCGTGTGTAACTCCGTTGTAATAAAGCCCTGTGGGCTGATGCGCCCAGTGCCTGAACCCATCCCATTGACTCCCACTCTGCGTATTCATGCTAACCTCATCATCATAGCCCGTCCAATCCGGCAAAGCCGTGATCTGGTGCTCCGGCGGTTTTCGATGCGAGTGGGGCGTCTCGCAGTTATTCAAAGGCCAGTTTATCGCTACGCTGACACCTACCTGGATTTCCTCGCGGGCAGAGCGTATGACGTCGGGGGTGAGGAGGTTCAAGGTGCCCAAGTCGTCCTTGTGACCAGGTGTGTCCCAGAGACCCCAGGCGCAGCCATGGGGCATTCCAGGAACGGGAGGGATGGACTTGTAGGAGGGGAGACGGTGAGGTTGCTTGGATGGTACAGCGTGGATGGTTCTCACGCCATTTGATTTGTTGGTGGTTTGCGCATTGACAGGGTCTCCATTGCCGCCATCAGGGTTGTTGTTCAGTGGGTTATCGTTCGCCATGGTATTTTAAGACGATCTTTGAAGATTGAGGCTCAAACCATACGATTGTGATCTCCATCTCGATCTGGGGTGTGGGGTTTGGGGTTGATTTTGTTCCCTGACGACTATTCGTAAGTGAAGATGTCATAGGGGATATTCTCGGTTATCGGGTTTCTTGATAGCCGAAAGTGGCTTTGTGGCCTAGATTATTAGGCCGCGGCTTCACGTTCCAGGCCTCATACAGGCTATGGCGCTTTGAAGTTATTCCGCCGCATTCGAAGTGGTCATCTGATGAGAGCTGTAGTTTGTCCATGAAGGAATTCTTCTGAACGATATTATCCTTGGCGCGATACGAAGTTGGCGACCCGGTAACAATAGGTATAGCCTCCTCGTCAAGCCGTTTCACTTGTTTGATAGGGTATCTTTGACGGCTATGCTATTAACTTGGAAGACGAGTCTTCATGAATTCTCGTGCTGCGTCCGATAGTAGGCCTAGGACGGGTAGATAGGCTCACTGGAGATTAGGACCGTCCAAGTAGGAAGCTCCATGGTCCATCCTGGGCATGCTGCTCCCAAGATCGAAATGGTTAACGAGCCATAGGTCTTCGTCGCGGACTGTACTCCAGTCGGTTGAGAAATTGAGGGGGGGCATCAAGAGATCCTGAGGTTCCCAGGGGATATATCCGGGTAAATGATTGGTCTGATAAGTTGGAACTCTTGATGAATTTGGGGTTGGTTGCGGTAGTTGGTTCGAGTGCATGGTATCTGGTATCATATTCGGCTGGTTTAGGGGCTGTACATTGTTCTCGTGAGCAGGCCGCGTCAAGGCATGAGCCGATGCTCCACTTGAGCGTCTTGCTGAACGATGCTGCGTCGGGGTCTCATCTTGTTCATGGATTCGGCGGACAATCTTGGTAAAGAGCAGGAAGATCCAACCGCTGACTGGCCAGGAACTCTGCAACTCCCGGAGAGCTATCATGCAAAGCTTGAGCTTCACAGAAGCCAATTGCTGAAGAACTGCATCTTCGGATTGAAGATTTACTGCTTGCATGCACATTGCGGCGAACAAGCTAGGGATGATGTGGATCGGGCAGTGCTGGATGGAATTGGAGGCTAGGAGGTCTTCAACAATCCGTGCCATTTGGTTTGAAGCAGTCATGGCCACCCGGTGCGACGAATCTCGTGACGGCGTTGAAGGGTCCTCTGAGGTTCTTGTCCGATGTGTTAAGATCTTGAACCAGCTGTTTTCGGCCTGTGTTAGCGTAGAAGATTGAAAAATCTTGGAAGTGCAGTACTTGCCTAAAAGCGACATGAAGCATGCTTGTCCACAAACATTCCCGGATTCGGCCTAGCTGGAGTTCCTGAGGTAGCTGAGTCTCCCATTGCTGCAGCATATCTTCACAGATTTCGAGCGTATCATTGGTGGGTAGGGTTCCATCAGATCGGTAGGGCGCTTTCTCAATGATGCGCTCTACAATCGTCGAAAGTTTGGTCAAATGTACGGCATACAGCACATGAACCTTTTCCTGGTGACCGAATCCGTATGGTTCCGAGTCCTCTTCAAAATCGGAATCCTCGAGTGGCTCAACGTCAGTGTCGCGCAGGTGTATATGGACCGGCCGACCCAAGGCGGCCGCCGCATGCTTATCCTCAGCAAAGAGTGACCACCAGATTTTCTTCCATAGCCGCTGATCTTTTTGAGTCATGTCTGATGCACGAGTTGATCGATGCATCCCCAAGGTCAAAGCCAGACTAATGGCGTTTCCAAGCCAATGCCATGTGTCTTTCTGATCCATTGGGGTTGCCCACCAAAAGCTCATCAGAAAAAGCGCTTGAACGATGGTTACCTTGTCAAGTTCATGATCGGCATCATAAAGCGCTTTCGTGCGCTTGAAAAGTGTCAATCGAGCCTCGGATCTGGACTTGAAACCCGCCTTTTTCAGCACCGAAAGATCGCAATGACCCGCAGCCATGAACAAAACGGCCTGGAGTAGCAGCCACGATGGGGGGTTTCTTATGTCGACAAAACGAGCTGCAAAATCTTGTGGGTCGAGAATGGGATAATGCGGCTGGACGCATCTAAAGTAGGTGCGATACAATTCATGGCAGACGTCCAGCGAGGGAAGTTCAAAAGCACCTTGCTGTCGCAGTAGCTCCATTGCGAGGCCATCTACGCTTCTTGATCTGTTGGCGGAGTCACTCGCAGCGTCGACTGGGACCGGGAAGTGCAATTTTTGTGCATGTTGCGGTTCTGAGCTGCTTTGGTGCAGCAGGTACGTTAGATTGAACGTCTCTCCCAGGTAAATGACTTGGCCACCTGGTCTCAGCACTTCTCGTCTTGTGCTTGGACTTGTCCTGGTGTCAAGCATTTGGGCATACAGCATCTCGGGGCCTTCGGCGTCGTCGCGGCCCTCGGATTTGTCCACAGACGGACCCGGAATCCCTTCGCTCAAGCATCCTCGGGCTGTTGACGTGGGAGACTCTCCCACGGAAGATGTGCCGCTTGGCTCGGAAGTCACATGCGTTTTCAAGGGCGCCGGTCTCGTTTGGGAGGTGTCGCTTTCCGATTTTCTTTTGCGGCCTCTCTTGGAATCGATTAGCTGACATGCATTCCCTAGCCCTGCCTTTTCGCAGTTGGCGCACGGCACTCCATTTACTGCGACATTGCATTTGACGCGTCGGCTGTTACACGTCCGGCACGCGATGGACGAACGTTGGCGGGTTTTGGTCGCAGAGGGCGGCGGCTTCGGCTCATTCTTAGTATCAGAGGCGCCCATGTCGGCGACTTCTTGCGACTGTGTGTGACAATAATCCCTATCGAGTATGCACGAAAGGGCATGTACGAGAGCAGATAGGCTGTTTGACAGTAGTCGAGTGCGGATCAATACTCGAGTGGTTCTGTCTGTAGTCTGGGGTAGAATCACGAGTCGGTACTCGGTAGAGCGGTCGGCCCTCTCGGCTACTATAGTAACTGCTGTACACAGTCACGACAGACTAAACAGTACATAGAATACGGAGTATTCCGTACTTCCGTACAGTAACCCCTTCGGCACTCACCGTAAAATTAGCTTCCATATAAAACCCCCAGGGATCACGATGCCTGCTCCGGGGGTTCCATCGTGGCATTTCCGGGGCCTCTAGGTGCATACAGGCATGTGGGAGGCGCTCATGGGCCATGTGTCTAGCTTGTTGCCCTCTTGCTTTCTAATTGGTGATTATTGCGCTCGGCCGTGGCTGGCGGTGGAGGACTGTAGCATATCGTGCATATGTAGACGCTGCTGCCACAAGGTTGGATTTGACAGGCTGCAGTCTACAAAGCAATCACTCCCCACTGTACTACATACTGCACTACTGCACTACTGTACTACTCCGTACTATATCCCCAGATCTACCCCCTTGTTTTCATGTTCCGCGTCACGGCCTGTGCTTGTCCTTCTGACTCGCCTTTGTGTTTTTGCTCCGAAGCACCTCGTTCATCATGGCGAGAACTTATACCGCGTACAACATTCGTATCATTCTCGTCCTAACCCTTGGGAGTCTCACTTTTGGATATGCATATTCGGTCATCTCCAATACTCTGGGCCAGCCCGGTTTCATCGCCTACTTCGGTCTTGATGGCCCGGATCAGTCATATGCCAATGCCATTACTGGCGCCATCAATGGCATGTTTTCCGCTGGAGGGGTTTTTGGAGCGTTGTTGGCAGGTTGGATGTGTGAGGCGCGCGGCAGGAAAGAGACGATGAATCTAGCTGCTCTAATCACTATCATTGGCGCGGCAATTCAGACTGGATCCGTCAACATTGCCATGTTTCTGGCTGCGAGGTTCATCACGGGATGGGGTATAGGCATGATGGTGGTCCTTATTCCTCTGTACCAAGCCGAAATCTGTAAGTCTTGAACAACAATTGACCCGAAGATATCCGAGATATTAATACCACCATCAAGCACCACCAAACGCTCGTGGCTTTCTCGTCGGTCAGCATGGAAGTTGGATCGTCACAGGATATGCAATTGCAGGTTGGGTTGGTGTTGGAACTTATTTCTCCAAAAATCCGTCCTTTCAATGGCGCTTTCCCATTGCTCTCTCTTGTCTCGCTCCCTTGGCTCTGTTGTTATGCAGTCCTTGGGTTCCAGAATCACCTAGATGGCGTACGTGAGACCCTTTGTTCTTAAATTATCAAGCGCTGACCATGGAACAGTCTTGACAAGACATCGAAGGGAAGAGGCTTGGAAGATCATTGCAAGACTCCATGGCAATGCGGATGATGAGAATCAAATCTATGCCAGGGAGGAGTTCTACCAGATGACCCAGCAGGCAGAACTGGATGCCGTTGCGTGGAAGCAAGGCGGGAATCGTCAGCTCTTTACTAAAAAGTCGTACTTAAAACGCATGTGGATGGGTTTCTTCGTTCAGTATGCTGTTCAAACCACCGGTGCCATGGTTGTCTATGGTGAATTTGGCCCTCGTTGACACGTTGTCGAAAATCCAATCATCCTGACATAAAAACAGTCTATGTCGTCCAATTGTACAAAAACTTGGGCGAGACCGGAGGGATCCCTCTCGTGCTCGGAGCTGCCTATGTAACCGTCGCTGCAGCTTCCAACTTCGTTGGAGCGTTCGTCATGGACAAACTGGGGCGGATAAACCTTCTAAGTATGTTCCATCTCAACCTTGTCCCTGAAATTGACACGGCTTTTATCACGCGGAAGCACAAAACTAACAATCTCCAGTGATCGGCCTGGGCGGCTGCATGTGTTCCCTGATCCTCGAGACCGCCATGGTAGCGCGTTACGCCGGATCCTCCAACCACGCCGGCAACGCCATGGGCGTCTTCTTCACCTTCTGCTTCATCTCCTTCTACGGCGGTGGCTGCGACACCACATCCTATGTCTACTGCAGTAAATCCCCTCTTCCTTACGCAACACAAAAATCGCCACCAAAGAGAGAAATCTAACCGCGCACACCAGGCGAAATCTTCCCCACCCACATCCGCTCGCAGGGCATGGCCTGGTCCATCGTCGGCACTTTCCTCTCCACCGTCATCTACGTCGAAGCCGCTCCAACGGCCCTGGCTCGCATCCAGTGGAAATACTACATCATCTTCATCGTCCTCACCGCCCTCAACATCCTCATCCTCTACCTCTGGTGTCCCGAGGTAAGCCCCTTTCTTATTTCCCCAAAAACCGATAGTAGCAAACGACTAACCGTTCCTGCCCTCCAGACCAAAGGTCTCTCCCTCGAAGAAATCAACGGCAAATTCGGCGACGAAGTCGTCGTCCCCTTCACCACCACCACCGAGAAGCAGCGCGCCAGTCTCGAAGCTGCCGTCTTGGACGAGAAACGCATTGAAAGCGGGAGGCTAGAGGGTGCGGCCGAACGCGGTCCCACTGAGCTTACGGATTGAGTGAAGTGGGAGGTCGCAAGCGGGTTTAGGCAATGGGGAAGTAGATTAATCATGGATTCTTTGGTTTTAGCAAAGGAGGTTGTGACATCAGGCGAGCCGTCGCATTTGTGGGTCGCGTTTGGATAGCCAGAGTTTATACCATTCGCATACATCTACAATACATCCATATCCCCCTTCATCATCCCCATTCTCATTCCCATTCCCAAACTCCCACCCCCCTTCCACCTCCCACGAAACCAACCCTTGCATACAGCCCAATACAGCGCTAACGTAGGTGAGACCAAAATCCACAGGACATGACCGCTCACTCGTAGAAACCCATCATATTGCGCTGCATATATACAGTACATCAAGAAGCCGTCACCACCGTCACCACCACCACCGTCACCAAACTGAGCCAATCACTAGTTTGCTGATGCACTGCAGGCCCACCTTTTCGGGGAACTGGTATTGCCAAAGTTTGTTTATTTTAAGATGGAGATTTAGGTTTAAAAGGGCGTTCGGGATGAAGCTGAGGAGTGATATTTGCTGCTTTTTTACTTGTGGTTCCGTGGGCTTTTGGGTGCTACGTTTGGTGTAGCGGTTGCGGATATGTAGGTACTGTAAGGTAAGGTAAGGTAAGCTCCATCTCACCAGCAGCCATGATATCACACTACTAATGCGCTTCTGCGGGCAAACCGATATCTTAACCCCCTCCCTAACTCTTCGTTAATACCGCCCTAACCTTCCCGAACCACATTACCTCCAACCACCCTTCCTTCCTCCCTTCCGAAAAACCATTCAACCCACCCCCCCCCGGCCTTCCATAAACCTTCACCAATCAAACCACTACACTACGACGTAAGCTCCCACTCCGCTAACCCACTTATCTCGCCGCCCGTGGATTTACTATGTACATCAAATCATTAGCTTGAGTCTCACATTGGAGGGAGGTAGGCGCTGCGTGATAGGGTGGGGTTGCGAGCATGATGGTAGGATACCTTAGGATAGACTCGGTGGCGGGGGGGAAGGTACGGTATGTGACTTTTGCTATAACTTACTTCATTTCCTTAGATTGTAATACGGAAAAAGGGATCGTCGGGTGGGCAATGGGTGAGTTGGTATCTGTTGAGATGCGCTGTTTCTCGATTCTAAATGAGGGGGAAGAGAGTTTGATCCTGTGCGTTTCTGGTGGTGTTTTGGTGTCTGGATTGCTGGGAGTCTGGGGGTTGGATTTGGTGGTGAGGGGTTAAGTTGAGGGGGTTGTTGGGGAAGGAGGTGGTGAGTATTGGTGGGTTAAGGCGAGGGCGTGTGAGCGGGGTAGAGTTGGTGATGATATTATTGAAGTAAGTGCGATGGGTGCAGTGAAGAAAGGTTGGTGAGTTAAGCTATGAGTTAACGTATTTTTCTGAAATGAAATTTCGAATTGTCACAAGAGAAGCAAGAAGCTTCTGATCTTCCTTGTACTGTTCATTAATACAGGTAGTAGACACTCTGTCAAGAAGTGCGTTCTTTTCATTGAAAAAAAGGGTATCTAGAGATCCAACAAAAATATGCTCTGTACTCACAAGGCGCTACTGTACTGTCTAAATCGCCGGGCATTTACTGTTCATCAACAATGTTAGCTAGAAACTTAACGAGGAGACGTTTAGTCGGGAAAAACATACCAAGAAATAATCCGCCACCGGCTTCTTCGCCGGCATTCCCCTCGGATCCTGCGGCGCCGCCTCAAAAACCCTATACCTTCTCCCCGGCCCCGCCCTCGGCGGACCCCCCACCGGCACCGCCCCAATACTCCTCCCCACGTCCCCATTACTCCTCTCCACTACTCCCCCATTACTCGCGTCCTCGCCCAGCTCCATTATCGCAGCCACATTTCCGCACCGATAGCAATAGTTTGGCGCAGACCAGACGGTCACGATGCTCGAGTCGAACATTTCTTTGAAACCCTCCATGACGAGCTGGTGCGCGCGCGCGATTAGAGACAGCGAGTTCATGTGGTTGAAGCGCTTGACAATGTCCGCGCCGAAGAGGAAGCCCGCGCCACGTGGCGATAGGCCCCAGCCGTCGATTTCGTCGGGGTCGCTCCAGAGAAGGTCGCACATGGCGCCTTCGTGTGGGACTTCTTGCTTGCGGTCCAGGAGGCGGATCTTGTCGACACTGTCGATCAGAGGGCTGAGGCCGCCGTGCACGCACAGGACTGCGCCTCCCCCCGTGGCTAGGGAGCCGCCGCTGTCACCTGATGCGCCTGTGCCTGCTGGACCGGTTTTTGATGGCGTATGGAGGTTTGGTGAGGCGGGGGGTGAGGAGGCCATGTTGTCATTGTCGATTATTCGCCGCCTGCTTCTTGGAAAGCGAGCCGTGACTTCGTTTCTTGAGTTCATTATCTCAATCTCAATCTCGTCGTCCACCTCGGGCATTGTTTGAGATCCTTGATCCATGGAGGCATTGAATGCCGGCTCTAATGTAGAACTCGTGCCTAGGACCAGCGCTCCAAGAGCCAGATAATCAAAAACCTCACAGCAATATCTCCACACATTCGCGCTCCCGTATTTCCTCAAGCACTCATCATAAAACCCATACACCGTCGTAATCTGCCGTGACTCGTGATTCCCTCTTATCAATGTTATCCGATCCGGGTATCTAACCTTCAGGCATAGCAGCAGCAGGAAACTCTCAAGAGAGTAGAACCCTCTATCCACAAAATCCCCCATGAACAGGTAATTGGTGTCTGGAACGTCTCCACCGACTCTGAACAGCTCCATTAGGTCATGGAATTGGCCGTGTATATCACCGCATATTGTGACTGGCGCGTCGACTTGCACGACGTTGCCTTCTTCGATCAGGAGCTCGCGGGCTTTGTGGCAGAGTTCACGGACTTGGGATTCGGGTATCGTTCGGCAGGCGCGTAATTCTGATATTGCACTGCCAGTGTTAGCGACTATCAGTCTTTTGGGGAATGTTCGTTATCACTGGTCTAGATCGCTCATCTTGACCCTGTGCCAGGCGGCGAGCCTCGGTGGCGGAGAGCGGTATCCTCAGCTCTGCACAAGACTCTCTGGATGATGTATAGTGCTATATCTAAAGCCAAGATCTATAAGACTTCTAGTAAGAGTTGGTCTGAGATGAGGCCTTTGCGCTAAATCTTCAAGCTATTGCAATGGGCCTGTTTGAATGTATTTGCTATAAGGTTTTGTAGGTGTACTGTACAGTGAGGAAGTGTGTCTTTCTGGCGGACCAAGGAAGATCAGATCCTGAAATCCGTGGATAGACTGTTATATGCGTGAGATGAAAGCTTCTACTGCTGATATTTAGACTGAACAGAGTCGAGCGTATCCAGATAAATTTGGTTTATATCATCAACCTCGGTTCCATATCGAAATGCTAGCGCGACAACCGCCATAACAGGGCCCCTGACACCCATTGCTCTGCTCTTTTTCGCAACCAACAACGATAAGAATGTCAAGACAGAGGTAACGCGGTGTTCAGTCTCTCTCATCCCATGTCTCATACTGACAAACTATCATAGGATGCGACCCTGATACCCCTCTCAACCACCAAACTCCGCTCCTACTTCAAACAATCGCAACATGCCCCCCCACCTACACCCCCGGTCCCGCTTCACAACCTCCCTTTTTGGCACCACCCTGCTCATATCATTCCTCGTAGTCGGTATGCCTCACATCCTTCCTTGTCCTGCGCCACGGGTCGAATTCGCCGATACCGACTTCGAATATTCCGAAGACGGGCGAAGACGGCGGAGGAGGAGAAGGCCACGCGAGCCAGTTGTAGATGTCAGTTGTGGGGATGAGAGCTTTGGTGGATTGCAAGAGGGTGCCTTGAATACGGGGGACGAGATGGAGCTGCGGAGGAAGAAAGCTCATGAGTGTCCGGTGCCGAAGCCTGGGGGTGTGGTTGGGGAGGTGTTGGGGTTTAGGAAAGCAAAGGAGGACGAGAGGCCGAGTGTTGAAAGAACACAATTGGATAGGCGGAGGAACAACGGGGAGTGAGCATGATCGGCGTAAAATGGAATTACTTGCGTGGAGTTGTGTGTATTAGGGAAGCATCTGATGCATTGGCGGCGTTGATCGGCTTTGGCTATCCGGTAACAGGTTTTGAGGTGGACTGCACATCTCCGCTCCTCCTAGAAGGGACTATTTAACTTAGGTTGCACGGCGTCGCTTAAAGCATCTGGAGGTGAAGAAGATCCAGGATTGAACTGGAAATCCTCCCATTGTCGTTCTCACACCAAGCCAACGACTTGTTGAAACATTCCTTGACAAACCAGGATCTACTTGTCTTAGCAAGTTTCCAACCACACTGGCAATAAGAAGTACCATGATCGTGTCGGGTTTGTTTGTGAAGTAGTTTTCACACCATTCGTGGTGAGTCATTCTCTTCACGCCGTTCACCAGTTTGATTCATGATTTCGGTCTCGATGCATGGAGGGCACACAATTTAAGAAGCAAACCTCTCCCATTTTCGCTTTGGTGACCATACGACAGCTTTAATTATGGCCTTTACCATGTCGAACGATACAGACTCAGATTGCGAAGAGGACTTCTTCGATGCCATTGAATCTCGCATGAAGCTTCTGCCGACCGAGCTCGTGCAAACAATCCTCTCAAATACCGCCGATGCATTCTCTTTGATCGGTCTCGCGCAGTGCTGCTCTCTCTTCTACCGCGCATTCCTTGCCAATCAAGATGGTATTCTACAGACTGATTTACGAAACGAGATTGCACCCGACGTACTGGCTGATGCTCTCACAACACTCGCATCTGCAATCACATATCCAAACGAATCTTGGCTGGGCTTCCCGGCTTGAATGCCTACTTATTATACCACGGCCTGCACAGTACCGCCGAGAAGTAGAAAATATACGGCGTGCTTGTACATAAACGAGCATCTCCTGAGCTAATGTAGTTGTTTATTGAAATCCCCAAATTACCCCACAAGCGTTGTTGATCTCTATTCGACTTGCTCTCGACTTTGTTTCCGACACTCAGAAGAGCTATTACGGAAATGGTTTCAGATTGATTCAGTCCATGCGAGACAGTCACTTCTCAATAGACTCATCGTGATTGTCCCCACCAACCGCGCCGTATAGCCATGCTTTTACTATGCTAAAATGATAGGGTATGATCTACCTCGCTACCTTGCCTTGAGACTGGAGCACATTCAGTTGCTTGGGACCATCTTCAATCTCTTGTATCTACGACCTACTACTGTTTCTTCAGCCAAATATTTTCACGCTTGAGGAATGGCAATCATGGCTTAAGAGATCTATTAGCTGTGACAGTCCTCCCTTCTTCTTCTTCTTCTTCTTCTTCTAGATCATGCTATGAAGAGGGTGACGCTGATAGCCTAGAGATCTTACTATTCTTCTACACTGTTCTTATACGCTTTAGCTCAATATGTCATACACAGCCCTTTCGCGTTTACCTCTCTTCGTGCACTTACTATACGTCTGCACAGTCGCTGAACACTCAACCCCATCGACTCCCACATTCGCCGAAATCAACCCGATTGACCAATACTGTGGAAGGGACTGGCGAAGGTGACTCGGCGGGCGAAAGTGACTCGCTCGGCTGAGGGGAAAACGAAGACGGACGGGGAGAGAGATTTTAACTGTAGGTAGCCAATGAGTTGGCGAACTGGCGAATCTGACTTCTTGTATAGAAGCAACGAGATTTGATATAACGAGCTTAAGCGACATCTCGACTGCGAACGATGAATGCTGATTGAAATGCCAAAACATGAACAAGATCGCACAACGATAAACGATGAAGCCGAACTCTTGCCTATCGCAGTCACCCCCTGGCACGCTGAGTATTATATTAAAATCCCGAGAATATCGAGTGGATGGCGCTCTTAGGCGTCGGCAAAGAGGCAACAGCATAGAAAATTACGAACCCAGAAAGTCAGATACCAAAATATCTTCGAACAAGCTCAATTGTTTTCTTAGCAGATAATTAATCTCTACTGGTATCACCACTCACCCAACCCCGTGATTCCATCTCCCAAGCGCTGCTAGGCGTCAAACCGCTGCTCAGAGTCAAAATCTCGTCCCCAATATCACCCAGATTACTCACCATAACGCTCACACCCACCAAAGCGACCAGTGAAGCCTTAGCCCCCATGTCTTCTCCTCCGCCTCTATCAAATTTCCCAGCACCCACACCTCTCATTCTCACCACCACCAGCCCTCTCTCTTCGCCAACCAAACCAAAAGCCAATCCTCTCGCCCACACCAAATCCATCCCAAAGCCTCCCAACCCCTCCCCCGCAAAATGTGCACCGCCGTCTACGAAACCTGGGCCTGCGGCTGCCAATGGCTCGAGTACGAGCTCTGCGACGTCGGCACGCAACACGGCCCCCATCGTTCACGCGGCCGTCAGTGCCAGGCGTACCTTGATGACGGCGAGTTTCTGCTTCGTAGGTACGAGACGATGGGGTCGGTGTGTGGGAAGTGTCTGGAGAAGGGGGAGGAGGAGGGGGGGAAGAAAATGGAGGAGGAGAGGAAGGAGAAGAAGGAAGAGGAGAGGGAGAAGGAGAAGGTGGGGTGGAGGGAGAGAAAAGCGAGGAGGTGGGCGGGGCGGCGGTAGGGGGGTGGTGGGATGAGCTTGGAACGGGGGAAATGGTTCTATACGTGCATGGTTGCTAAGATCGGGGAGTCGAATTGGTCTTGCTATACATTCTCGTTTTGCTTGCCAGCTGGTGGTACTCGTGGGATGGCAAAATTTTTCTGAATTCCGACAAGGTTTTTGGTGGAATGTCACCTTACGCTCCACCTGACCATCGGAACTTGTAGAAGGATATGTGTCCTTACCGTCTCTATTCACCCTCCTCTTTTGACTTCAATAACATGATTCGATACTGTTGGGGTGTCCTATAAGTAGGCTCTTCAGTTGGTTTGTCGCTGAATCAGTAGCTTGAACTTTCCTTGCCAAGGCCTTTGTCCCCTTCACCGCCGTTGCCCCATCCACATCTGCGCTCTCCTTTCCATCGGATTCATGTTCTTTCTCTCTCTTCTCTCCTTCTCCCAACTCTCTCTCCTTTCCCTCTCCTCCTTCTCCTTCTGCTCCCTCTTCTCCTTCTGGCACTTCCAGCACTCGCCATTCCACGTCTGCTTATCGAATTCACATATCGTCACATCCGCGTTTGGGATGCAATATCGGCCGCGCTCATGAGGGCCACGGTACTCGGCTAGGTGGCAATATTTGGGGAAGATGTTGTCGCAGCCACACTCGGGTGTAGAGCAGCCACAGCTTTCTCTTGGGCAACCGCAAAGCACTTTACGGCAGCGATGATTGATTGAAAAATGACCACAAGCCCAATTTGCGAGGACATGTTGGCACATTTTGGGGGTTTATTCAGTACGAGAGAGGTTGGGCGGTCTGAAACGGTATAAACTCAAGAGGGTGTTGCTTCGTAGGTTGAGCTTGTGAGAGATAGAGAGGGCAGTTCTACTTCTAAGAATCAAAGGTGATGTGAGTATCGGGATTGATATACGTAGAGCACTGTTCTTGCATGCCGAAATTTCGTGATTCCTTTGGCGGGTACTAGCATAATGGTAAGTGATAGAAAAACGTTGGGAGCTAAATTTGACTCAAAGTAGCACTTGGGGTTGATCTATTGCTAAATGGTCTTGATTTTCATAATAAATGGTGAGGCTGTGGTGAGGCTGTGGTGAGACATTGGTGTGAATCTGTGGAAAGTTCTTTGATGAAGCTGTTGTCAGCCCCGCAAAAGAACATTCCTGATGAAGTGCAAAAAGAAAAAGATGCTTCTAGTTGATGGACTGAGGGAGTACAGGTTATGAAGAACAAGAAAGGCATATTCCAGGAGCGAATTACCTGAAATTGTATCACAACGGCGCCCCCGAAGTCACTTGACGTGAATATGCTTGAGACACTCCCTTCGTGTTTCAAGTAGACAGTTCCCTCTACGTTTTCTTTTCAATTCTAGCACCGAAGGCCCGGACCAGCTACGAATCAGGAGAGCTGAGTCTTACGTCACGAAGAACGGCCAAGTTAGCCAGCCTCTTCCAAAAAGCCCTTGAACAACGCTGATTGGTACCGGATATACATGCCAGTACCCAAGCTCTCGAAAAGGAACAGTCAAGATTGGCAATATCAAGGCAAACCACGTAGCAACCCACATTACAGTTGCAACTTTCGCCAGAGGCGATCGTGAGAAACTTGGTGCCAGATGTCGAAGAATCTTAGATACAGGAGCTCGACACCAATTGCCGGTATCTGGGCCCAGAAAAACGCCGCGATACGGAGCCTCATCTCAGTCACAGAGATACTAGTATTCAATGGCTCTGGCGGTACAAGTCCCATATGCATCACTCCCGAGAAGAAGAACGCGGACGTTGTGAGAAAATAATAACCCAGCAAACTGGAAGTTGACAGTCCAACAGCGTGGGCTAGAGAGCGACCAGGTGTTGAAACAAGATGCCTGTTCATTTGATGCCACCAGGTTCCCCATAGACCGCGGAGTCCACGTTCTGCAATAGCCGAGAAAGGACCAAAGAATAGCGGCCATGCGTGAGGACTCCACTCGTCAGATAAGAGGTTGAGAGCGTTGAGAGCTATGGCTGGGAGGGCTGGGATGAGGAACATCAAGGTTACCATGGCGTAGATTTGACCCCCGAGGACAGAGGCCCGGATGAGGCGTGGAGGCAGTAGTCTTAACGGTGTAAGAGCTGTGGGTATTGGCGATGCTGTACTTGGAAATGGAGCGTCGACGCTCATGCCCGAGTGGAAGAAGTACGGGTCTGTCTGAACATATGAAGAGGTAGTGTCTAATATAAGATACCGTTGCAAGATATGCGATATCGCGTATCTCAGAAAAGCAGTACGGCTCAATTTGTCGGGTGGCTGTGTTCTATCATGGCATGTTTCTCCAGTCTTCCAATTGGTAAGCCGCGAGGACACCAGTAAGGTAAGAACCCAAGGAATCCTCTGATAACGTTGCGATGGATACGGCTCTTCCCATACGATGTTCATACGATTCTTTGAGATCCTCACGTCTCCCGGTCTTGGCTCTATCTTACCGACATGAACTCTTCTGAATGTCCTCCTCGGATCTTGACAAGCAAGCAGCACAAGACTCCAAAGCGCCACATTTATAGAAATGACATCTATACCGCCCATCTTAACCCATGCATGGATCAAGCAGGCGTAGATCGACGGTAGAAATAGCGAGCATAATCTCCAACGTGAGAGAGTAGAAGCTGGAATCAGGAGAGCTGTTGGCAACAAGAAAATCGCAACAAAGTAGCTGATGCTGTTAGGACCTGGTACGATATGGACTGTCAAGTGCTGATAGAAGCCAAGCATTGAAGACAGCATGCTAAGCAGATATGTGACGGCTGACTTGAAACAATTGCGATGTCTTTCCCAAACGTCCGGATGCAGAGTTCGAGCTTGTCCATGACGTCATAGACTACAGAGTACTAAAATGTGCAGCTCTTTCTTATCTCCGAGACACGTTACCATCCGTTTTGATATGTTCAAACCTGTGAAATGACACCAAAATGACTTGAAGGGCTGAGGAGCATGAGACAGTGGAAGTGAGTACCGGTGTTTTAGGTACTGTACAACAAGCTTACTGCCGGTCAGCAGTCCACCATACTGTAAACCGTGCCACCGGCCCACGACCCGAACTCGTACTCCTGAAACTCCTCATCCAGTCATCAACGTATTGTTTCTGTGGCCCCCAAGCTTAGAAACGGGATTATTCTTACTACTATGAGGTACCGTTCTCGTATTAAAAATCAGAGCATGTCGATCATCCGGTGCTTTGTCCTAATGTTCCTATTACCTCGAGTTTCAAATTTGGTGCTTACGGTCCAGGGCAGATACAGTCATCTTCGTTTTGTTTCGAGTCGTACTTGGTGTTACGGCAAATACAAGTAGTCGTGTCACGGCGTCAAGTAGTACTTATATAGGTTCTCGTAGTCCGGAGTCCTATCCGTCACATTTGCTCTGTATTCCCAGGTTGTAGATACCTTTGACGTCCCAAGCTCGAAATCAATCTCCAACACCGATTTCGCGAACACCTCTCTCAAAATGAAGACAACTCCACTCAATGCTCTGGTCCTTGTTTCCCTTTTCAACGCATCCATTTCGTCCGCCCAAAGCTGTTCGCCTCTTAACAATGTCAAGATCACCTTCTTCGGCTACCCCGACAACTCCCCACCGGGTCCTGGAACTGCTTTCTCATGTGGGCCTCGAGGACTGACAGCTGGCGGTATTCATGAACATAAATCACCGGGTCTTCAAGCGCTAAAGAGGCTATAGGAACGGGCACATATTCTGACCCAATCACCGTCGCGACTGCGACCGATGGGAACTTCAAGAAATGCGAAATCGTATATATGCCGTATCTCAGGAAGTACTTTCGATACGAGGACGATTGCGCGCAGTGTAGTACGTTTACCCAGCAAGGCGCCATGTGTCATTCACTAAATATGAAAAGAGGCGGATGCTAACCATTGCAGAGAGCGACTGGGATAGCAACAAGGAATACCACATCGACATTTGGACCGGTTCCAACACCGTAAATGGGGGCGACAATCAAGTCAACTGTGAAAACAATCTCCCGGGAGGACCCCAAACAATTCTGCAAGGGCCTGCAAACAATCTGCCAGTGGACAGTATGTTTGATCGCTTACACTATACCTATCCCGGAACTGTTGAGCCATGCTGATTATGTCTTTTCATCCTCTTGTAGCGGCCCCTCTCTATTCAAGTGGTAACTGCAATGGTAAAACTTACCATATCGGTGACGCCTCCTCACTGTGCTCGGGGAGCGGTGGCCCGCCAAGTACGCCTCCTTCGACAACCATGCAGACGACTACGAAGGTGACTTCGAATGCTCCAGGTCCAACATGTGCTTGGGATGGACACTGCCAAGGTATGTTGAAAAGTCTTATACTTCCCCACAGTTTTTCTCTGTATAATGACTAATTCAACGACGTAGGTGCGTCGTGCTCAACTGACAACGACTGCAGTGACCCATGGGCCTGCACCAAGGGTGTTTGCGGTTGACCATAGAGACTGCATGTGTTTCAATTTTTCGACAGATTAGGTTGTGCGTCGCGAACATGGTGGATAAGGTGCTTTCTTAGGATAGCACATTGTAGACAATATATGCAATTCTAATGGGTAGATATGAAAAATGTGGTACTGGAGCCCTTGGTGGATTCTGTGCGTTTATCTTCGAAAATTGTCCCAACGCTATGCAGGTGGTTCGCTAGAAGAAAAGAGATCGAGGACACTGCCCGTAAGAAAAGAGCAAAAGCAAACTCAAAGCATAGGTGGGTTTAGGTAGCAAAATTGTCGAGACCATTACGGTTTCTTCAGCTGGTCATGTCATGCGAGTCTGCCATGTGGACATCGTCTTCGAATACATAAGTCCCGAAATCCTTAGTTGCAATTTTCTTTTGAAACATTAGGTCCAATTCCTCGAAAGTGCGCCCTTTAGTTTCTGGCAAAGCCAAGAGGCACCAGAGGACACAAGGCAAGGCTGTTCCAAGAAAGATGAAAGCGATTTTCCCGCGTAGGTTGCCTTGGTCTGGGTTAATCGCATAGGGAATGCCCACCGCGCATGCCATATTGACCAAAGCATTGATAGCGGTAGCAAGCGCGATTGTCTTTCCACGAAGCTTGGCTGAAGAAGTTTCGCATAGTATAACAAAGCATAGGGGTCCAATGGTCAGATCATAGAAGAAGTTATACGCGACCATCAGGGATGCCTGGCCGTTGATTATACCCTTTGACGCTGTATAATGTGGGAGAACATCAAGGACGCCAACGAGTAGTAAAATAAATGTGAGAATTAGAAGCCCATAGATGTAAATCGTTCTTCTCCCATAGCGTGTGATGAATGGCCAAGAAAGGCACGTCCCTACGAAGCCGAGGACAAGCAGACCGACTCCAAGATTAAATGAAACACTTGGAGCTAATCCGGCGAGTTCGAAGAAATACACCGCATAACCCACAACGAAACTGTTTCCAGCAAGAACCTGAGTAGCGTAGACCATGCTTGAGATAGTGGTTCGACGTAGGTCGGTAAGCTTGAAACAATCAAGGAAACTGTTCGACTCCGATTCCTCCAGCTCGAGTCTGGTTGTAAGTTGAATATTGGCCAAGAGACTGTCCGTATCGACTGAGCTGTTCGTCAATCGCTTCAATGCTTTCTCCGCTTTGGCGATTTGCCCTTGGCGGACTAGCCACCAAGGACTCTCCGGGCAAAAGGGCAATGCCACAAGAATAGCGATAGGGAAGATCCACTGACAGGCAAATGGGATATCATAGCTCCATCGGTCATCCCGCGACTGTGTGCCAGCTAAAACTCCGCTTGCCACCAATTGCCCAATTACGAAAGAAAGATTAACAAAGGCAGCTGCAAGACCTCGAAATACGACAGGAGTCACTTCTGAGATGTAGGTTGGTGCAATTACAGGGTAAGCTCCGAGCACAATACCGTTAATCAGCTCAGCCACCAGTATCTGGGATTTGGCTTGCGCTGAGAACTGGATAGCAACAGTGATGCAAGAAACGATACAGCATATAGCAAGTGTCCACCTACGGCCGAAGCGTTCAAGAGGGTAGCCAGCGCTAAAAGAGCCAAGAACTTGGCCGACTGGGACTCCAAGATTGAAAGCCGACTGCCACTTTGCTGGTATGAGATATGAACCATTATACAAATTCCCAAAGTCCCTTTGAAACCGCGGAATCGCGACGAGCGTTGATATAATCTGAGGATCAAAACCGGCCATTATAACTCCTAAGCTAAAGAGGAAAGACCAGCCGATGGCAGGTCGGTAGAATCTGAAAGCATCTTTGACTGTCAGAGTATGCTCAACTAGCGTTGCGTCTCTGGCTCTCTCGGCTGTCAAGGCTCTCTCTGTTGCATCATAGACCTCTTGCTCGGTTCCCGACTGATGACCGGATTTGTCCATCGTATTGGATGTATTATAGCCTATTCTTTGATCATCCGGCAATAAATTGATTTTGGAGGATGAATGAGGAGTGGAATTTTGGCAGGACACTGGCATCTTCAGAAAAGCTGTAGATAAGGAACCCCGCATGGACGTGATGCAGGAGTACCTAAGGTAAGCTCTCGCATTTGTGCAATCCGAGAATTCGGTCCACCAGTGGGAGGGAAGCAATTAACCTGGATCGTTGATCCTGACCTGGTTTCCTTGTAATGATCTGGTGGACCACACAGATATCGGTAAAGCTTGAGCTGTCAAATGTGTGGTAAGTCTTGAGATCATCATTGTTTCAACAACTTACAAGACGGCAAAGTGATGAGAAGTAATTGGTGGAGGGCGAGAATTGCGAGCTTGCCTCAGGACCTCAGACGGGTGGGGCTAAACCCCTTCAGATTAGCCTCGTGCGCTAAGCCCCTACCAGGTTAGTGCTCTGCTTACTACGGAAGCTGCGATTACACTCGCGAAGTAAGCCAGGCTAACCCGAAAGGGCTTAGCCCCACCCGTCTGAGGTGAGGCAAGTGCCACCCAACACAGGCCAATTCCATAACGTTCACCAACGGTCATACCTTACACATGGATGGGGCGCGCTCTAGGACCGTGCCTAGTGGGAAGAGATGGATCCGGATCGGATACAGATATCCTATGGGCGAAGATTCGACCTAGACGGACGATGGCTAGCAATCTCCATTACCGTACCCCACAAGCAATCCAGTCTTCGAAACGCAGCGCGGATACAATCCAGTAAATAGCTGGATTACTCACGGGATATTCATACTGGGAACGAGGCACAGATATGCAAAAGCCATTTCCATTCCTTAGCCATTAGCCAGTAGGTCGCCAACGAGGAGAGTCCATCAATGCGAAGAGCAGAAATAAATGCTGCATATTAGGCTACAGGGAGCACACATATACGGACATCTTGCAGTGGTATTGGCTGTACTATATAATAGTCTCGGTTGGCGCAACGTGAACACCGAATGTCGACAGGCGTAGAGCCTGCTACACGACTAGCCAGACAAGGCCTTTGTCCGATCCTATTATAAGAGGCCGTCGAAGATTTCAATATATGTGTCGCTATTGCGGATGAACTACCTCTAGATATTCAACTCGAAAGCAAAGGCTCGTGCGCTTCAGGAACATCTGGATTAGTATTGAATATGAACATCTGTTTATGTGCTCTTTGACTGATCGAAACCTTCGTTGGACCGCCGTTCCTCCACAATGCAGCAAATGAAGCAAGATCTCGACTAGATCATTGAGATCTCAAATCTCTTATGTGTACACTTCCTGATTGAGGCGCTCAAATGCAACAAGAATTAATTGAGATCATCAAATGCCGGCAAGTTTTAATCATCCTTGGTTTGCGTTAATTGCAGGTGAGCAGGTTAGTATGACCAGTTCAGTAAGACTAGAATGCTTCAATAGCCCTTGTCCCCCAAGCCTTTGATGCTTCGAGGTTCCCATCCAGGCCAGCATCCTATGTGCTCTCTATTGAAGGCGGTTAGTGATGGAGAAAGCCTATTCATCACCATCCTGTCAACCAAAGAATGCTAGATTGTAGATCTCCTAGATCTCACAGAGTAGGGATAGGCTACTCAAGCTATCGTAATCACGATGGGATTCCATATCGTTGGCTGCTGAATGAAGAAGCAGATGATTCTGAACGAAGAAGAGCGTTGATATAAGTAGACCTCACCTCGTCACACGTTTGAGGAATCAGATGTTCAAACACAAGATGTAGAGTTTGTTGCTATCGATGAAGCCGTGAAATTGGGCGCCTCTCCCCTGATATTATGCAGAGTACATTACTGCGGCTGATTCGTTCGAGCTGAGGTCGTACAAGTAACATATCCCACACTAACACATTTCGTACGGTAATCCGACACCTGACCTACAGCGATACTACACCTGCAACTTCCCGAAGCTCTCCATTGGACCCTTTTCTTATTGACCGCCTTTGAGTTCTTGATTAGTCGTGATCTCTGCTACAGCCTCGAGCATCATGGACTTTGCCAAGAAGTCGTTCTACGACGATGAAAGCACCCTCTGTTCTGATAACGAGGAATCATCTCTCCTCTACAGACCCAAAGCCCCAAAATCCCAATCAAGACAGGTCTTGTTCCTAGCCTCAGTGTTCTCGGGATTACTCGTCATTCTGGGTCTTGGCTTGTGGTGGTATTCTAGCCCTGACAGTCCCATAGGAGACGTTCCTTTAGATCCTACAAATGTCGCTGTCATTGGTAAAGCCTCAGAAGAATGTTAAGGCTTGTTTCTAAATCTGATGAAATCGTAGGAGCTGGTCCTGCGGGCATCGCAACAGCTAGTTTTCTATCAAACCTCGCCCGAGAAGAAGGCATCCCAGTCAGCATCACGATATACGAACGGAATTATGCAATCGGCGGGCGTCTTGTACTCAACAACAGAAACCGTTCCGACATTGTCTTCCCATTCCATGATCACTCCCAAATGCCTCTAGAGCCTGAGGATATCACTGGGCCTTCTCTACTGCACTCGAGTGGCATCCTACGCAGTAATGCTAAGTTGACTGGCATTGGCGCTAAATTCCATAAGGGAAGCGTAAAGCTTGGAATGTAAGGCTTCTAGATGTATCTGTTTCTACCCTTAAGATGCTTACGAACTCTTAGATTTGATGGAAACTCCTTTCTCTTTGACGCGACCCGGCCTTCTTCGGTCACTCCATGGTCTTCATGGCTGGGTCAAATATATCGATATGGCTCTTCAGTATGGAGAAGTGTAACGCTGCCGGTCGGTACTATGGGTAAAGAAAGTAACTTGAGAAAGTTGTCCCGAAGCTCTGCGTTTCCATTTCAATCGATCGAAGAAGTCGTTGTCACGCTAGACCTGACTGATGAACTCTCAATGAGTGGTGACGAACGCCTACGAGAAAATGGTATCTCCGAAAAATACGAAACTGAGATGTTGGCTCCAGAAACCCGAAGACGACTGAGCCAGGAAATTGCGGAGATCAACGATCTTGCGCTTTCAACGGCAGTCTATGACTTGGACCAAGGGACAAGTCAAGCCGGAGGCCATGTCCTACCTGTGCTAGAAGACATGGTTGTCGACAGTGGGGCGTATATAAATCTCGGAACCGAGGTCGTAGGCTTGCATCAAGAGCTTGTGCCTTCCGGCAAATTGGAATGGATTGTAAGATCGCATAACGAGATTAGAGGCACGGAATACTTGGCGTTCCAAAAGGTCATATTAGCCGCACCGTGGTACCCAGCTACGCTTGAAGTGCATGCAGAGTTGGAGCAGCAGCCCCAGGAATTGGAATATCGTCAACGACACGTCACATTCTTCACCTCGCAGCTGGCGCTGAGCTCAGATCTATTTGGCAGCGAAGACAAATTACCAAATCAGATACTGCCTACCATGATAGCCGAATCCGACAAGTTACATGGTATTCATGAGATCGCGTTTGTTCGAGAGCTGACGAGGGTAATCGACGGAAAAGCTATCACTGACCATCTTTACCGAATTCTCTCAGTTCACGAAATCGACGATGAATTTCTCTCTTCTCTGTTCAACAACGACCAAGATAATCCAAGCTGGGTTTACAAAGGGAGCGTGAGTATACTCGAATCTTTGAATAAATTGTTGGTCAACTCATGCTTGCAGGTCCGCCATGCTTATCCTCTCCTCTATCCGCGAACATTGTTCCCACCCATGGCTCTTTCTGACTCACTCTGGCATGCTGGGGCATTGGAGGCTGTGGCAAGCTCACTAGACATGAGTCTTTTCGCCGGTGCTAACGTAGGGGCTTTGGCTTTTGCTCAAATTAAAAAGGAGCAAGCTTGAAGCGAGCACGATTCGAGAGGCATGGTATCGAGCACGAAAATGGACTGAGCCTGTAGATCTTGGTTCTTGTGTGCCCTGCGCGAGGGATCTAATGGGGAAGAGCTCTAGGTAAACTGATTGATGTGCTCATGAAAATTCATATCAACCTCCTGGTATCCAAGCAAGATCTTTCAAGTAACAGGTTCCGTACTTCGGGGACAGAGAGTATCTAACTTCAAATCGCTGACACAGACTGTGTGTTGATTACTACAAATTACTTGATGTCCCGGCAAAAACGCAGTGCAATACAGTGCATTTCTTGTAAAACAACATTCAGCTTCCCAACCATAGAAACCTCGGTACTGATTAGATTATTGTCTACTCTGAGAAAGTTAAAAACAAAAACCCTCGCGCAGCCTTCGTCACTGCTTTTCATGACCCTACCATTCTGCGTTGGTGCGTGGATTTCTTACCATTTCGACATATACGATGTCTTTGCGACTGAAGTCATCTCCACGGTTATTCAAAGTAGCGTCTCTCTTCCCATAATATGTATCCTTTACAAATTCCAGCTAATTTCTCAGCTCTGATGAGGGAAGACGTATGAGTAACACTAGGCCAGCCTCACCCGACCTGTCGAACCCTGGTTTGAGAGGTCAAGTTCGTATTCTGGCTCGATGACGAGCCCTCCTCCTCAACGGATTTCAGTATCATCACTGGCCTGCAAAAGCCTCGTATATCAACTTCTCAGTTATCTCTGTTTCGATTCACTAGGAGTATTTTCGGTCTTCGTGACTGGAAGAATGGAAGAATGGGGCGACAATAGTTTCTGGCTAATCTTTGAATAATCAATGGGTCTAGCGGCGCTTTTTCTCTGCTCTGTTTCCTCACCGGTCTACTTCGTTTGTTTTTATCTTATTTGCTGTTCGACGACTAGTTCCGCAGATTGGTGGCAAACGCTTCTTATGATAGAGGAAGGTTGGGCGATAAAGGTTTGAGGCGCGCACACGAACGGGTTAGTGGTGGATGTAGGTGAGCCCAATAATACTACTCTTGATGTTCCCTCGGGTACCTCAATTGCTTGTTCTTGCTTGTCTATATTCTCGAGTTCTATTATGTTGAGCGTCGTGATAGCTATTGCTGATAGTGTAACGACAGTTGGGCAGTGAAGCCTCCTGGCGAACCACAAGCAACTAGTGGTAAGTGTCGTCGAAGGAATCCACTTTTTACTTGTGCTCTCCACTTGCCTGTTTCGTATGTAAGCTATCAGTTGAGTTCTGCTGTTCTTACCCCATGAAGCTACACTCGATGGTCTGCAGCTTTGATCTTTCGTTAGGTGACTGCGAGGACCTTACGCATTCGGCTGCAGTCTTCTTTAACAGATCTGTAGAAGAAGAGCATCTATAGCGCTACACTATTTCTCAAACCTTTAGCTCAGACGAAGCCGAGTTGGCGATAGCTTTGGCACGTGGGCAGGTATGAACCGAAGGCTGAGCATGGCTATGAGGATTTGGGCGATCGGGGTGCAATCGGTGCTGATGATCCTGTGGAAGTCGTCCATCCCTCTCGCCCATGACGCTGCTGAAAGGCTGGCACGCTCTTCTTAGATGATGTCTGAAAGGGCATAGCTTTAGCATGTTAGGACATCAGGAAGGTATAGATTTGATGACGAGCATATCGCAGGTTCGTTGTGGGTCCTCTTTGAATCCAGCAGTTCTGTTTTATTGAGACGGAGAAGATCTTTAGAAGCCTTTCTGAAGAGAAACACGTAGAAGAGTCAAGGCCTAGCTTCAAAGAGCTGCATTTTTGGGCCATGGGCCATGACACAGTAACACGGCCCGTTCGCAGAAATAAACGATGGGAGTTCCGCCAGATTCCGTAACATTCTTTCGTCCGATGAACGATGGTGTAATGTGTAATGACATCGTCTTTTTGTGTGAATTGTTGTTTACCTCCATGATCCTCGCTAGTCTCGTGATCTGCGAAGCCCTTAAGCGTGTTATTCCCGATTTTTCATTACAAAAGATCGACACCCTGGACACCATCTTCCTTCTTCAACCTACATCTACAACCATCTTGTACAACCTCAGTGTTGAGCTTCTTCATCAAGTACCAAGCTCGAAAGAGAAACAAAGGGGCAGCATCTATTGCACAAACATAGGAATCGTAAGTAGTGCCTTTGTGATGTTGTTGATCTTGGCTTCGTTAGTTCCGGATTCCTTTCTTGTATTTTCATCTATTCTACATTCAGCTCGAACCTTCAAGATCCTCTGCTGACCTGCAAGGAAAGCTTTTTGAGGATGGGACTCTTGTTGTCGGTATGTCCATTCACCCCTATGTTCATTAAGATCAATAGTACAATTTCTGTTGTTCCAGTCCCCTCTCAGAGAGCTCTTCCTCCTAGAGTCACTCTCCCAAATCACCCAACCCCCCTTCAGCGCAGACAGATCCCAGTCTGCACCCCATTAGTAACTCGATCGTCCGAGTTAACCTCTGTTAAGCTCGTAAGCAGGGAGGACCAACGCTGTTCACCGCCTCGATCCAAGCCTCGCCCTGGACCAAAGCCGTCTGAGTACCGAGGAGATTAAGAGACAAGAGGAGATGGAGAAATAAGAGGCTTGGAGGCCATCTGGCCCGAAGTGTGAATTTACTCGGCCGCCAGGAAAGCGCGGACCCAACAAAGGGTAACTTGCATATGCAACGGCTGAACGGATTTGCGGTTTCGCTAACTTTGCTATAGGTATATTAGGGACCTTGCTGAGCGTGTCGATGCTCTCGAGGGTTCAGCCATGAGCAATCAGCCAATGTCACCGCAAGGTTTTCAGGGCTATCCTGTACAATCCTTTGTTTTTCGGTTTGAAAGATTGAAGGATAGAGGATGGTAGATACAGATTTTCCGTTTGGTGGATTGAAGGATAAAGGATGATGCTACTGGTTTTTCGATAGATTTCAAAGATTATTGTCATTAAAACCTTGAGTCTTCAAGTGATCGAATTGCTAACACTTTGGCGCACTAATATCATGGCTTTTCGATTGGATGAGACTCTGAGGAATATCTGTTGAAATACTCTGGATGCTGTCTTAACGTCGGGTTACATTCGAAGGCCTACCGGCCGAGAGTCTTGAGAATATCATGGGTATAGTTGAGAAGTCGATGATGTAAGATTCGAAATGGGTTTGCGCTTGATCTGAATGCTTGCTGAGCTATACTTTCAAGCTCTTGTTTTCTTGTGGGAAACCATAGATGAAGATAAAATTTCTGAAAGACCGGGGATGAAGTGCCTTGCACCAATCTGGTGATTCGCAAATGAACAATGACGTAAGTAAGACTACACGTGATGACGCGGGAAAAACCCGGAACCCGGAGACTGAATAAGAAGGCAGATTCGTCAAGTGCTTTCAAGAGAACCACGCGAGATTGAACATATCTTGGCTCAAAGCAGTCAACCATTTGGGTCGGACGGCACGTAAGATAGAGCCAGCCTTAGTAGCGAGAATCGGACAAGAAGACTGATGGTGAGGCTTTTCAGGTGCCTTGCTGCAGTGTGGTGGTCAATTTCTTGCTTCGCCATATTGCTTCACACAGCGCCAACATGCCTCTCTACGAAGTCGTACACATTGTTAGTCTCACAGCGGCACAGAAAAGTGAGCTAGCGCGAGCTGTTACCGAGACACATTCTCAACTGTTCACCACGCCTTCGCTTTTCGTGAACGTGGTGTTCACAGATGCTATCAAGCAAGATGCTTACGTTGGAGGCAAGAAAGTAAGCCGCTGTTGTTAAGAAAGCAAGATGGCGGCGTCTCATCTGATGTCGCTCTTGTATGTCTTTAGAGAAGCACCAACCGCATCATCGCCAATGTTAGAGCTGGCGGAGGCCGCTCGACCGAGGATTTCAATCAGCTTTGCAGCTCCTTGATTGGGGCTTGGAATGATATTGTCAACGATGGAAAGCCTGGCAAAGGTGACACAGAGATGCGAACAGTCTCTGTATTGGGTAGTATCGTTGCTGGTAGCGAAGCCGGGTTTAATCTGCCGCCGGTAAGTCTCATTCACTAATGCCTTCGACTGTGCGAGCATTACTTAATGTACTCGACTTGCCACTTTAGCTCACTCGTGCAAATCTTACTTATATCTCTCATCTTCGATGTTTGACTCCGTCGTGGCTGACAATCTGGAAAAATGACAGGCGGGCGAGGATAAGAAGTGGCTCAAGTTCAATATGTCAGAGTTTGAGAAGAGAGCTGATGCGGGAGATGAGGATTTTAAGGATGTCTTAGAGGAGATGAGGACAAGGAAAGATTTGAAAGAGCTGCTGTAGCGCGCCGAGTATCTCTATACTGCTTGAAGTGCTCAGGCTATCAGGCCACGACTCTATACCTGATCTTCATGAGTCTTGTGTGTATTGGTTTTCTTGAATTATTCCGCGCCTTGTGGCAATCTCCAGGGCCTACAAAAGCCTTAGAAGCCACATTGAGTTGTTAAGAACTATGGCGGCGGGGATGCAGGTTGTTGGAAAATGTTGGACCAAGAGATGCTGTATAGGACGGCGATGGTAGAGGTGAAGGGTAGTAGTTGGGGAATGTTGAGAACAACGACTAGGGCGATATTTCCCAGCCGTATTCGTATTTCTCGTTCAAAATTTGTCACTCAAATGAAATACTTCCGCCCCCGACGGGCCCCACAGTATCATCCAAGATAGTGATCGAGGTCTCGAACCACCCATGCAATCCACCAAAAAACACCCTCAACCCTTCCAGCGTATCCGCCAGCATCAGCCAGGTCAAGTCTTCCTGCGCGAGTGGGCGACTAATCCTAATACACAGCCTTTTCTCGCACCATTCAAAATTCGGCTGTGGTACAGGCCCGTCTCCACGAGCCCTGACGACCGCTTTAACGACTTGATATTGCGCTCTAGCGGTGAGCTCGAGGAATGTCTGGAAGTGGATGGGGGGCCCGTATTTACTGAATATTAGGGAGGTGGTGGTCCCAGGAACGCGCATTTGGTACGGGTCTATTGGATAGTCGTTGGGGCTTTGCGACGGTTAGAATTCTGACCCTGATCATCCGACTGATGTGGGATATCTTTGTGACTGTGAACTTACGTTATCGCTGATCCCGACCTGTTGATACTAGCTGGAAGCTGAAATCCTGTCGTCGTGTTGACGAGGAGATTTCTTTCGAGGCTTGAGGTGATTATGAATGACGGACCCGTCGTAAAGACCAAAGTGACTAGTCCTAGAAGCATAACAAGCGAGACTGTTTTCGTTATTTGCATTTTTTGAAAGCTTTTGTTGAGTTCAGATCTTTATGGAACTCGGCATTGCAAAGGTTTCTATCACCAATCCATCCCATCTTTACACACTATGTCATCCATGGTGTTTCCACAAAGCCGACGTTGCGACTTGCGGTACTTGCGCAAGAGACAGAGTCGAAAGGCACGGTCCGAGCGAGTCGCATCTGACCTATAGCATGATGGCTCCTGCAAAACCGAAGCCGCGGGGTTGAGCTACGTCTAGCATGTCTGAGGGTATTCAGACTGATGTACCTACTTCAGCCTTTAGTTATATGACAAAGGACAAGGTGCGTGTGTAAAGTCAAGGATGAGATATTCACATTAACAAAACCTCTTGACATGCCGGTGACAGGGCTTGGGAAGCCAGATATTCATAGTGACGCAATCCGAGGCTCTATCGCTGCTAATCCTGTCATATTTTTGTATGTCGTTGATCTGACGACGCTAATGAAGTTCTCGAAAGTCATCAAATAGACTTGGCGGCTGCCTAAGTGATGCTGCCCGAAATAAGTACTTCTAGCGACATTCTGAAAGGTCCGAAATGTCACTTCTGTAAAGGAACACTACTCTGTTCGTCATGAAGTCTACACTGGTCAAAAACAGTCACCCGTATTCTAATCGCTTAAGAGATAGAGAAGCAAAGAGAAATGCCAAAGAGATTTAGAGAGATGGGAAGCTCAATCCTTTGCACCGATAGGATCAGCTCGGGATTCTCAAGTATCGTTCATCTTTGTTTCGAGCCTTGTGATACTGAGGCTACCTTAAGATGTCTCATGTATGGTAGGTGCGGTCTCATGATGTCCAAATCGCGCCATATAGGTATAGATCTCTTTACTTAAAGCTAGTACGTGTCAAGAGTCGATCTAAGTACTCGCAGGTCTTTGTTCTCTTTCACGTTCTGGCCAAATCGTGGACAAACTATTAGCTTCAAGAACGCTCGAGAGAATAGTCATGATCAATACGGGGGATGTCGATGTACTGTCTAGCCGATCGTTTGTTCCCACGCTAGCTTCGGCTGAGGTAGATAACTGGTTGAGTTCCTTTTTATAGTTATTGATTATGTGAATTGTGCTCTTCTTTGTTTTCAGTATTGTTTTATTTGGCGTGATGAGCATGACTAGATCCTTTTCAATGCGTTCCTGAGCTAGATATGAACAGTTTTCTTTTTGATGATCGATCAGATCTCGATCAGCTGTGACGCCTCGGCGTCTTTACTGTTAGAGTGCATTATCGGTTCGATCAAAAGAGGCTTGAAATTTGTCATGACACGTAACAAGCGTGGCTTTAACCGCTGAATAGGAGCAGACACAGTTCTTCTGTCGACGGGATGAAACTTCTCTGCGTTAGGAAAAGTAACGATATTGTCTACACATCCTTGGTTTCTCCAATGGCCGAGTAAAGATGAATTCCGCGAGTAAAGCTCTTTGGTCAGATACTCATGAAGCTCTGAATGATGTAGAATACACCTTGAGAAAGGTTTCGACTGCCTTTGCACACAAGACGAGTTCGAAGAGCTAATTCTCGCTTGAACAAAGTTCGTATTAGCGTATGCAGAAAGGTTTCGAATCCTTGGCATTCATTTTTGCGCTGCCCCACGGTGATCCTTTATATGAGGAATTCGAAAATTCAATCCAACCACCTATTATCGCATTCAAAAAGCTGATATTG
>JAABUT010000660.1_pt1 | contig 50421 bp, 52 predicted proteins | sample 5559281 | NCBI WGS metagenome assembly JAABUT01 (sample SAMN10711880, study PRJNA513359) | rock metagenome | isolation source: Antarctica rocks | place: Antarctica: Victoria Land, Ricker Hills nord | collected 2016-01-04
AGTTCATCAACGGCTGGAACCCACGCCGGCACCCATTCATCTGGACAAAGACCCCAGACGACATCCTCACCAAGATCAAACGTAAACAAACCTCAACGACAAGCCACTAGGGTTCCGCCCATGCCCACGTTGTTGCATCTCGACTCCTCCGCGGACCTGACGAACTCGCGATCCCGCGCGATAACGGCAACCTTCGCGGACACCTGGCGCGGCCTCGGCGCCGACCACACGGTCGTCTACCGCGACCTGCACCGCGAGGCGCTTCCCCACCTCAGCGATGCCGCGTTGCACTTTCCGCCACACCTGCGGCCGGCCGACGCAAGCCCAAGCCCGGAACAGGAATCGCTGCAGCAGAGCATCATCGCCGAGCTCCTCGGAGCCGACGTCCTGCTCGTCGGAGTCCCGCTCTACAACTACTCGATGCCCTCGACCCTGAAGGCCTGGATCGACTACGTCCACGTGCCCGCGGTGACCGCCCCGTTCGACGAGCCGGCCACCCAGCAGCCGATGGCCGGCCGTCCCGCAGTCCTCGTCTCCACCCGGGGCGGCACTTACGACAAGGGCACACCTGCGGAGTTCAACGACCACGCGATCCCGGCCCTCACCCTGATCCTGGGTGACGCGCTCGGTATGACACTCGAGACGATCGTCGACACCCGGACGCTCACCGAACGCTTCGGCGGCCCGGCCGACGAGATCGCCAAGCAGCACGCCGAATTGGCCGCTGCCCACACCGCCGCGGCGGAGGCGGCCCGCCGGCTGGGATGACCCCTCAGCCGACGTCGATGAGCACCTTGCCGACCGCGGCGTTCTCGACGGCGTCATGAGCGGCGGCCGTGTCGGCCAACGAAAAGTGGTGGAGCGGCACGCCCACCTCGTCACCGACCCGTAGACCGCCGGCGCTCACAGCCGCGCTCACGTCTTCCGCGGCCGCCCGCAAAAGGTGCGGGCTGAGCGTGTAGAGCAACAGGAACTGGTAGCGAAGGTTCCGGGCGAACGTCGCTCGAATGTCGATCGCGACCTCGTCGCCACCGTTGTTGGCGTAGACAGCGATCGTGCCGTGATTCGCCATCACCGCAAGGTCGAGCGCATTGTTGATCGCCGGCGCGACCTCGACGACGATGTCGACGCCGTCCGGCGCGACCGCGAGGATCGCATCGGCCGCTCCTGTCGTCCGGTAGTTGACGGTGTGGTGGGCGCCGGCGGCCGTCGCCAGCCGCGCCTTCTCGTCGCTGCTGATCGTCGTGATGACTGTGGCCCCGGACCAGCGTGCGAGCTGGATGGCGGCGTTGCCGACAGCACCCGCGCCGCCGGCGACCAGGACCACGGTGCCGTCGAGGGTCCCCGGCCCGAGCCGATGCGGCCCGTCCTCGGATGCCGTCAACGCGCGGTGCGCGGTGATCGCCGGCACGCCGAGGCTCGCGCCGACATCGAAGGATGCCTGCTCAGGCAGGTGGACCACACGATCGGAGGGCTGAACGGTGAACTCGGCGGCTGTGCCGATCGGGCGACCGTGCCGCGCGAGGAACAGCCAGACCCGGTCCCCGACGGCGAAGCCATCCACACCGTCTCCGAGGGCGTCGACGACGCCGGCTCCGTCCTGATTCGGGGCCACCTCGTCGAATGTCAGTTGCTCACCGGCGCGGCTCTTCCAGTCCGTGGGGTTGACCCCCGAGCGGACGATCCGCACCCGGATCTCACCGGAGCCTGGCGTCGGGATGTCCCGCTCGACCAGGTGGAGCACTGACGACGGGCCGGGTTCGGTGTAGACGACTGTGCGCATACGTCGACGCTAACCCCGACCCGTCGACGACACTGCCGCGGGTGAGCTCTACTCGGGCCGCTCACGCCGGCCGGCGCACACCCGTTCGAGGCGCTCCAGCGTCTCCGCCATCGACTCGATCCAGACCCGGCCGCCGTCCATCGATGCCCGCTGATCGGCCGGTACGCGAGAACAGTCGTACACCTCGGTCACGACGGTCGCGGCCGGCCCGTCCTCAGCGAGGTGGAACGCCCAACGGTGTCCCCAGCGCGCGTCAGTCGCGAACTCGTCCGGGTGCCCCCGCCCCGCAACCGGTTCCCAACCGATCCGTCGGTTCCGCTCGTACTCGACCACGTGATTGTTCATCTCGTAGTCGCCGTGCTCGGAGTAGTACATCTTCATCACGAAGACGTCTCCCAGCTTCGTCACGATCGCATCGGTGACCGCGCCTCGCAGCATTCCTGAACCGTCCAGTTCGAGGTGTTGTCTCGGATCCGCCAAGACGGTGAAGATGTCGCTCGCGGCGGCCGCGATCCGTCGTGACACGGTGACCGGCTCATATGCCTGCGTCGACATCAGCGAACTCCCATCAGGGTTTGTCCCCGGTCAACACGAGCCACTGACGGCCGTCGATCAGTTCGCGCGCGGCGTCCAGATGCCCCGAGTGGCAGGCGGTTTCGGTGATGACGTGCAGGATGACCTGCCGCGCTGTCTCCATCCGCCAGTCACCGAACAACTCTGTCGGCCACCAGGATGGTGCCGCGTCCATCGGGGTCGAGTCGATGACCGCGTTCGCCTGCTCGATGTCACGCCGGTAGAGGTTCAGAACGGAGGCGGCCGGCACCTCCGGGCCGACGTCCCAAGCATTGGCCGAGTCTCCGGAAAGATCGGCGACGACAGTCGGATCGCCCGCAAGGACTGCCTGGAACCAGAATCGCTCCACGTCGAGCGTGAGATGCTGAACCAGCCCGAGACAGGTCCACTCCGACGGCAACACCGGTCGCCGGAGTTGCTCGTCGTCGAGACTCTCCACGATGCCTAGCACATGCTCACGCTGAGCGTCGAGACACGACTTGAGCAGGTCGACCTCGGCGCCCACCCCCGCCGTCACTGGTCTACCGATCCGACGTCATCGATGGCACTGGTGCGCTTCGCCCTCGGATCCATGCTCAGCCTCTCCTGATTTGCCGTGATGGCTTGGTGATCTTGGCGATGCGGAAGATCGAATCCCGGGCCATCGGCGCAATGCCCGCGAGGTCGACCGAGCCGACGGCTTCCACTTCGAGCACGCCGCGCCCAGCCACCAGGGCGACAGCGCCCGGCAGTGATCCGTCGTCGACGTGCTTCTGCGGAGTCTCGCGCAGGCTTTTCATCGCTCCACCCTCTCGTCTGTGTCGCTCAGGCTGGTGGACTGTGGTGGCGGCGGAGAATCATCGGCCGGGCGCATCCTTGCTCGGGCGGGTCTGCGGACGCTGATGAATCCGCTGATATTTCACATCTCGACGGCAGCCGTTCGCCGCCGCTGAGCGTGGACTCGGACGGACAACCCGTCGAGATGTGAAATATCAGCGGGACGACGCCGCAGCAGGCGGTTTGCTTCGACTCGCGCTTCCGCTGAGCGGCATGACGCCGTCCCAGGCTCGCGCCAAACGTTTGTGTCAGTCGTCGACTCGACCGGCCGGCGTCGCGCGCTTCTCGTCGGCGTTGTCGGCGAAGGAGAGGACCAGGACGAGCGCGATGCACACCAGCATGACGAGTCCGACCAGCTCTCGCACTGCTGCGTTGATGTGTGCGCCGCCATGACCGGTCAAGTGCAGAAAATCCGCGCCGCTCAACACGATGGTGACGATGGCCGCCGAAAGACCGGTGATCGTGAGGACGCCCCGCTGCCGGCGCAGCGCATTGGCGAGCCCGGTCATCTGTGGACCCCTCGGCGCGCTCGTCGGTGTCACATCAGGCGTCACACCTTGAGTGTGCGCGCCGACAGGACACGGAGAAACCGGTCGGCTGCGTCACTGGGCTCAGATCGCCGGCCGAGCGCCGACAACGCGCGAGACCTCATCGGCCTGGCGCGCGATCTCGCGCAGCAGACCGGCCAGCAGCACGTCGATCCCAACGAAATACAGCCCGGGCGCATTCGTCATCGTGTGCGCACCGTGCACCTTCGGTGACCCGGATTCGTCCAGCACACCGAGGTCGCCTACGAGCGTCCCCAGATCGGGCGTGTATCCGGTTGCGGCGATGATCGCGTCCGGCCTCACCGTGCTGCCGTCGGCCAGCCGCACATCCTCGCCGTCCATCGACTCCACCGCGGCGACGACCCTGATCCGGCCCTTTCGCACAGCGGCGACGAACCCGTGGTCGAGGATCGGGACCGTCCGCGAGCGAAGGAATTGAGTGAAGGCTTCGCCGGAGGGTGCGGGGAGCCCGAACTCGTCGAGGTCGGGCACCGTCAGTCTGCGGAGGATGGCCACCAGCGGATTCATCAGCGACTCCGGAACCCTGCGCAGTGCGATGCCCAGGACTTGACTGGGAAGGCCGAGCACGTCGCGCCGGATGATGTTGGGAGGTGTCCGGACCGCCAGCAGGACTTCCGCGGCCACGCCGGCGACCTCGACCGCGATGTCAGCTGCTGAGTTTCCCGCACCGACCACGAGAACCTGCGTGCCGCGGTACGCCGACGGCTCTCTGTAGGTCGAGGAATGCGAGAACGGGCCGGGATAGGTCGGAAGGCCCGCCCAGTCAGGAACGAAAGGTGTGCGGCTGAAGCCGGTAGCCACGACAACAGCCGAGGCGTGCCGGGTCCCGGTGGAAGTCTCGAGCCTCCAGCCGGTCGTCTCGCGCTCGATGCGGAGAACCTCTACGCCGAACTCGGGTTCGACATGGAAGCGATTGGCGTAGTCGTCGAGATAGCCGACCAGATCGTCGCGGCGCACCCACGGGCCGTAGTTCCGCGGAATCGGCGCGCCGGGGAGTCCCGAGTACCGCCGGCCGGTGTGCAACCGGAGACCGTCGTAGCGGCTGCGCCACGAGGATCCCACCGAGTCGGCACGTTCGAGCAGGTCGTAGGGAACGCCACGCTCCCCGAGCATGGCAGCGACCGCGAGGCCGGCGGGTCCCGCGCCGACGATGACGGTCCGGTCAGACACGCTGGCACCTTACGCCGGGAAACGGAGCACCAGGGAGCCGATTTCCCGGCACCGGACGACACTCGCACCGACGCGCACTGTTCATCACCTTTCCCTTGTCCAAACAACGTCCGTCGGCGCGAAGCGGGCGCATACTGACGCTGTGCAAACCCGTGAGCACATGGAGTCGCCGCCTGTCGGTCGCGAGATGACCGACAACGAGTGCCGGTGCCGCATTCGCGAGGCATCAACCGCCCGCTTGCGCGTTCTCGAGGGTGGATCGCTGACGTCGGTCGAGGTCACGTACTCGGTCGACGGAAACGTTGTCGTCGTGCGTCCGAGCAACGCCTCCCGCTCGGAAGTCCTGCGTAGTCGGACCAGTGCCCTCCTCGAGATCGACTTCGGAAACCTCGATGCCCGGACACGCTGGCGCGTCGTCGTCACCGGCCTGTGCGAACCTGTGGTGCCGGGTGCGTACCCGACGGATGTGCTCGAACTCCGGATCCAATTCCTCGAGGGCCGACACGGCGCGCAAGACGCGCTCCCGCCCGGCAGCGGCGTTCCGCAGCCGCGGCGCGCCACCGCCTGACGCAATCAGACCCGGTAGTTCAGGCGTCGAAGGTGGCGGTGTCGATGACGAACCGGTACTTGACGTCGCTGTCGACCACTCGGTCATAGGCCTTCGTGATGTCTTCACCGCCGATGATCTCGATCTGGGCCGCCAGCCCGTGCTCGGCACAGAAGTCGAGCATCTCTTGAGTCTCGGCGATACCACCGATCGTGGACCCTGCGAGGATCTTCCGCTTGTCGCCCAGCGCTCCGGCCGAGATGGTCAGCGGATCCTCCGGGATGCCGACGTTGACCAGGACGCCGCCCACCTTCAGGAGATCCAGGTACGAATCCATGTCGGTCGTCGCCGAGATCGTCGACACCATCAGGTCGAACGTTCCAGCGAGCGACGTCATGGTCGCCGGGTCCGACGTTGCGAAATAGTGCGTCGCGCCGAACCGGAGACCGTCGTCCTTCTTCGACAGCGTCTGGCTCAGGACGGTGACTTCGGCGCCCATCGCGGCTGCGATCTGCACGCCCATGTGCCCGAGACCGCCCATACCGACGATCGCGACCTTCTTCCCCGGGCCTGCACCCCAGCGCTTCAACGGCGCGTACAAGGTGATGCCCGCGCACAGTAGCGGTGCGGCGACATCGAGACCGAGCTCGTCGGGGATCCGGCAGATGTAGTCCTGCTTGACCGTGATCGCAGTCGAATAGCCGCCATCGGTCGGTTTTCCGTCGCGTCCGATCGAGTCGTACGTCCAGACGGTGTCGTCGTTGGTGCAGTACTGCTCCTCGCCCGCCCTGCACTCGGGACATTCACCGCAGGAGTCGACGAAACAGCCGACGCCGACTCGATCACCAGGCTTGAACCTGGTCACCTCGGCACCGATCTCGCGGACGATGCCGGCAATCTCGTGACCCGGCACGAGCGGGTAGGTCGCGGGGCTCCACTCGCCGCGCGCGGTGTGGATGTCGGAGTGGCAGATCCCGGCGAACCTGATGTCGAACAGCACCTCCGTCGGACCCGGCTCTCGCCTCTCGATGACGACCATCTCGAACGGCGCGGTCGTCGAACTGACCGAATATGCGGTTGCCTTGACCATGGAGCGAGCACCTCTCTGGTGTGTGATTCTCGATTCGGCTGTCCCGCCGCGGACGATACCGGCGCGACGTTTCCGACGAGGACTGGGCCGGTGACGGACTCCAGAGACCGGTAACGGTCGGCGACGAGTGCCGGAGTGCCTCGACGAACCCGGCGGGGCCAGACTTCGTCCGTGACCTCCGCTGAGCCGTACGCACCTCCAGCACCCTCCACGTCCACTGCGCCCGCCGGGCTCGTTCGATGGGGCATCATCGGTCCCGGTGAGATCGCCCACCGCTTCGCGGGCGGCCTGGCCGCCTCCCGATCAGCCACTCTCGTGGCGGCGGCGAGTCGGGATGCCGACCGGGCCGGGGCGTTCCTCGATACCCACGCCGCGGCGGTCCGGACCGGGCATGCGACCGCGTACGGGTCCTACGACGCCTTGCTCGCCGACAGCAACGTCGACGCGGTGTATGTCGCGACCACACATCCTCAGCATGCCCGCTGGGCCATCGCGACGACAGAAGCCGGCAAACACCTGCTGGTGGAGAAGCCTGCGTCACTGAACGCGCACATGGCAGCGACGATCTTCGAGGCCGCGCGGATGCACGACGTCTTCGCCATGGAGGCCTACGTCTACCGCAGCCACCCCTACACGCACCGGATCGCCGAGCTGGTCCGCGACGGCGCGGTCGGGCGCGTGCTGTCCGTCGAAGTGAGCTTCACCTTCGCCGCGCCGTTCGATCCGTCCAGCCGGCTGTTCGACCGGACCCTCGCCGGCGGTGCCATCCTCGACGTCGGCGGCTACCCGGTGTCGTTCGCGGGAATGGTGGCCGGCGCGTCGCTGGCCGCCGACGACGGCGCCATTGCTTTCGCCGAACCGACGTCCATCCGCGCCGGTGGCACTCTCGGAGAAACCGGCGTCGACGAATGGGCTATCGCCGATCTCGTGTACGCCAACGGGATGAGCGCACACCTCACCACCGGCCTGGGTGTCGCCGGCGCGAATACCGCACGCATCGCGGGTACTGCGGGTTATCTCGACGTCCCCACACCCTGGCTGCCGCCTGAAGGCCAGGACGGCATCCTGCGGTTGCACCGGGTCCGGCGCGACGTCGAGGAGATCCGCATCGAGCGGGGCAACCTGTATGCGATCGAAGCCGACGAGATCGCCGACCATCTCGCCGACCGTGAGTCGCCCACGATGAGCTGGGCCGACAGCCTCGCCAACCTCCGGGTGATGGACGCCTGGCGCGATCAACTCGGGCTCCGCTACGACGACGAAGCGGTTTGACGCCTGACCGGGATCGAGATCGACGGGTCTCCATCGGCACCTCCGACGCGGTAGCCGGGCCGACGGAGTTTCAGGATGAGGCGGTGAGACTCCGTCGATGAGCAGCCGCGCGCTACCGCCCCTGCTGGCCCCCGTCATCGTGATCGTGGTGATGGCGGCGTTGCTCATCCCCACCGTGGCACTACTGACCGGCCGAGGTCGGCGAATCCCCCGCCGGCAAGCCCTTCTCGGCCTCGGAGTTCTCGTTTACAGCATTGCCATGCTGACCTACGTCCTGGTGCCGGTTCCGAGCGATCCGCCCGCGTTCTGCGAACGCCACCACATCGAGCCGAACCTCGTCCCGCTCGCCTTCCATGGCGACGTCGGATCGGCGGCCGTCCAGCTCGGGTTGAACATTGTGCTGTTCTTACCGCTGGGTGCGCTCCTGCACGACCGCGGTCCACACGCCGTGTCGACCGCCGCGCTCGGGGGCTTCTCCCTGTCCCTGCTGATCGAACTCACCCAGCTCACCGGCGTCTGGTTCGCCTATCCGTGCGCCTACCGGCACTTCGACGTGGACGACATCCTCTTCAACACGGTCGGCGCGGTGATCGGCGCGATCGTGGCTGCGACGATGCATCAGCGCCGGCGGGGCCGCGCTCGAGCCAACGGACCCGGCTCCGCTCCACCGGGCGAATCGCCGTCTGATCTGCGAGTGGGCCGTCGCGTGATCGGTCGCCGTCGAAGTCGGCGCGGCCGTTCCGGGCGCGGTGGCGGTGGACGTGGGAGCGGGTGACGAGGTGGGACGCCCGCTCGTGGACGGCGAGGCTGTTCCCGGCGCCGTTGCGGTTTCGGTCGGCGGCGCCGACGGTGAGCCGCTGGGCGGAGCCGACGGTGAGCCGCTGGGGGGAGCCGACGGTGAGCCGCTGGGCGGGGTGGACGGCGAGCCCGGAGTCGTCGAGGTAGGCGTCGCGGTGGGGGTGCCCGTCGGCGGCAGCGGCGTCGCTAAGCAGGTCGGGCGGGTGATCGTGTTGGTGTCCAGGGTGACGATGCCGTTCACGACATCGGCCCAAATGTCCATGTTTATGACTACAAAGAGTGAGAATCGTGTGCTACTTAACATTCAATCGACTACGACTGCCACTAAGGGTAGTCAACATCCTAATCTGTAACCACGGGAACACGCACTGTGACTCTGGCTGAGAGCGACGGAGGGTGCCGAGTCGTCAGTCGAGTGGTACCTGCGCAGCGGCGAAGCTCATGCGCCGTCGAACCCGGAACCCGAGGGATTCGTACAGCCGGATCGCCACGACGTTGTCTGCCGCCGCGTGCAGGAAGGGGATGTCGCCCCTCGCCCTGATGCCGTTCGCGACGGCCAGCACCAACCGGGTCGCAAGGCCCTGGCTCCGGAACGCCGGGTCTGTACAGACTGCGCTGATCTCGGTCCACCCCGGCGGACGCATCCGCTCGCCGGCAATGGCGACCAGCGCACCGTGGCGCCGGAACCCGAGGTAGGTGCCGAGTTCGATCGTGCGGGACACGAAGGGTCCCGGCCGGGTCCGCTCGACCAGCTCGAGCATCTCCGGCACGTCAGCGGCGCCGAGCCGTACGGCCTCCCGATCTGGCACCGCCACTACGCCGTCGTCGACCAGCTGGACGCCCTCACCGATCATCACCACCGCCCACTCGGCCGGTGGTGGGACCAGCACTCCCGCGAGTGGAACGATGCCGCCGGGACCGACCACCGCTGCGACATCCGCCCAGTCCGCCGGCGACGGGTTGGTCGGCAGCACGAGGAAGGGCGACACGTCAGCGGGATAGAACAGGATGTTCCCGCGACGGATGGCGAATCGCGAGTGGGCTCCCGTGAGCGACGCGCGGACGGGATCGTCTAGCGGGTGCTGCGATTCCATCGGACACCTCCGCAACGATCCGGCCGCAGCCCGGTCCCCGATCGGACAGCAACCTTGCCGGGCGCGAGCCGTCCCGGCGCCTAGGCTCGAGCCCGTGCCCGAGTCGACATACTGCCGTCAGCGCTCGATGGATGCCGGATGACCGGGCTGACGGTGGCAATCGCCGGCCTCGGATTCGGCGTCGACTTCCTGCCGATCTATCTGAGCCATCCCGATGTAGCGGCCGTCGTGCTGATCGAAGCCGACGCCGCCCGGCTCGAATCGGTCGGCGATCGGTACCAGATAGCAGCGTCGGACCGCCTGCACGATATCGAGGAGGCGCTCGCTCGTGGCGACGTCGACGCCGTCCATGTCGCCACCCCGGTCCGATTCCACGCCGACCACGTCACCCGGGTGCTGGCGTCGGGCAAGCACTGCGCATGCGCCGTGCCGATGGCCATGTCGCTCGAGGACATCGACCGCATCACCGAGGCCCAGCGGCGAAGCGGGCGGACCTACATGATGATGGAGACGATGGTCTACGGGCGCGAGTATCTGTACGCGCAAGACCTGTATCGCAGAGGCGTTCTCGGCGACATCACGTACTACGAGGGTTTCCATCTCCAGAATCTCGACGGCTTCCCCGACTACTGGATGGGCTATCCACCGATGGCCTATGTGACGCACGCGTTGTCTCCGATCCTCGGGCTGACGGGTTCGCGGGTGCACACGGTCCGTGCCCTCGGCTCCGGCCGGCTCGCCGATCATCAACGAGGGGAGTTCGGGAATCCCTTCTCCACCGAGACCGGGTTGTTCGAGATCGACGGTACCGATGCCGTCGCCCAGGTGACGATGTCGTTCTTCCGGGTCGCACGCAGCTACCGGGAAGGATTCTCGGTCTACGGCGACCGCGTCGGACTCGAATGGCCGGCAGGCGAAGGTGACCCCCTGCACGAGTTCGAGCTCGCCGACGTCCCTGCGGGCGGGCGTGGACGGCGGGTGGTCGAACGCCTCGTAACCGCTCCGGACACCGGCGATCGGCTGCCCGCATCGATCGCCAAGTTCACCCAGCCGACGTCGTTCCGGCCCGGTGACGGGAAAGCGGCGATCGACGTCGGCTCCGGGCATTCGGGGTCGCATCCGCACCTGGTGCACGAATTCGTCACGAGCATCGTCGAGGGACGCAGCCCTGCCGTCGACGTGATCCGAGCCGCCGAGTTCACCGCACCCGGCATCTGTGCCCACCTGTCCGCGCTGACAGGCGGCGACGCGGTGACCGTTCCCGATTACCGCAGCTGACGGCCGACGCCGGAAATCGGCGTCGACGGCCCTCGTATTCCACCTGTACATCAACGGATCGTGGGCGTCCGCGACTTCGGTGCGGCCGGAACCTTCGTGGCGTTGGCAGGACGTGCCGGCGACGGGTCCATCAGCTTCGCCTTCGAGCTGATAGCGGAAGTCCTTGTTCAGCTCGCTGAAGTAGTCGGGCAGATCGATCGTCGCGGCGCCGTCGGCGTCGAGGACGACGTTGCCGTTGTACACGTTCATCATGTCCGGGGACTCGACAAACGAGTGCGACAGCCACTTGTGGTCCGGATCGAGCGGGTGGTCGATCTTGAACGAGCCGGCCGCCTTCGACAGCGTGCCGTTGACGTGCGCGTTGCCCTGCGCGAACACGGCGTAGCAGGAGTCGGCGTTGGACTTCGCGAACACCGCGTAGTTCTGTCCGCTCGTCGCAGGAGATTCGACGTAAAGCGCGAACGCCGGTGCCTGCGCCCAGACGCCGACGTAGTCCGAGTCACCACGGACGCCTGCGGTCCGGGCATTGTCGCCGTGCACGCCGTACATGCCACCGGAGCCGTGAACCGCGTTGCCGTTCACGTTGCTGGTGGTGCCGGTGATGCCCTCGGTGCTGCCGGAGCCGTAGACCCCGGTGCCGCCCCCGCCGTAGAGCCCGTACGTGCTACCCGACCCGTAGACGCCGTAGGTGTTGCCGGACCCGTAGACCCCGTAGCCGTCCCCGAGGGAGTAGAGGCGATGCTGCCGCTGCTGGAGGCGACGAAGATGCCGCCGTAGGACACGCCGTCGGAGCGCACGCCGGCGTAGCCGCCCTTGCCCTGAACGCCGTATAGGTTCGTCGAGACTCCACTGACGCCGGCCCCGAGATTCGACGTGCCGGTCACGCCGATGCCGTTGCCGGCGACACCGTTGACCGCCGTGGCCGCCGAGGACGCGCTCGTGGACGTGCCTTGGACGACGATCGGGAGTCCGCTCCGAACGTCCAGCTGGGATTGTCGATAGACATGCAGGGTCTCCTCGAGCGGTGGCGGACAGTCGTCCAGTGGCCGGGACGCGTTCGTAGGTGGTCGCCGTCGGCTCTCGTGATACTCACAGGACCCGCTCTGCCATGCTGCGTGGGTGGCTTCGTTCAAGCTCGGTGCGCAGATCTCTTCTCAGTGCGACGACTGGCAGACGCTCCTCGGAGCGGCCCGGCTCGCCGACGACCTCGGCTACGACTACGTGTTCATGCCTGACCACCTGACCCCCTTACAGGGCCCCGAGGACGCGACAATGTTCGAGGGGATCGCCGGCACGACCGCGATCGCCGCAGCGACCCGGAACGTCAAGGTCGGGCTCCTCGTCGGCTCCAACACCTTCCGGAGCCCGACCGTGTTGGCGAAGTCGGTCGCCACCATCGACCACATCAGCAACGGTCGCGCGGTTCTGGGCCTCGGCGGTGGTTGGCACGGCCGCGAGCACGAAGCGTGGGGCGTCGACTTCGGCCGCAGCGCCGGCCAGCGGCTCGACTGGCTCGACGAGGCGCTGTCGGTCATCCGTCCGCTGCTCAGCGGTGAGACCGTCACCCACAACGGCGACCGTTACCGGGCCGACCACCTCTACCTGAGCCCCCAGCCGGTTCAGAGCCGGCTGCCGATCATGGTCGGCGGCGTGGGCGAGAAGAAGACACTGCGCACCGTCGCCCGCTTCGCCGACATCTGGAACGCCCAGGTCGGCATCGACGGCGCGCAGCACAAGATCGACGTCCTGCAACGGCATTGCGACGACGCCGGCCGCGACATCGGCGAGATCGAGCTCTCGATCGACTCCGGTCCGATGATTCGTGACACCACCGCGCAGGCGTGGGCCGCGGTCACCGAGCTGGCCGTTGCCAGAGGTACGGCGCCACCCGACCCCGACAGCCACTACAGCTGGGTCGGCAGTGTCGACGATCTGACTGAGCGCATTGTCACGTACAAAGCCCTCGGCTTCAGCACCGTCACCTGCTCTTTCTCGCCGCCCTACGACGAGGAGACGATGACCCGGCTCGTGCGTGAGGTGAAGCCGCTCGTCGAAGCGACCTGACGACCGTCGACCGCGCACCGGGTCGTCGGCGCACTGCCCCGGCCGGACGGCTCAGGTGATGTCGACCGGAACCTCGTAGACCTCCGACGTGGGGTGACCAGCGTGCTGGTGGACCCGCATGACGCTCTCCTTCGAAGGTCCTGTCGACAGGCAGAAGACCTTGCCCGACTCCGGATCGAGCCATGCACGCTCAAAGTGGACACCTTCGGGGCCCTCCGCTGCGAGGTCCCGTTCATGCGCTTCGCGCAGCTCGTTCTCGGTGACGCCGACGAAACCACTGTGGACATCCATGAACTTGGGCATTTCTCGAACTCCTCTTCGCTGAACTGACGATCTGTCGGGATCAGGGTCGTCCCGGGAGCGCCCCCGCACATCGGTCGTCTGACCTAACTCAGGCACCCTGAAGATCGTTATGGTGTCGGTCGGAGGTTCGTCATGACCGGTCCCGAGGTGATGTCGTCGCCTGTCATGGTGGGCCGCGACGAGCCGCTGGCGCTGGCGGCGCGACGCCTGGACGAGGCTTCCGCCGGGCACGGCCGACTGCTGCTCGTCGCCGGCGAGGCAGGGATCGGCAAGACCCGCTTGATCGGCTCGATCACCCGGCACGCACAACGATCGGGCTTCGACGTCGCACACGCAGCGGCGTTCCCCAGTGATGCGAACACCTCGGGTGGTGTGCTGCTCGACCTGGCCGGCGATCTCGCGCGGGCGTCGGATCCCGCCGTCGACTCAGTCGGTCGGGCACTCGCGCTACGGCTGCGTCAACCGCTCTCGACCGATGGCGATCCGCACCGTCAACGGCGCCTGCTCGTGCAGGACCTCACCGACGCTCTGGTCGACCTCCGATCCGACCGGGCGGTTCTGATCGTGCTCGAGGATCTTCACTGGGCGGACCACCTGAGCCTCGACGTGATCGGCCGCGCTGCCACCCGGCTGGCGGAGCACCGGACGCTGGTGGTCGGTACCTACCGGAGCGACGCGTTGTACCCCCGAACGGCGATACGCGAATGGCGGACGACGCTGCTCTCACAGCGGCTTGCCGAGGAGATTCGGCTCCGCCGGCTGACGGCGCATCAGACGGCAACCATGGCGAGCACGGTGCTGGGCCATGCGGCGCCGGCCCGGCTCGTCGCAGGGATTCATGACCGGAGCGATGGAATCCCCCTGCACATAGAAGAATTGCTCGCCGCCGTCGCATCCGCGGATCTCGACCGGCCGGGTGGCGACGACCCTGGTCAGGGGGTGCTGGAACTGCGGGTCCCGGACACTCTTGCCGACGCAATTCTGCGGCGTACGCGCATGCTTCCCGATTCTGTGCGCGACATCGCCGCGGCTGCAGCCGTGATCGGCCGCTCGTTCGACTTCGATCTGCTGACGGCCGTTGCCCGGCGCTCGGGCTTGGAGGTCGACGCGTCACTTCGCGAACTGCAGGATGCCTATCTGGTGCGGGCAGGTGCGGACGCCACGACGTTCGACTTCCGGCACGCACTCATCCGCGACGCTCTCTATGACGAGATTCCGCTGCCCCGCCGTCGCGTTCTGCACGAGCGGGTGGCCGCAGCTGCCGTTGACCGTGGCTATCGCGAGGCGTTCATCTCGGTCCACTTCGATCTCGCCGGAATGATGGAACCGGCCCACCGGTCCGCGCTGCGCGCTGGGGACGAGGCCACGGCCGTTTCCGCCCACCGAGACGCGTTGTCGCTCTACCGCCGCGCGCTACGCAATCTGAGCGACGGATCTGGGGTCGACGCCCGCGCAGCGCTCTTGGTGCGTATCGGGAACGAGGCGGCCGCAGTCGACGAGAATGCCGCTGCCGCAGACGCACTCGAACAGGCCCACGACATCTGGATCGGCGCGGGTGATCCCCTGGCCGCCGCCACCGTCGTGCCCGGGTTGGTCGCCGTCCGACACCTCCTCGGCGACGGGCTCGAAAGCCGTGTCGATCGCCTCCGCGACGCTCTCGCCGCCATCCCGGATGCCCCGGCGGCGGCGGCAGTCCGCATCAGCTTGCTCGGCGCACTCGCGGCGGCGTACATGCTCGATCGCAGACTCGAGCAAGCGATCGAGTACAGCGAGCAGACCCGCATGCGCATCGGCGGGGCCACCGACGAGCACGCAGACATCGACACGACGGCGACCCTCGGTTCGGCACTCGTGTTCGCCGGTGACCTGGACTCCGGATGGGACCTACTCGAAGGCGCCGTCGAGCGCGCGACCAACCGCCGCGACGAGGTTGCCGCTGCACGTAGCTATCGGATGCTCGGGAGCTGCGCGTCCGTGCTCGTCGAGTACGGCCGCGCCGAGAGATCGCTCACCGCCGGCATCGCGTATGCCGGCTCGGTCGAACTCTGGAACCACAGCAGCTACATGCGGTCCCATCTGGCGCACGTGCAGTGGGCAACGGGACGCTGGCACGCGGCCGTCGAGTCGGCCGGCCAAGCGCTCAACGACGGGCGCGGCGGCGTCACCACCCGGATCACCGCGCATTATGTCCTCGGCTACGTCGCACTCGGTCGCGGCGATTGGGCCGCGGCTACCGAGCTCCTCGACGAAGCACTCGCGCTGGGCACCGCGATGGGCGAGCTGCAACGTATTTCGCCAGCGTTGTGGGGACTGGCCGAGACCGCTTGTCTACAAGGAGAATACGAACGTGCCGTCGCCCTGTGCGAGCGCGGCTTCGACGCCTCCGGCGAGGTAGCTGACGCCGCCTTCCTGTTCCCGTTTCTCGTCACCGGCACACGCGCAAGGCTGGCCGGCGGCGACATCGGGGGGACCACCGCCTGGATCGAGCGGGTCGAGCCGGTCCTGCGTCAGCGAGGGATTACCGGAACACTTCCCGCGATCGATCACGCACGCGGACTCGTCGACCTCGCTTGTGGCCGGACGCATGAGGCGGGCGCGAGCCTGCAGACGGCCCACGCAGGCTGGTCGGAGCGCAACCGGTTCTGGGAAGGAAGTCGGGCATTGCTCGACCGTGCGAGCTGCGAGCTCTACGCCGGCCACCGCGACGCCGCCAGATCGCTGGCAACAGCTGCGCGAACCGCTGGTGTGCAGTCAGATGCGGGCACCCTCGTCGAAGCGGCTGACGAGCTGCTCGTCCGTGTCGGCGCCACTCGCGTACTCGCGGCGTGGCACCCCCTCACCTCGCGCGAATACACGGTAGCCACGCTCGTCGCGGCGGGGTTGACGAACCGCGAGATCGCCACCCGTCTGGTCATCTCGCCGAAGACGGTGTCGGCACACGTCGAGCACATCCTCGCCAAGCTCGGAGCCGCACGACGCGCCGAGATCGCCGCGTGGGCAGCCCGCATCCCGATCTGACGGCGTCACGGTCGTCGAACCTAGGTCCGGCTCAGGCGACCCGTCTCGGGAACATCGAGTTCGAAACGCGTGCCGTAGTCACCGTCGAAACCGAAGTCGACGTTCTGTACCACCAGCCTGGTGGGAGTGGCCTCGACGATCTGCACAGCGATCAGGGTCGCATCGTTGCTGGCCGGGCCTGCGGGGAGGCGCAGCATCCACCGGTCCGCAAGGTAGCTGAGCCCGACCGCCGCCAGGGTCTCCTCCGCGTCGTCCACATCGGTCGCGACGGCGAGCGGGTACCCGAAGACGGTGACCGGCGTAACGAGCGCGTCGCCGCCCCGAACGAGATAGCCGAGGAGCTCGTCGTCCTCGTCGCGTCGATACGGAACCCACGTCGGCGGAATCACCGGCGAAGGCTATTCCGCACGACCCCGGCCGGCACAGCGGATAACTCGGTGTGGCCGCCATCGATGAGTTGAGGAAGTCCGGAAGGTCATAGCGCCCGACGGACCTACGACTGGAGGACCCACATGACCCTTCCCGACATCGTCTCGTCCGAGGAGTGGCTTGCCGCCCGCAAAGCGCTGCTCGTACGAGAGAAAGAACTCACCCGTGCCGGCGATGCGCTCAACGCCGACCGTCGGCGGCTGCCCATGGTCGAGATCGACAAGGACTACACCTTCCACGGCCCGCAGGGCGACGTCGGTCTGCTCGATCTGTTCGACGGCCGACGGCAACTGATCGTGCAGCACATCATGTTCGATCCTTCGTGGGACGACGCCTGTTCGAGCTGTTCGGCCGCCGTCGAGGAGATGTCCGACGGGTTGCTCGACCACATGCGCGTTCGCGACACGAGGTTCGTTGCGGTGTCGCGGGCACCGTTCGCCAAGCTCGAGGACTACCGCGCACGGAAGGGCTGGACGATTCCCTGGTTCTCGTCCGAGGGCAGCGATTTCAATTACGACTTCCACGTCACGGTGGACGCGACCAAGGCACCGGTGATGTTCAACTACCGCAACGCGTCCGAGCTGTCGGACAAGGGAATGGACTGGATTCTCGACGGCTCGTCCGAGCAGCCCGGCTACAGCTGCTTCCTGCGTGACGGCGACCGGATCTTCCACACCTACTCGACGTTCGGCCGTGGCACCGAGCAACTCGGGGGCGCTTATGCGTTCCTCGACATGACCGCGCTGGGCCGTCAGGAGGAGTGGGAGGAACCGAAAGGCCGTTCCGACGCAGCCCGTGCCGCCATGCCGGACTTCGCCAGCTGACGTCGGTCTCGGTTCGGGTGGGTCAGTCCGCCCGGGTGCCGGCGGCCCTGAGCTCCTCGGCGAGGTTCTCCAGACCCGGCAGCGCCGCCACGATCGCGGCCCGCTGCGCCGCCGGCAGCCGGTCGAGGCAGCCGGACACGACGTTCCCCCGCTCGGCTCGGATACGCTCGTTGATCGCCCGTCCCGGCGGGGTGATCTCGACGAGCGCCGCGCGCAGGTCGTGCGGGTTCTGCGTGCGTCGGATGAGCTCGAGCTCGTCGAGGCGGCCGACGATGCGCGACACCATCGTCGGGTTCAGTCCCTCGAGTTCCGCCAGCTCAGCGAGGCTCAACGGTCCTCGCCAGGTGATCAGACCGAGCGCCGACGCCTGCGATGGCGAGTCCCTCGTGGGTCGCTGACGCGTTGAGCTGACGCGACAACCGCGCGATCACGCCACGCAACCGGGCTACCGCATCGACGTCGACGTCCACCATCTGATCCTCCCATTTACTTGCTTGCCGGCACGCAATGTAAGATCCCTGCTCGAGGGAGGCCTCGGTCGATCAGACGGTGGTCGCAACGGCCCTGCACGGAATTCAGACCGACCTCGGCGCAGGCATCGAATGGACCGGTTGGACGGTCACGATCTACGCGCTCGGTCAGGTTCTGGTGATGCCGCTGGCCGGCAAGTTCAGCGATCTCTACGGCCGCAAGAAGATCTTCCTGATCGGCGCCGTGCTGTTCACCGGCGCCTCGCTGGCCTGCGGGCTGGCCGGGAACATCTACGTCCTCGTCGTTCTCCGCGCCATCCAGGCCATCGGTGGAGGAGCATTCCTGCCGTCGGCGACCGGCATCGTGGCCGACCATTTCGGCCGCAACCGCGACCGCGCCCTGGGCATGTTCACCAGTATCTTCCCGATCGGCGGCATCGTCGGACCTATTCTCGGCGGTGTCTCCGTCACCTACTGGTCGTGGCGCGGGATCTTCCTCGTCAACGTGCCGATCGGCATCGTGCTGATCATCATGTGCTTCATCTTCATTCCCGAGAGTGAACGCCGATCGAGCAAGAAGATCGACGTGTACGGGGTGGTGCTGCTCGGTGCCCTCATTCTCTCCGCGATGCTCGGGATCACCGCACTGGGCAGCGGGAGCACTTCGGTGCTCAGTGCCGGCTTCCTGCTTCCCGAGGCGATCGCCGTCGTCACGCTCGTCATGTTCGTTCGGCACGCCCGGCTCGGATCGGCACCCTTCATCCCGCTGGACCTCCTGCGTGGTGGGGGTTTCGGGACGATGAACCTGATCAACTTCCTGCACGGGTGTACCGCACTCGGATTCGGCGCCCTTGTTCCGCTCTACGCCTTCGACCGGTTCGGCATCTCCATCCTGCGCGGCGGCACGCTGCTCACGGCCCGTGCGATCGGCATGATCTGCGTGGCCGGGTTGGCCGTACTCGCCCTTCGGCGGACCGGCTACCGGCTGCCGATGACGATCGGTTTCTCCCTCATCGCGGTCGGGTTGGTGGCCATGGCGCTGACCCCGAGCTCGGTCCCGCCGTACGCCTGGCTGGCTGTGGTCGCCGGTATCACCGGTGTCGGCATGGGTTTGGCCTTGCCTGCTTCGAACAATGCGATCCTGTCGCTCGCCCCTGATCAGGCTGCCGGCATCGCTGGTATGCGCGGCATGTTCCGCCAGTGTGGGTCGATCATGTCGATCTCGATCGCCACCGCGGTCGTCGCCCGCAGCGGTGACCCCGGACGAGCGCTCGGGCACATCTTCCTGATCTTCGCGGTCATCCTCGTCTGTGTTCTTCCGCTGGTGCGGAAGGTCCCCGAGCATCGCGGCGAGTGGTAGCGGACTGCCGGCTGCCCGTGCGGGTGCCCGGGATCAGTAGCCGGTGGAGAGATCCACTACATTCGTCAGCGGCTGCCCAGCGCGGAAACGCAGAAGGTTGTCGACGAACAGCCGTACGCCGCGGGCGCGGCCGGCTGACGACGAGCCGGACATGTGCGGCGGCACGATCATGTTGGGCAGCGACCAGGCCGGACTGTCGGCCGGCAACGGTTCGGTCGTCCAGGCGTCCAGCGCGGCCCCGCCGAGGACGCCGTCGCGCAATGCCTGAACGAGCGCGTCCTCGTCGATCGTCGCGCCGCGGCCGACGTTGAGCAGCCACGCTCCCGGTTTGAACAACGCGAGCTCGGCCGCGGCGATCATCCTCGCGGTGGCCGGCGTCATCGGCAGGGTCGAGACGACGAAGTCCGACTCCGGCAAGAGATCGCGCCAGTCGTCTCCCTGCACCACCCGCTCCGCGCCCTCCACCTGGCGGCCGCTCCGGTTCGACGCCCAGATCCGCATCCCGAATGCGTCCGCGCGTTTGATGATCTCGCTGGGGATGCCACCCGCGCCGAGCACCAGCAGTGTCTTGCCGTAGAGCTCTTCGGCCGGCAATTCCCGTGCCCACTGGTGTGCCTGCTGCGAATCATGAACCGCGTAACTGTTCTTGACGATCGTCAGCATCGTCGTCATCACCCATTCGGCGATGGGAATGGCGAACACGCCGGCACCGTTGGTGAGCACGATCCCGCGCTCGGCCAGAACGTCCAGCGGCCACCGCTCGACGCCGGCACCCGGACTGTGCATCCAGCGCAATGACGGCGCCTGCTCGAGAACCCTCGCGATGCCGTCGTCGTCGAGGTCCCACCGAACGGCCGCGTCTGCACCGGCCAGATCGGCGCCGGATCCCGAGGCATCCACCCGAAGCAGGTGAACAGGTTCCCCAGCGTCGATACTTCCGCGGGCCACGGCGTCGGCGAGCATCGATTCGACATCGCCTGCGATCGACGTACCCACCACCACCGCAACCATGTGCTGATCCTATTCAGCGGTCGACGCCGGCTTTCCAGTGAGTCTCCGGACCGCTTCGGCCGCAGCACAGCGAGTCGCCGGACGCGATGAGCCCTGGCATCCTAGGCTTCGCGCATGGCACGCATCGAGAACGTTGTGATCACCGATGACTTCGACGGATCGGAGGGCGCATCGACAGTCGTCTTCGGGCTCGACGGCCGCTCCTACGAGATCGATCTCTCCGCCGAGAACGAGACCGAGCTGCGCGACTTCCTCACCCATTACATCCAGCGGGCGCGCAGGCCGCGCGCGACTCGTGCCGCCGCCGCGGCGTCGCCGTCGCCGGCGCCGGTCGAGGACATTGCTGCGATCCGCGCATGGGCGAAGCAGCACGACTTCGAGGTCAGCGACCGCGGACGCATCTCATCCGAGGTCCGCTCCGCGTACGCACTCCGGAGCAGCGACGGGTGATCTGATCCGTCCCGGCCGCACCGGGCGAAAGGCCGCCGGCTGTGCACGACCAGCGTGCACACCGCCGCGCTCGCGGGCTCTCTCCACACGAGTGACAGCGCCGCCGGGACGTAGACCCCGCTGATCGGCACCGATGTGAGCCCGACGGCACCTGGGCTGCGCCTGCTCGATCAGCCCGAGTTCAATCCGCCCACGGGCTGACGAGCGGGTCGAGGCGCGTCGATCAGGTTTCCTCGATCGCCGAGAAGAGGATCCGCAATCCACCCGTTCCGAGCGGGACGACCTTCCCGAACAGGGCTCCGGCCTCGGCGGTGGTGACGGCGGCGCTGGCGGTGTCGTAGTCGGCGAAATACATGTCGACCATCCGGTACGCGGGCGTCGGGGTGCCGTCTTCCTTCGGCCACACCTTGGACGTTTCCAGGCTCACGAGGCCGGGCAGTTGGCGGGCGAGGTCGACGAGGCCGACGTAGGCCTCTTCGAAGGCGGCGGGGTCGGTGGGGTTGTCGTAGATGACGGTGATCTTGGTAGGCATGCCTCGACGCTAGTGGGTCCAGGATTCCGCCGGAATCCCGCAGGATGAACAGCGTGCGGCAGCCTAGGACTGTCGCGAGCGATTCAGAGGCGCGGCAGCCAGTCGGCCAGCGCTTCGACCGCGCCGGTGACCTCAGCCGTCGCGCCGGCGAACGACATCCGGATCCAGCGGTGCCCGTCGACGGTGTCGAAGTCGGCACCCGGCGCGATCGCCACGCCCGCTTCGGCCAATGCCCGCCCACACAACAGGGCCGAGTCGTCGGTGATCGCCGACACGTCCGCATAGACATAGAACGCGCCGTCCGCCGGTGCCAGCCGGTCGAGCCCGAGCGAGTTCAGGCCGGCTACCAGAAGATCCCGGTTGGATCGGTAATGCCGTGCGTGCCCATCGAGTTCGTCGTAGGCCTCGAACGCCCGGATCGCGGCGTGCTGAGACAACGTCGGTGGGCACAGCGCCAGGTTCGAGGCCAGCGCGTCGATCGGATCTCTCAGCTCCGGCGGGACGAGCAGCCAGCCGAGCCGCCAGCCTGTCATCGAGAAGTACTTCGAGAACGAGTTGACGACGACGGCGTCTCGACCCGACCGCCAGGCGGTCTCCGCCGTACCCCGATAGACCAGACCGTGGTAGATCTCGTCGCTGATCAGCCGCGTCCCGTGATCGGCGCACCAGGCGGCGATGCCGGCCAGTGTCGGTGGGTCGGTCAGCGTGCCGGTCGGATTGGCCGGGCTCGCCAGCACAAGTCCCTTCGGAGGTTGGGGGAGCCGGTCGAGCATCGCCGTCGTGAGGGTGAAGTTCTCGGCCGCACCGGCTTCGATCTCGATGACCCGGCAGCCCAGCACGTCGAGCAGGTTCCGATACGCCGGATAGCCGGGCCGGGTCAGGACGACGTCATCGCCGGCGTCGAACGCGGCCAGGAAGGCGAGCAGGAACCCGCCGGATGATCCGGTCGTCACGACCACGTCCGCGGCATCCACGACGAGGTCGTAACGGGCCTGGTAGTGCGCGGCGATCGCCTGTCGTAACAGGGGAACCCCCGATGCCGGCGTGTAGCCGAGCCGCTCGTCGGTCAAGGCCCGGCGCGCGGCCTCGAGCACCTGCCCGGGCGCCGGCGTCCCCGGCTGGCCGGCCGAGAGGTCGAACGTCGGCAGCCCCAGTGCGCGACGGTGTGATGCCGCGTCGAGGACGCGCATCACCTGGAAGGGCGCGACCCGGCCGCGGCCCGAGACGGGGAGCACGGCTCCACGCTAACGGGGATGCGCCGATCGTGGTCAGCTGGTCGGGCGGCAGCAGTGCCGGTCGCCGTCGCAGTCGTTCTCGAGCTCTCGCTCAGCGCCCGTTCAACAACTGGCGATGGGTTGCGAGTTCCAGTGCCGGCAGCGCCGGACTCCACAGCCAGCCCTGACCGAACGTGCAGCCCATGTCCTGCAGGATGCGCAGCTGCTCATGACTTTCCACGCCCTCCGCGACCGTGCTGATCCCGAACGCGTGGCCGAGTTCGATGATGCTCCGCACGATTGCGCGGTCGTCGCGCTCGACAACCAAGCCGAAGACGAACGAGCGGTCGATCTTGAGGATGTCGACCGGGAACCGCTTCAGGTAGAGCAGCGACGAATAGCCGATACCGAAGTCGTCGATCGCAATCCGCAGCCCCAGCGATTTGAGCTCGTTGACGACATCGAGCGCGGCCTCCGCATCGGTGAGCAACGCGCTCTCCGTGACCTCGATGACGAGCAGCGACGGGTCGATGTGAGAAATCTCGAGCGCCTCGCGTACCGACTCGAGCAGCCCGGATCCCTTCGTCAGTTGGCGTCCGGACACATTGACTGCCATCTGCTGTGGGGCCGCCGGTTCGGCGTCGGCCCAGATCGCAGCCTGTCGGCACGCTTCCCCCACGACCCAGGTCCCGATCCCGGGCATCAGCCCGCTGCTCTCCGCAACCGGTATGAAGTCGTCGGGCGGGACGAGCCCGCGTAGCGGATGCTGCCACCGGAGAAGCGCCTCGACACCGACGGCGACCTCGTCCTCGAGTCGGAGCACGGGCTGGTAATACAAACGCAGCTCGCCTCGCGGCGCTGCGTGCCGGATCTCGGTGAGGACGCGAAGCCGCGAGGACGCGGACACTCGGAGAGCTTCGTCGAACAGCTCGATGACGTTGGGTCCCTGGCGTTTGGCCTTGTACATGGCTTCGTCGGCATCGTGCAGCAGCGCCTCGGGCGTCGTGACCGCGTCGCCGGCGATGGACACGGCGATCCCGATACTCATGGAGACGTCGAAGTGCGCCGGTCCGGCGGAGATCGGCTCCGACACCGCCGCACGCACCCGGGCGGCCACCGCGGCGATGTCCTCGACGCTGATCGCGGAGTCGATCAGGACGACGAACTCGTCGCCGCCGATCCGCGCGACCGTGTCCTCGGGGCGCACCACCGAGGTGACTCGCTGCGCGATGATGCGCAGCAGTTCGTCGCCGGTGCGGTGGCCGTATTCGTCATTCACGTTCTTGAAGCCGTCGACGTCGCAGAACAGCAGCGCGACCATCGCGTCCGCCGGCGCACGCCGATCGAGAGCATGCTGGATCCGGTCGGTCAGGAGTGTCCGGTTGGGCAGGCCGGTCAGCGCGTCGTGCTCGGCCAGGTGTGCCAGCGCGGCTTCGGCCTGCCGCTCCCGGCTCAGGTCGGTGACGATGACGCAGGTCTGCTCGTCGCCGTGGACGTGCAAAGTGGCCGACGCGCTGATCCGCACCGGGATCGTCTTCCCCTCCCTGGTGAGCAGGAGCGATTCGACCGACCTTCCGTTGCTTGCCGGCGCGAGGGCCGCAGACAGCGACGGCCAGCTCGCGGGGGTGACGAGTGCACTGAGCGGATGTCCGACGATCTGCTGGTCGGATGACCCCATCAGATACGCGAGGGCAGGATTCGCGTAGAGGATGATGCCGGCCGCCGAGACGGTGGCAGCGCCACCGGGCATGTTTTCCACGAACGTCCGATAGGGCCGGTCGGCGCTGGACAGAGTGAAGACACGCTCGTCGCCTGGCGTAGCGGCCACGACGACAGCGTCCACTTCACCGTTCCTGATGGCCCGTAGCGTTCCGTTGGCCGCCTCGAGGCGTTCCTGCACGGCGCTCAGTTCGTCGCGGAGCGCACCGATGTCGATCGTGACGAGCTCGGGCGCCGGTTCGGCCTCGAAGAATCTCTGGTCAGCCGGTCGGCTCATGTGTCTTCGTCTCCCGTGTTTCCTCGCTTGCGTCGATCCCCAGCGCGGCAAGGACGGCACGCTCGTCCGACAGGTCTCCGATGAGCCGCTGCCGAGGCAACGGGAGCTCCTTGATGAGCGTCGGAGTTGCGAGCACGTTGTGAAGATGCGTCAGGTCCGGGTCGCGGTGCACGTCGACCACCGACAGCCGGAAATGGCCGTCCAGATGGTGTTCGCACAACGCCCGAACGTGGGCAATGGCACGCACAGACAAATCCGAGGCCCCCGCCACATACAGGACGAGGACGAACACAGCTGTGGTCGTATCCGACAGCCGTGCCTCGAATCTGCGAAAGGTGGCGTCGAACTCGCCGTCCACTATGAATGCTTCACGCTGATCTGGAGGCCGACGAGGACCTGGTCGGTGTCGGAGAGATCGCCGATGATCTTCCTGATCGGCGACGGAAGCTGACGGACGAGGGTCGGAATCGCCACGATCTCGTCGCCACGGGCGAGTCGCGGGTGCTGGATCAGGTCCACGATCTCGATCTCGTACTTACCGGCCATGTGGGTCTCGCACAGGGCTTTGAGATTCGCGAAGGCTACAAGGGACTTGGGAGACTCGCCGGCCACGTAGAGGCGGAGCCGCCAGACCTTCGACGGATCACCGCTCGTCGACCGGTGGTCGTCGACGTCGAACGCCTCGATCAGTTCCACATGGTCAACCAACCGTTCCGGCGTGGTGTCCAGGTGACCGCGAAAATCGGCGATCTCAGTTGGCTCGGTGAAAGACATCTTTCAGCCCCAATCCGTCCGCATTCAGGTCGAACTTGCGGATCTCGTGCGAGTGCGGCATCCCTCGTGACTTCAAGACGTAGAGGACGCGGGTCCGCCTACCGTCACCCTCCTCGAGTTTGGCGATGATCCACGTGTCGATGAGTGAGCCGACGTCCTGCTCGGAGTTCTCGGCATCCTTGACGACATTGAGGCTCGTGAAGACCGTGGTGACACCGCGGCTCTTCAGGTAGTCGACCTGGCGGGTCAACATCGCGACCACCTCGGCGCCTCCGCCTGCATGAACAAGGTCGGAGATCGGGTCCATGACCACGACAGCAGGGTCGAAGTCCGAGACGAGCTGCTGCATCGAAGACAGGTGCGCTTCCAGTCCGAAAAGGCTCGGCCGGATGCAGCGGAATTCGAGCAACCCTGCGTCGATCCAAGGCGCGAGGTCGATCCCGACCGACAACATGTTCCGCAGGATCTGTGCCTGCGATTCCTCGAAGGCGAAATAGAGTGCGCGTTCGCCACGCGCGCAGGCGGCGGCGCAAAATATCGCGGCGATCGTCGACTTCCCGGTGCCCGCGGTCCCGCTGATGAGCACGGAGCTGCCGAGATAGACGCCTTCGCCACCGAGCATCTCGTCGAGGTCATCGATTCCGGTGGACACCCGTTCGCTCGACGCCGCGTGTTGCAGACCGAGAGACGTGATCGGCAGCACCGACACACCCTGCGGGCCGATCAGGAACGGGTACTCGTTGGTGCCGTGAAGTGTGCCGCGGTACTTCAGGACTCGCAGCCGCCGCGTCGAGGTCTGGTCGGTGACGCGGTGATCGAGCACGATCACGCAATCGGAGACGTACTCCTCTATTCCGTGTCGGGTCAGCGACCCGTCGCCCCGCTCTCCGGTGATGACGGCGGTGAGGCCGCGCTCCTTCAACCAGGAGAAGAGCCGCTTGAGCTCCGAGCGGAGGATGGCGACATTGTCGAACGCGCCGAAGAGGGTCTCGATCGTGTCGAGGACGATGCGTTTGGCGCCGACCTCGTCGACGGCTGCGCCGAGTCGGATGAACAGACCCTCGAGGTCCCAGGCACCGGCCTCCTGCAGCTCGCCGGGCTCCACGCTGATGTGGTCCATCACCAGAAGACCGTCGGCCTGGAGCTTGTCCAGATCGAAGCCCATCGACTTCACGTTCTCGGTGAGTTCGGGCACGCTCTCCTCGAATGCGACGAACACGCCGGGTTCGCCGAATTCGATGATGCCGCGCACGAGGAACTCCATCGCGAGGAGTGTCTTGCCGCAGCCGGCCGGGCCGCAGACCAGCGTGGGGCGGCCGAACGGAAGCCCGCCCCCGGTGACCTCGTCGAGGCCGCTGATACCGGTGCCGGCCTTGCGTATGCCGGTCAGCGACGGCAGAAGCGGCGCCAGGTCGTCGTACACAGGATCAAGTAGTGCCATACATCAAACCCCCAACTGGTGTAGTACACAGCGTAGCTGTTCGCGCACCAATTGTTGCAGTCTTGTCCGTATAATCAACTTTCGACACTTTTATCTTAGGTCAATCTTTCGATTCCGCCAGGTCCACGAGTGCCTACTGAACATCGCCGGCCACTCCGCCGCGACGAACGTTCTGGTGCGGCTGTCGCCAACGAGGCGGGCGCGACGCTTGCCGTCTCCTCGGCACCGGGTGCCGGCACGAGGCTGATCGTGGCGGCGGATCACCACCGGGTCACCGACGCGATCACCGCGGGTGCCGTCGGATACCTGTTGAAGGACAGCGAGCCGAAGGATGTCCTGGCCGCGGTGCGATCCGCGGCGAGCGGCAGGCTCAGCAGTCGGGAGCAACAGGTTCTCCGATTGCTTCAACGGGGGCTGGCGAACAAGCAGATCGGGCGTTCCTCGGCATCAGCGAACGGACCGTCAAGGTGCATGTCGGCAGCATCTTCCGCAGGCTGGGTGTGGCCGACCGCACGAGTGCGGCGATGTGGGCACGGGACAATCTGCCGCCGACGAGACCTGAATCCGGGCCGATCTGATAGACACGGCTCCCGCGGCGTGGGACGCGGTCGCTACCGCCGCCCTGCACGAACGGCTGTGGACCGACGTCGGCGCCTTCGTCGTCGACGCACCAACCGGTGACGGAGTCGCTGCCGTCGCCGTCGGCAACATCGAGACACGCCTGCCGTCCCCACGACGCGCAAGCCCGCAGATCGGTTACATCGACTGGGTGGCAACGGCAACACAGTGGCGACGGCACGGTTTCGGCCTCACCGCGACGCGGGCACTGGTCGACTGGATGGACGAGATGGGTGCCGCGGTGATCCACCTCCACAGCAGCACTGACGCTTCGGATCTCTATGCTCGGTTGGGATTCACCCCGAGCGCTCATGCCATGCGACGTGGGCCGGGTCAGGCGGCGGGCTGACCGGGATCGCCTCGGAACGTGAGTGTCAACTCGCGTGCGGCCAGATGATGTCGGCGGTGGCCTCATCGAGACCGCTGTACACGGCATTGGGGCCGGTGAAGAACGGTGCGACCGACCTCTTGTCGAGACTCCGCACCGACAGACCGTCGTCGAAACCGTTGTGGTCGCAGCTCGAATAGCGCAGGTACAGCTGCGATTCACCGTGGTCCGAGGTCACCCGGAGCACGATCAGCTCGTCGCCGTAGGAATAGTCCGCCAAGCAGTTCTTCGGCTTGTTCGGACCACCACCGGTTGAGTCGGCGGCGATCAGCTCGACCGCCTTGGCGGCCTTGGCGCCCTCGAGCCGTAACGATCCCTGCAGCCTGGGATCGGACCCGTAGGCATCCTGGCCGAGGGTGTACTTACATGCGGCCACCGCGGACACCGCCCGCAACTTCGTCACATCGACCGCCGGCGACGGCCGCCTCGCGGGGTCACGACTGACCGGATCGGTCGTCGGACAGCCGTTGACGTCGACCGTCACGGCGTGGACGGTAGCCACGATCTTTTTACGGAGTACGGGTTCGGTCTGCACGATCACCTCGATTCCGTTGAGGCCGACGGCCGTGCGGTCACCCTCGGTCGTCACACCGTCCTTCGGCTTCTCCGGCCGATCGAACGCGACGATCGGCCCGGTGTTCTTCAACAGTGTCTCGGGGTCCGGTTTTCCCGTTGGTGTGTCGGTGCCGCAGCCCACGAGGGTCGCACCGCCTGGACGACCGATGGCCGGTACCTGGTCAGCTTCGGCGGTCTGTGGTTGCGCACACCACTGGCTGATCCGCTGGCTGCCGTTGTCCCACCGCCAGTTGCCAGGGACACCGACCTCGACGCCGCCATAGGACTCCCACCGCCAGCCGGTCGGAAGCGCGTGGGCAGGCCGTTCACGCTGAGCTGTCGAACTCGGTACCACCGACGGCGCGGTCGTGGTCGTTCGCGGTGCCGGCGCACAGCCGGTAGCGACGGCGAAAACCACCACCGCGACGACTACCAACGCAGTCCTGCCACGCATAGCGGTTCCTCCTCGGTCGAGAGCGCAGAAACCCGCAGTTGCCGGCGACCCACACCGCCGGTTTCTGCATTATCGTGGCCCGACCGCTCAAACTGCAGGCGACGGTCCCCTCGAATGGATCAGCGATCGTCGAGCAGGTCGGCGAGATCGGCAGCCCGCTGGCTGACGAAGACGTCCTCGAGCGACATCGGCGCGCCGTCGGGACCGGAGAGCGGCACCCGCCAATTGGGGTATTCGTCAACAGTACCGGGCTGGTTCTGCGTCCGCCGATCACCGACGGCGTCGGACAGGGACAGGCAGAGCAACCTGGCCGGCGTGCTGACCAGATAGCGATGCAGCGCGCTGACGACGGCACCGACATCGCGTTGAGGATCGTCCACCAGGGCCGGGTCGAGCAACCCGGAACTGCTCAGAGCCTCGAGCCAGGCTCGGCGTTCGGTCTTGTCGATGTCGAGTTCGGCCTGTAGGTCACGGGTCAGCAATCCGAGCTCCGCACGCAGCCTGACGTGATCACCCGCGAGGTAGCCGGCGGTCGGCGGCAGGTCATGGGTCGTCACCGAGGCCAGGCAGTACTCACGCCACCAACCTGGCCGACGCGGAGCACCATCCGCCTCGTGCTCGAACTCGAACCAGAGGATCGACGTGCCGAGGAGCCCGCGCTCACGCAGGATGTCGCGGGCCCGCGGCTCGACGGTCCCGAGGTCCTCGCCGACGACGACCGCACCGGCCCGTTGGGCTTCCAGGGCGAGGATCCCGACGAGTGCCTCCTCGTCGTACCGCACGTAGGTACCGGCCGTCGGTGAGTGGCCCGGCGGGATCCACCACAGCCGGAACAACCCGATGATGTGATCGACGCGAACTCCGCCCGCATGCCGCAGAACGGTCGCGACGAGCTGACGGAACGGCTCGTAGGCGGTGGCGGCGAGCCGGTCCGGACGCCACGGCGGCTGCGTCCAGTCCTGCCCGTTCTGGTTGAACGCGTCCGGCGGCGCGCCCACGCTGACCCCCCTCGCGAACACGTCCTGCAACGCCCATGTGTCGGCACCGCGCGGATGCACTCCCACGGCCAGGTCATGCATGATCCCGAGCGGCATGCCGGCCGACCGCGCGGCGGCCTGCGCCGCGTCCAGCTGCTCGTCGAGGACCCACTGCATCCACGAATGGAAGTCGACGGCCTCACGGTGGTCGGCGGCGAAGGCTGCCACCGACGGGGAGCGGGGATCCGTCAGCTCGTCCGGCCAGCGGTGCCAGTCGTTGCCGTGGACTTCGGCTATCGCGTTCCAGGTGGCGAAATCGGCGAGGCCCCGACCTTCACGCGTGACGTAGGCGCGGTAGGCGATCCAGCGCCCGGCCGATCGCGGCGCGCCGAAAACCTCGGCCAGCGCAGCCCGCTTGGCGGTCCAGGCCAGGTCGCGGTCGATGCGGTCGAGATGGTCGACGTCGTCGGCCAGTTGTTCACGCAGAGCCTCGACGCGGTCCCGGGCGTCGCTGTCGAGCCGCACGTACTCGGGAATGCGTTCCGGCCTTATGTACAGCGGGTTCGCGAACCGACGGCTGGTCGGGAGGTACGGCGACGGTTCCATCGGGGCGACCGGTTCGGCCGCGTGCAACGGGTTCACCAGGACGAAGCCGGCGTGGTGCGCCGTGGCCGACCAGACGGCGAGATCGGTCAGGTCGGTGACGTCGCCGACACCCCACGAGTCGCGCGAGCGCACGCTGTACAGCTGCGTCGCCATCCCCCAGCTGCGTCGGTCACCCAGCCGATAACCGAGCCCGAGCCAGGCCGGTGTGACGATCAGCGGCATGGCGGACTCGATGCCGCCGGCCTCGGCTCGGAGAGTGTGGTAGCCCAGCGGAAGGTCATCAGGGATGCGGAACGACGCCTCTCCGACCATCCGGCCGTCGACGTTCCGGTCGGGTTCCCAGTTCTCTTCCTGGACGAGTCCGTCGCGGCGACCGCCGCCCTCGAGGTCGATCCAGATCCCGACCGTGCTTCCCGCGTCGACGTGCACCGGCACGACCGGCGACCAGTGTTCACGGATCACCAGGCAGGGCGGGAGTATCCGCCGCCAGCCGCTCAGCTGCCGGTCGGACACGGCACGCGTCACGGCCTCCGGTGTGGACGCGTCGACGTCGAGTGCGGCCAGCACGCCGACGATCGTCTCGGCGGTGACGGTGACGGGACGGCCGAGCCAGTCCCAGAATTCCGTGGCGATCCCGTAGGCACCGGCGAGGTCGCGCAGCTCGGGATGCAGCTCGATCGGAGTACTCACGTCGGTCACGGCGCCATCCTGGCAGGCATCCGACGTCTGGGCGATGGACGACCGTCACCGGCTACCGCGGTCGAGACGATCGATGGGCCCAGACGATGTCGGCTGCACCGGCAGAGTTCCCACCTCGGGTCAGTCGTCGATGACGAAGTCGTCCTCGATGTCGTCACGTCCGTCGGTGTCGAACTCCTGGGCGGAGGGCATCCCGAGCAGCGCCCGCGTCACCCGCTGACTGCTGTCGAGCAGGTCGTCCAGGGCCGTGAGCATGTGTGCTCCGCTCACCTGCGTCAACGGCGACCCGTTCTCGGCCAGCGCTTCGAGAACCGCGCGTCGCAGTAACTCCTTCACGAAGGATGCGGTGACACCGGCGGAGCGTTCGATCACCGAGTCGGTCTCGTCGTCGGTCATCACGAGCGGTACGCCGCTGCTGTACAGCTCGAGCAGCCGTCGGCGCGCATCGGCGTCGGGCAGCCCGATCTCGATCGCCACATCCACCCGACCCGGCCTCGCCGCAAGGGCGGGTTCGAGGATGTCGGCACGGTTGGTCGTCAGGAGGAACAGAAGATCCGCGTCCGCGGCTGCACCGTCCATCGCGTCGAGCAGCTCGAACAGGACCGAGCCGGAACCGTGCATGTGACCGCGTTCCTCCGCGACCAGGTCGACGTCCTCGAGCACGACGACAGACGGCTGCAAATCGCGTGCGAGCGCCGTGACAGCTCCGATCAGGGCGAGGGACCGACCGGACAGCATCAGGATCGTCGAGCCGGTCAGGTGCTGCACGATGTAGCGCGAGGTGTGCGTCTTGCCGGTTCCGGGAGGACCGAAGCGGAGCAGCCCACGCTTGAGGTGCTGGCCGGCGGCGCGTAGTGCGTCCCGTTGGGCGGCGACGTCGAGCGTGTGCCGCTCCACGCGGCGTAGGACGGTCTCGGGCAGGACCACGTCGGCTCGGGAGGTCTGCGTGAGGACCGGGAAGCCGATCGTCATACCGAAGTCGGTCGAGACGAGCTCCAGGATCTGGCCCCGGTAAACGTTGTGCTCACTGCGAAGGGTCTCCAGTTCGGACAGAACCGCCTGGGCGTCGTGGACGGACAACCCGGCGATCTCGATCGCGATGTCGGGTCCACCGTGACGGTCCTGCCCTCCCTGACGCACCAGGTACCGGCCGCGGGAGTCCTCGACGAACAAGAGCACGGACTTGAAGCAGGTGGTCGTCCGGCCGGGCCCGGAGGGAAGGTCGAGGAGGTCTGGCGCTCCCAGGCGGAGCGGGCCGAAGCCCCCTCGGATCAGGTCGTGCAGGGCCGGCTCGCCGTGATGCGGCGGGACGGACAACCCTTCGACGACCACCGTTCGCCCGCTCTGCGCCATCCACACGTCGAGCGCGATCTGCTGGTTGACCTGTTCGAACAGGGACAGGGTGCGGGTCACGACGGATCGCTCTATCGCCGCCGGGGACAGGTACTCCCGGATCCGCGCCACGATCGGGTGTTCCACCGTAGGGACGGCCGTGTTGGCCCACTCCAGCAGATCGACGAATGTGCGTGCGAACACCTGCGGATCCAGCGGTTCCCCCGTCATGTCGGGCACATTAGCCCGCCGCCGTCGGAACCGGGCCACCCTGCACAGCGGCGTGGGCCGGACGTCGAGACCGATCTCGACGTCCGGCCCACGGCCTGCCAGCTGTGAAATCAGCTGCGGATCAGCACTTGGCCGTTCCCCACGCCGTGCAGGTGATGGGCTGGTTGCCGGCCGTGCGCAGACGGACGGTTCCGTTGTTGTCGAGCAACGGGTGCGTGTACGCCCAGTACTTGGTCAGCGCCGTGTTCCTCCCGGTACCGCTGTGGAGCGTCAGCGTCTGGCCGGACTTGAGGATCCCGTTCTGGCCGAAGTTGTAGACGTGACCGCCCAACGTCAGCACGACCTTCGTCAGATCGACGGTCTTCCCACCGGTCGTCTGGATCGCGATGTACTCGCCGTTGAGGTTCGTGAAGTCGCTGCCCGGCGCGTCGTACTGGACGTGGGTGATCTTCAGAGCAGGCACCGGACCGCAGTTGTAGACGCACGGCCAACTGACGTGTGCACGGATGTCGCTCTGCGGGTCCTCCAGGTAGAGGGCGCCGAAGCCGTTGTCGACCAGCGACTTCGGGTTCGCGAACGCGCCCTCGCCACGGTTCCAGTAGAACGAAACCGACGACGCCTTCCCGGTGCTGACGTAGAGCCCGACGATGCCGTTCGGCTTGACGGTCGTCCCCGCGGGGAATGTGAACGGTGTGAAGTGTGAGCCGTCCCGGATGGTCCAGCCGCCGAGGTTCAGCGTCTGCGTCGTGCTGGTGTTGCGGATCTTCACGCCCTCGGAGGCGGTGCCCGTCTTGTCATAGTCGGACATGTCGAGGTCCCACTTGACCCACATGTCAGGCGTGCTGATGCTCTGCTGAGGGCCGACGCCGCAGGCATCGTTGTTCCAGAGGTTCTGGCCGCGGGTCGCCGCGCGCTCCATCGCCAGTTGGTACTCGTGTCCACGGGCTCCCTCACCGCTCACGTTCTCAGACATCGCAAGACCGGCGTTGAGCAGGGACAGCTGCGGATCGAGGCCGGACCCGACGATGTCGAGGAACCGGACCGGTCGACCGCTGTTGGTCGCGTTCACGGTCGCAGAGAGCTTCACCTTCTTGCCGGTCGTAAGCGCCTTCATCAATGCACTCGCGTCCGCGGCGTGGCAGGTGCCGGTTTCCATCGCCTGGATGCCCGCGTTGCGAACCGACACCGGGCCCTTGCCGTCACCGGCGATGTCAACCAGGACGGTGTCGCCGTCGACGTCCTTGCCGGCCACCCCTTGCCAGGTCGTCACCGTCGCAGCGGCATGGACGGGGACGCCGATCGTTCCGACGACCAGCGTCCCGAGGGCTAGTGCACTGAGAGATGCCGCCAAGCGGCTACGCGTAGTCATCGTTTGATTATGCAGAGTAACGACACGTCTTGTCACGTTCACTAACCCATAGTGATCAAATATCACGGGTGGCATTCTCCGATCAGGCGTGAATCGACGCCCCCGTGGGCGAGCCCGGATTCTCGATCGACGTCAACGCCTTCGTTTCGCGGCTCCGAAGAGGCCGCGGATGATCTCGCGCCCAGCTGTGCGTGCAAGCTGTCTGGCCATAGAACTGCCGACCAGCTCCTCGATGGCGCTTTTGTCGGAACCTTCTGATCGCGGGCGGCCTGACGACCGCGACTGAGGCGCCGGCCCCGGCACGTGGCCCTCCTCCGCGGGAGTCGACGGCGGCGACGGCACCGGAGCGGTCGCCGCGGCGATCTTCGCCGACAGCAGTTCATAGGCCGACTCGCGGTCGATCGACTGGCCGTACTTCACCTGCAACGGCGAGGCCGCCACCGCGCCGGCCATCAACGTGGCGTCGGTCGGGGCCATCAGCGACCGGGGCGCCCGCACCTTCGTCCATGCAACCGGGGTCGGCGCCCCGTCCGGATCCATCACCGTCACGATCGCCTCCCCGGTCGGAAGGATCGTCAGCGTCTCGGCCAGGTCGTACCCCGACGTCGGGAAGGTGGCGACGGTCTGCTTCAGCGCTTTCGCGTCGTTCGGTGTGTGCGCGCGCAACTGGTGCTGGACCCGTGAGCCGAGTTGTGCCAGCACGTCGTCGGGCACGTCCTTCGGCGTCTGGGTGACGAAGAAGACGCCGACACCCTTGGACCGGATCAGCCGCACGGTCTGGGCGATGGAATCCAGGAACGCCTTGGATGCATCGCGAAACAACAGGTGCGCCTCGTCGAAGAAGAACACCAGCCTGGGCTTGTCGACGTCGCCGACCTCCGGCAACGTCGCGAACAGATCGGCCAACGTCCACATCAAGAACGTCGAGAACAATGCCGGCCGATCCTGCAGGTTGGGCAGTTCGAGCATCGACACCACGCCACGCCCGTCGGCGGTGGTCCGGAGCAGATCGGCGGTGTCGAACTCTGGCTCGCCGAAGAACGCATCGGCACCCTGGTCGCTGAACAGGATGAGCTGGCGCAGGATGACCCCGGCCGTCGCCGCGGACAGACCACCGAGTTCGGCCAGCTCGGATTTCCCGTCGCTGCTCGTCAGATGGCCGATGACGGCGCGGAGGTCCTTGAGGTCGAGCAACGCCAGCCCGTGCTTGTCGGCGAAGTGGAAGACCAGGCCGAGTGAGCTTTCCTGGACGGCATTGAGGCCGAGCACCTTGCTGAGCAGGATCGGCCCGAACGACGTGATCGTCGCCCGCAGCGGCACCCCGACGCCCTCGCCGCCGAGCGCGTAGAAGTCCGACGGGCATCCGATCGGCGTCCACGGCGCCCCACCGATGTCAGCCATTCGCGTGGTCACCCGGTCGCTCGGCAGGCCCGGCATCGCGAGTCCGGACAGGTCACCCTTGATGTCGGCCGCGAATACCGGGATCCCGTTCGCCGAGCACTGCTCCGCCAGCAACTGGAGGGTCTTCGTCTTGCCGGTACCGGTCGCTCCGGCGATCAGACCATGACGGTTGAGCATGGAGATCGGGATCCGGACAGGCGCATCCGGATGAGTCGTACCGTCGATCACGAGCGCGCCGATCTCGAGCGCGGGCCCGTCGAAGGAGTAGCCCGATTTCACCTCGTCGATCGTCTCCGGCGTTCCACCTGGTACCGACACCGTCTTCGCCGCCACGGCGGTCTCCCTGCTGCCAGCGATCCGACCGACGCCGGATGACCTCGCGTGCGCGACAGTCTGCACTCTCCGATGCGTGCCGGGAGGGGCGCGGGTCGGGATTCAGCCCACGACCGGTACCCCGGATAGTGTCGTGCCCCGTGATCTTCAAGCGCGTCGGCGAGGACCGGCCATACCCGGACCATCAGACCGCGATGCGCGACTGGGCCGCGCTGCCGCCCCGCCAGATCCGGCTCGCCGAGTTGGTCACGACGAAACGGACCCTCGATCTCGCCACCCTGCTCGACGACGACTCGACGTTCTACGGCGACCTCTTCGCCCACGTCATCGGCTGGCGCGGGGAGCTGTACCTCGAGGACGGGCTGCACCGGGCATTGCGTGCGGCACTTGCGCAACGAACCGCACTCCATGCGCGTGTGCTGGAGCTTTCGGGCTAACCTCGGGCGCGCAGAGGGTGGGCCCTGCCAGTGATCGGCTGCGAACGGAGGAGCATGTCGAGCGTCGACGAGCACGCGTATCGGCCGCGGATGAAACTGCGCGGACCGATCACGCTGTTCGTGCTGCTCGCGCTGCTCGCCGGAGCCGCCTGGTACGGCGCCAAGACCGTCCTCGGCCAGAACGACAAGGCTGCGCTGACGCCGGTCTGTCACACCGAGAGGGCGACCGGGTCGAAACGGCCGAAGATCAGCAGCAAACAGGTCAACGTGAACGTATACAACGCCGGTACGACCCGCGGTCTCGCGACGCGCACCGCGGTCGATCTGCGTGACCGGGGCTTCGTCGTCGTCAAGGTCGAGAACGCTCCCGCCACCGTCAAAGTCGCGACGTGGGAAGTGCATGCGAAGTCGAAGTCCCCGCAGGCCGAGCTCGTCGCTGCGCAGGTGAAGGGCGCGGCGATCAAGACCATCGCGACCCACGACTCCAGCATCGACCTCTACGTCGGTGACGGCTTCAAGAACCTGACCGCGAAGGCGCCGACGTCGATCACCATCACCGGCTCCGTGACGGTCTGCTCGACCCCGTCGCCGAAGTAGACGGCTCCCGTCCGGCGTCAGCGCTCATCCGTTCGGTGTCAGCGCTCCCCGGTCCAGCCCGCCAGCCGGCCACCGCGCGAGATCGCCCGCAACCTTCGTTCGGCCGCCTGGCGGCTCTTGCGCCCTGCCACCACCAGCAGCTGGTCGCCACGACGCAGCACCGTCGACGCGTCCGGGACGAACGACGTGGTCCCGCGCACCACCAGCGCAACCGAAGCACCGGCGGGCAGTCGAAGCTCCCCCACCTCGACCCCCTGCAACCGTGACCCGAGCTCGATGCTCACCTCGAGCAGGTCGGCGTCGATCCGGCCCAGCGGCGCGGCCTCGACCTCGAGGTCCCGTGTCTCCTCGCCGACCAGCCGGAGACGCTCGGCTAGCCACGGCACCAGCGGGCCTTGCACGAGGGTCATCACGAGGACCAGCACGAAGACGATGTCGAACAGCTTCTGCGAGTCGGTGATGCCGGCCGCCAGCGGAATGGTCGTGAGCACGATCGGTACCGCGCCACGGAGCCCGGCCCCGGTGAGGAAGACCTGGTCCCGCCAGCCCACCCGCAGCGGCGCCGTCGACGCGAACACCGCGGCCGGCCGCACGACGAAGATCAGCAGTGCCGCCAGCAGAAGGCTCACACCGACCTCGGGGAGGGTGATCTCGGCCGGGGTGGCCAGCAGGCCGAGCATCACGAACAGGCCGATCTGGGCGATCCAGCCAAGTCCTTCGGTGAAGGACCCGACGGTCCGCCGGTGCGGCAGGTGGGAGTTCCCCAGCACGAGCGCAGCGACGTAGACGGCGGCGAATCCGGAGGCGTGCACCTGACCGGCGCCCGCGTAGCCGAGGACACAGAGCCCGATGACGGCCAGCGGGTAGAGGCCCGAGGACGGTAGCGCCATCCAGCGGACGACCTTTGCGCCCAGCCAGCCGATCAGCAGCCCGAACGCCACCCCGGCGACGAGCTCGTAGAAGATCGTGAGCGCCAGCAACCACACCTTCTCCTCGTGTCCGGCGCTCACGCTGAGCGCGGTCACGAGCAGCACGGTGGGTGCGTCGTTGAGACCGGACTCGGCTTCCAGTGCCCCCGCGAGCCGGCGCGGCAGCGAGACGTTGCGCAGCACCGAGAACACGGCGGCGGCGTCGGTCGGTGCAGTCACCGCCCCGAGCAGCAGGGCGAACTTCCAGTCCAGGTCGAACGCGAAGTGGGCGATCGCACCCAGGCTGAACATCGAGACGAGCGTGCCGACGGTGGCGAGCGACAGCCCAACCGGCATCGACGGCCTGATCTCACTCCATCGGGTGCTCAGGCCGCCCTCGGCCAGGATGACGATCAACGCGGCGAAACTCAGCGTTTGCGCGAGCTCGGCGTTGTCGAAGCGGAAGTGCCCCAGTCCGTTCTGGCCCAGCAACAACCCGAAGCCCAGGTAGATCAATAGGCTGGGGAGGCCGATCCGCACCGACACCCGCACGGCGACCACGGATGCGAGCAGCACGATCGCGCCGATCAGCAGGACGACACCGAAGTCGTCGATGTTCATCCCGCCCCCTCGCTCCGCCGACGTGCCGACGGGTTCCGGATCACCCAGCCGTACTGGTATGAGTAGGCCCGCACCGAATGACGACGTCGGTACGGGCCCACTGGCGGTGGCGGCGGGATTCGAACCCGCGGAGAGTTGCCCCTCACGCGCTTTCGAGGCGCGCTCCTTCGGCCGCTCGGACACGCCACCGCCGAGCAGGTTATCGGACGGGTGGCCCCTCCGCAGAATCCGATCGGGGCGTCGACGGCCGGTCGGGTCGCTGGCGACGACGCCCGGCGAAGAAGGCCCGCAGCAGCGCGGAGCTCTCGTCGGCGAGGACGCCGCCCAGCACCTCGGGACGATGGTTGAGGCGCGGGTCGGCCGGGATGTCGTACAGCGACCCGACGGCACCGGCCTTCTTGTCGGGCGCGCCGAACACGAGCCGGTCGACGCGGGCCAGGACGAGGGCGCCCGCACACATCGCACACGGCTCCAGCGTCACGACGAGCGTGCAGCCGTGGAGCCGCCAGTACCCGATCGCCCGGCTGGCCTGCCGGATCGCGAGGATCTCCGCGTGTGCGGTCGGATCACCGTGTGCCTCACGTGCGTTGCCGGCGGCGCCGATCACCGAGCCGTCCGGGCCGATGACCACCGCACCTACCGGGACGTCGCCTACTTCACCGACGGTGCGCGCCAGTCCGAGCGCAGTCCGCATCGCCTCGACCCACCGATCGGCCGGCTGGCCGGCTGCGTGGGCCGACTCGGCCGGCGGGTCAGACGTCGCGTCAGCCCGCAACGGCATCGGCGGCTTCACGGAACGCGTCGGCGAAGCCGACCTCCGTCGCGATGTCGTCGAGGAGCTCGTCGGGGAATGCGTCCACGTCGTCGCAGATGGCGGCGAGGTGGCGTGCGTCGAGGCCGAGGTCGGCGAACAGCGAGAGGTCGCCGGCCGGCTCCGGATTGTTGGGGTCGAGATCATCGAGGTCGATGCCGAGTTCCTCGACGACCTGACGTGCCAACGGCCATTCTTCGGCCGCGGTGACGTCGGAGAGCAGCAGCCGGGCATGCGCACCGGCGACGCGGACGAGGACGAAGAAGTCTTCGTCGACGGAGACGAACCCGAGGATGCCGGTCTCGCCGGGGAAGCGGCGTAACGACTTGAGCAGGTCCTCGAGGGAACCGGCCTGCTCGGCTTGCACGCCGGTGAGGATCCACTCCCCCTCTTCCCGGTAGGCGGCGACGGCGAAATCGATCGCGTCCGCGTTCGACTCGATCTCGTCCGACACGTCGACCTCCGTTGTACCCACGGTCACCGGCTCCGGCGACGCCGCCCATAGTCGCAGACTTCCGAGGTCGCCGCGAGGTGACTTCACCGTGGTCGGGGTTGACCTGCACGACATCGGCAACCGGTAGCGTGCGGCCCGTGCAGATCGCCGTCGTGGACCATCCCCTGGTCGCCCACAAGCTGACTGTCCTGCGCGACCGCGACACCCCGTCGGCGACGTTCAGGTTGCTCACCGACGAGCTGGTCACGTTGCTGGCTTACGAAGCGACGCGTGCCGTGCGCACGTCTGCGCGGACCGTGCAGACACCGGTTGCACCGGCGCACGGGTCGAAACTGACGACGCCCAAGCCCTTGGTCGTGCCGATCCTGCGCGCCGGGCTCGGGATGCTCGACGGGATGATGCGGCTGCTCCCGACCGCCGAGGTCGGCTTCCTCGGCATGGTGCGCGACGAGACCACCCTGCACGCCTCGACGTACGCGCGCCGGCTGCCCGACGACCTGTCCGGCCGGCAGTGCTACGTCCTCGATCCGATGCTCGCGACCGGCGGGACGCTCGCCGCCGCGATCCACTTCCTCGTCGAACGCGGCGCCGACTCCATCACCGCCATCTGCCTGCTCACAGCACCGGAGGGGGTCGCCGCCCTCGAGGCCGACGTCGCCGGGCTGAGGGTGCCGATCACGGTGGTCACGGCGGCCATGGACGAGCGGCTCAACGAGCGCGGGTACATCGTGCCGGGACTGGGCGACGCGGGCGACCGGCTCTACGGCGTCGTCGACTGACCGTCGGGCACAGCTGCCGCTGAAGGCCGCCGAGGGCTCACGTGGCCCTCAGTAGAAGTACGGGTAGCCCGACCAGTCGGGGTCCCGCTTCTCGAGAAACGCGTCCCGGCCCTCGGTGGCCTCGTCCGTCCCATAGGCCAACCGGGTCGCCTCGCCGGCGAATATCTGCTGACCGACGAGTCCGTCGTCGACGAGGTTGAACGCGAACTTCAGCATTCGTTGTGCGGTCGGGCTCTTGGAGTTGATCGCCGTCGCCCACTCCAGCGCGGTGGTTTCGAGCTCGGCGTGCGGGACGACCGCGTTCACCATGCCCATCCCGTGTGCCTCCGCGGCGGTGTACTCACGGCCGAGGAAGAAGATCTCGCGGGCGAACTTCTGCCCGACCTGGCGTGCCAGGTAGGCGGATCCGAAGCCGCCGTCGAAGCTCGCGACGTCGGCGTCGGTCTGTTTGAAGCGGGCGTGCTCGGCGCTGGCCAGGGTGAGATCACAGACGACGTGCAGGCTGTGGCCGCCACCCGCGGCCCAGCCGGGCACCACCGCGATGACGACCTTGGGCATGAATCGGATGAGACGTTGCACCTCAAGGATGTGCAGACGCCCAAGCCTGGCAGCGGATTCAGGACCTGTCGGTGGCCGTACCGCGTCGTCAGTGTACCGATAACCCGACCGGCCGCGGATGCGTTGGTCGCCACCGGAGCAGAACGCCCAGCCACCGTCCTTCGGTGACGGCCCGTTGCCGGTGAGCAGAACCGTGCCGACGTCGGCGCTGCTGCGCGCATGGTCGAGACAGCCGGCCAGTTCGTCCACGGTGTGCGGGCGGAACGCGTTGCGGACCTCGGGCCGATCGAACGCCACCCGGACGGTGGCGCCGGCCGGTCCGGGCGCCGTGGCCCGGTGATAGGTCACATCGGTGAGGGATTCGAAGCCGGGGACGACGGCCCAGGCCGACGCGTCGAAGATTTCGGACACCATGCCGGGAAGGCTAACCGTCAGAGCTCGAGGAGTCCGTCGCGGACGAGTTCACCACCAGGTTCCGCCCACGTGCCGAGTTCGGCGAATCCCAGCTTGCGGTAGAACCGGCGGGCACGGACGTTGTCCGCCAGCACTCCGCCCCAGAGGATCACCCGCCTCCGGCCGAACGCCCTGGCGATGTCGAAGGTGGATGTACTCGCGAGGCGGGCAGCGTCGGTGCCCTGGAACGCGTCGGCGACGCAGAGGCCGAACCGCACGTCCCCTCCGTCGAGGTCGATCCGGTAGCCGCGGAACCGCTCGACGTCGGCGGCCACGACGTCGAAGGACAACTCGAGCAGTCCGACGATCAGGGCGCCGGCGTCGCTGGTGCACAGCACGAGCCGCAGCTTGTCGAAGCGCCCGATCGCGTCGCAGTGCTCGGATGCTCGCGCGGTGGTGTCGCCGGTCACGCCGCCGTAGAACCGTGACTGCGTTGAGAGACCGTCGAAGAACGCGGTCAGGGAGGCCCGATCGTGAGGCTCGAGGGGACGCAGGACAAGCTGGTTGCACGACGGGAGGACTAGCCGGGTGGCCACCGACGCCGGGTCGGCGGCTACGCCCGCGAGTGTGAGCACATCGCCTCCGATCCGGCCCAAGCCGGTCTCTGCACCCCGGCCGGATCGCCTGGGCGCGTCGATAAGGTCGACATCATGTCTCTCGCATCCACCTCAGGCGACCGTTATCTGCTCACCGCCGGGACCTATGCAGCCGAAGTCGTGCAGTGCGGGGCGACGCTTCGGACCCTCACCCACGACGGCCGGCCGCTCATCCTGCCGTTCGGGCTCGACGAGGTCCGGCCCGACATGCGGGGGGCCGTGATGCTGCCGTGGCCGGGCCGGATCGAGGACGGCCGGTACACCTTCGCCGGCGTCGATCACCAACTCCCGTTGACCGAACCCCGCACGTCGAACGCGATCCACGGCCTCGTCGGATGGGCGCCGTTCGATGTCGTCGGGCAGGACGAGAGCTCGGTCGCGTTGCGCTATCTGATGCTTCCGCAAGCGGGCTACGAGTTCGCCCTTCAGGTCGACGTTGGTTATGCCCTCGACCCGGCGAGCGGCCTCACCGTCACCATCGGCGCGACGAACGTGGGCACGTCAGCCGCCCCGTACGCGGCCGCGAACCACGTGTACTTCGTTGCCGGCGACGGCAAGGCCGACGACTGGACTCTCGAGTTCGACGCCGAGACCTACCTGACGTCTCCCGGCCCACGGTCGCTGCCCATCGGTCCGTTCCCGGTCGCCGGCTCGGAGCTCGACTTCCGCTCCGGCCGCGTCATCGGGCCGATGCGGCTCAACCACAGCTACCGCGGCGGTGAACGCGACGCCGGCGGGTGGGGCACCGCGACTGTCGTCGCCGCCGACGGTCACGGAGTGCGGGTGCGATGGGATGCGTCCGCGCCGTGGATCCATCCGTTCAGCTACGACCTTCCCGGCGGGGCATCCCGGACCGGGCTGGCGCTCGAGCCGATGACCTGCCCGCCGAACGCGTTCAACTCCGGCATCGACCTGGTCACACTCGAACCCGGCGACTCGCATCCCTTCACGATGGCGATCGGCGCGCTGTAGTCCATCGGCTAGACCATTGGTCCCGGCGGTTGCACCACGTCGAGGGTCAATGCCCATCGTGACGGGGCGGGCGCGGTCTCGGCAGTACTTCGCCGCCGGCACCTGTCACCCGTCGGAGTCTGCTTGTCACACTGCGGCGCCCGACGAATTCGTTCGCGCGTGTCCAGACGCCCGCCGTTTACCTGTTCGCATCGTGGGGCAACCGCAAAGTGACGAGCCACGAAATCGGGCGACGCGGAATACGGGTCCGTGGCCCTCGGTTGCTCACAAGGCCTTGCGTCCGGGATCGGCCCGGCCGCGTCGTCCCACGCCCGGCAGGAGTTGAACCGTGTCCATCGACGTCCGGGCTGACGCCGACGCCGTGGACGAACCGCGGCACTCGAATGCCCGAACGGTGTGGATCCTGCTGCGGACCGACCGGGCGGCTGTGATCGGCGGCGGGCTGATCGTGTTCTTCGTGCTCGTCGCCGCGCTCGCGCCACTGCTGGCGAAGCTCGAGGGTCAGGATCCGCTGACGTTCCATATCGACGCGCTCGACGGGTCCGGGCTGCCGACCGGTGGTTTCGGCGGGATGAGCGGCGCGCACTGGTTCGGCGTCGAACCACTCAACGGGCGCGACCTCTTCGCGATCACCGTCTACGGCGCGCGGACGTCCCTGCTCGTCGGGGTGGCCGCGACGGTCATCGCCATCACCCTCGGCGTCCTCGTCGGCGTGACTTCCGGCTTCCTGGGCGGTTGGTACGACAAGATCGCGAGCCGCGTCGTCGACGTCCTGTTCGGCTTCCCCGGTCTCGTGTTCATGATCGCGCTCGGTGCGATCGCACCCGCAGGTTTCCCGAAGCCGGTGCTGATCGTCGCGGTCATCGGGTTCTTCGGCTGGCCGTCGATCGCCCGGGTGGTGCGGGGTCAGACGTTGTCGCTGCGCCAGCGCAACTTCGTCCAGGCGTCCACGGCGATGGGCAGCAGCAACTGGCACGTCGTCCGGACGCAGATCCTGCCCAACCTGACTGCGACGATCATCGTGTTCACCACCATCTCGATCCCGGGCATGATCGGCGCGGAGGCGGCACTGTCGTTCCTCGGTGTCGGCGTCCCGCCACCTACGCCGTCGTGGGGACGCTCGATCGGCGACGCGGTGGCCTGGGTTCAGACGGACCCGCTGTACCTGGTGTTCCCGGGCGTGGCGCTGTTCATCGCGACGCTCGGATTCAACGCATTCGGCGACGGACTGCGCGACGCGCTCGATCCACGGTCCCGGAACCTGCGCTCATGAACAGCACCCTGCGCTACCTCGCCGGCCGCCTGCTCGCCATGGTCATCGTGCTGATCATCATCAGTGCCCTGACGTATGCGGTGTTCTACCTTCTTCCGTCGGATCCCGCGCAGCTGTCCTGCGGCAAGCCGTGCACCCCGGAGCGACTGCACGAGGCCCGCACGTTCATGGGCTTCGACAAGCCGGTGTGGCAACAGTTCGGCGCGTTCCTGCTGGGCATCGTGTTCGGCCGCACCTACGGCGTCGGCACGGCGGCGATCCAATGCTCGGCGCCGTGCTTCGGATACTCCTTCCGGCTCAACGACACCGTCACGCACCTCATCTCGACCCGGTTCGGCGTGACCTTCTCAATCGCTATCGGGGCGGCGATTCTCTGGCTCATCGTCGGTGTCGCAGCCGGAGTCATCTCGGCCGTGAAGCGTGGAACGGTTCTCGACCGGGTGACGATGACCATCGCGATGGCCGGCGTCTCCGCGCCGAGCTATCTGGTCGGACTGCTGGGGATATCCCTGTTCGGGTTCAAGCTGAACATGGTGCCGGTGAGCGGCTACGTGCCGTTCGCGCAGAGCCCGGTCGACTGGGCCTGGCACCTGATCCTGCCGTGGTGCGTACTCGCGTTCATCTCGGCCGCGATCTACGCCCGGCTCACACGTGGGCAGATGCTCGACGTGCTCAGCGAGGACTACATCCGCACGGCGCGCTCGAAGGGCCTGGGCGAGGGACGAGTCATCGGTCGGCACGCGCTGCGCAATGTGCTGATACCGGTTATCACGATCTTCGGTCTCGACCTCGGCGGCCTGCTGGGCGGCGCGGTGATCACCGAGAAGGTGTTCAGCATGCAGGGCCTCGGCGCCCTGCTCCTCGACGCCGTCGGGAACATCGACCTGCCGCTGATCGTCGGCGTCACGCTCTTCTCCGCCTTTCTCATCATCACCGCCAACGTCGTGGTCGACATGGTCTACGGCCTCCTCGATCCGCGCGTCTGACCGGCACCACAGCTGTGTTCACCGAGCACGAACCCTTCGAAAGGAAACACCTCGCATGAAACGTCTCGGCCTGGTGGTCGCGATCGCGGCCACGAGCCTCGCTCTCGCCGCCTGCAACGCCAATCCCAGCACGACCGGCTCGTCCCCGATCGGTACGAGCGGGCCGGCGGCCAAGGGTGGCGCGCTGACGATCCTGACCAGCGCGACCACCGTCGAACTCGATCCCGCGAAGAGCCAGAGCCTGGCCATCACCTCGCTCGGGCTGGTGGAGCGACGCCTGACCACGTGGGACATCGAGCCGGGCAAGCCGGCCACCGTCGTCCCCGACCTCGCCACGACGACCGGCGCGGTGTCCGACAACGGGAAGACGTGGACCTACACCCTCAAGGACGGTCTGAAGTTCGCCGACGGGTCGGCCATCACCAGTGCCGACATCAAGTACGGCGTCGAGCGCACCTTCGCGGCCGCGCTTTCCGGCGGCCTGGGCTACCACAAGAACCTGCTCGTGGGCGGTCGCACCTACAAAGGTCCATACAGCGGCAAGGACCTGGCGTCCATCCAGACCCCGGACGCCAAGACGATCGTCTTCCACCTCACGTCCTCGTACGGTGACTGGCCGTGGATCGTGTCGATGCCGCCATTCACCCCCGTCCCGAAGGCAACGGACATCAAGCCGGCGCAGTACGGCCAGAACCCGGCGGCGAGCGGCCCCTATGAGGTGAAGTCCTACAAGCAGGGCACGAGCCTGGTCCTCGACCGCAACCCCAACTGGGGTCAGGATGACGTCCGTACCGCCGGCCCGGAGTCGATCACCTTCTCACTCGGCCAGGACGAGTCGATCACGGCGAAACGCCTCATCGCGGACTCCGGTGACGACAAGGACGCCTTCGGGGCGACGTTCGTCCCGCCGGCCCAGCTCGCCGAACTCGCCGGCAACCCCACTGCGAAGCAGCGCCTCGTCACGTCTGACCCCGGCGCGCTGGCATACCTGGCGATGAACACCCGGCAAGGCGCGCTGAAGGACGTCAGGGTCCGTCAGGCGATCAACTACGCGGTAGACAAGAAGTCCTACCTACTGGCGTCCGGTGGCGATATCTCCGGTTCCTACGCGAGCACGCTGATCACACCGGGCATCCCCGGACGCGTCGAGTACGACCTCTACAAGGCGGACCCGACCGGTGATGTCGCGAAGTCCAAGGATCTGTTGAAGCAGGCCGGCCACACGAGCGGACTGAACCTCGTCCTGCTCGTGCAGAACGACGCCACCAGCCTGGGCCAGGCGCAAGCCATCCAGGAAGGGCTGAAGCGAGTCGGCATCACCGTCAAGCTCAAGCCCGAGGATGCGAACGCGTACTACAACGACGTGACGGCCAACAAGGTCACCTTCGACCTCACGTTGGGGAGTTGGCAGCCTGACTTCCCGAGTGCGAACGGCAACATCCAGCCGCTGTTCGACTCGAGCCAGATCGGGGGCGGCGCGTACAACCTGTCGCGGTACTCCAACCCCGCGGTCGACAAGCTGATCGCGCAGGCGACGGCGTCGACGGATCCCACCGCAGCACAGGCGATCTGGGCACAAGCGGACAAGAAGATCATGGGCGACGCACCGATCGTCCCGCTGATCTACACGCGCAACTCGTTCCTGCACGGCTCGAACGTCGAGAACTTCTTCGTCGCGGCGTTCCCGGCGTACCCGAACTACCTGAAGGTGTCGCTGAAGCAGTGAGCGGCGACTCCGAGGTGATCCAGCTCCCGACCGGCACGACGTCGGGGGCTGGATCCCTCGTGGTGGAAGGTCTCACCATCAGTTTCACGGGGGAGCAGCAGGCCGGTGACCAGCCGGCCGTGTCGGACCTGTCGTTCTCCCTCCGACCCGGCCGGATCCTCGCCCTGGTGGGGGAATCCGGCTCAGGCAAGAGCGTGTCTGCGATGGCGACCCTCGGCCTGCTGCCGGCGACGGCTACCGTCACGGGCAGCATCCGGCTCGACGGTGAGGAGCTCGTGGGAGGTCCGTCCCAGCGGCTCCGCGATGTCCGCGGCGGCAAGATCGGCACGATCTTCCAGGAGCCGATGACGGCCTTCAACCCGGTCTTCACCATCGGCTTCCAGATTGCGGAAGCCCTGTACACCCACACTGAACTCGACCGTAACGACGTGCGCGCGCGAGTGCTCGAGCTGCTGGCGTCGGTCGGGCTCGACGACCCACAGAGGGTGTCGTCGTCCTATCCGCACCAGCTCTCCGGCGGGCAGACGCAGCGCGCGATGATCGCCATGGCCATCAGCTGCGACCCGCACGTGCTGATCGCGGACGAGCCGACGACGGCGCTCGATGTCACCGTGCAGGCGGGGATCCTCGAGCTGCTGCGGGATCTGCGGGATCGGCTCGACATGGCGATCCTGCTGATCACCCACGACATGGGGTGGTCGCCGACGTGGCCGACGACGTCGTCGTGCTGCGTGCCGGCCACGTCGTCGAGCGAGCGGACGTGACGACGCTGTTCGCCGCTCCACAGGCGGAGTACACGCGTGCGCTGCTCGACGCGGTTCCCGAGCTCTCCGACATCGACGACGGCGAAGGCCCGGGCGCGGTGGCGATGTTGCCGGTGCCGCGCGCTGGCATCGGCGACGCGTTGGTCGCCGATCTCATGCACGTGTCCGTCGACTACGCCGGTCGCCGGCGGTCGGTCGTGCACGCCGTCGACGACGTGAGCCTCGAGATCCACGCCGGCGAAACCCTCGGCCTGGTAGGAGAATCCGGCTCGGGCAAGTCGACGATCGGCCGCGCGCTGGACGGTCTTGCCCCGATCGCGGGTGGGACGGTCGTGGTGGCCGGGCACGACGTGAGCCGGGCGTCGAGGAATCAGTGGAAGGAGGTGCGCCGGAGCCTCGGGATCGTCTTCCAGGATCCCGCGTCGTCGCTGAATCCGCGGCAGACGGTGGGAACGAGCATCGCCGAACCGATCGTGGTGCACCGCCACGACAACCGGGGCGATCTCGATCGGCGCGTCGCCAGGCTGCTCGAGCAGGTCCAGCTGCCGGCCAGGATGGCAGAGCGGTACCCGCACGAGATGTCCGGTGGACAGCGGCAGCGCGTCGCGATCGCCCGCGCCATCGCCCTCGACCCCGATCTGCTGATCGCCGACGAGCCGACGAGTGCGCTCGATGTGTCAGTGCAGGCACGGATTCTCGACTTGTTCCGCGAGCTGCAGGAGCGAATCGGCTTCGCCTGCCTGTTCATCAGCCACGACCTCGCCGTCGTCGAGCAGCTTGCCGACCGGGTGGCCGTCATGCAGGACGGCCGGATCATCGAGGAGGGAACGGCCGCGCGAGTTCTGCGCTCGCCACATGATCCCTACACGCGGCGGCTGCTCGCCGCGGCACCGGTCGCCGATCCGGCCCGTCAGCGACTTCGGCGCGAAGCCTGGCGTCAGCTGGCCGGCTGATAGGGCTCGTCGTCATATTGCCGTTGCAGGCGGGCGAGTTCGGCTTCGAGCTCAGCTCTCACGGCGGACTGGCCGGGATCGTCGGCGATGTTGTGCAGTTCGGCCGGATCGGCGACGAGGTCGTAGAGCTCCCAGGCGGGCGGGAAGATCTCGTCCGACGAGCCGTCGGTGCCGAGGCCCGCGTTGTAGAAGTAGACGAGTTTGTGGGTGCGGGTCCGGACGCCGTAGTGGGCGCGGACGTGGTGACTCGGGTCGTCGTGCTCCCAGTAGCGGTAGTACATCGAGGTCGGCCAGTCCGCCGGCGTCCGGCCGGCCAGGACGTCGATCAAGTCGCGACCCTGTGCCTGCGGAAGTTCGGCGACCGCGTCGCATCCGCACGCCCGCAGGACTGTCTGGGCGAAGTCGGTGTTCGTGACCATCGCGTCGCTGACGCTGCCCGGCTCGATCGTGCCCGGCCACCGCACCAGCAGTGGCATCCGCAGCGACTGCTCATAGATGAACCGCTTGTCATACCAACCGTGGTCGCCGAGGAAGAAGCCCTGATCCGACGTGTAGACGACTATCGTGTTCGCCGCCAAGCCGGTGGCGTCGAGGTGATCGAGAAGCCGGCCGACGTTGTCGTCGACGGAGGCCACGCAGCGAAGGTAGTCCTTGATGTAGCGCTGGTAGTTCCACCGCGTGCGCTCGGCGACCGCATCGTCGCCGACGAGCTCGGCCGGGACGTCGGCCTTCACGTCAGTGGCATTGAGGTGATCGGCCACGCGCATCGTCGCGGCCCGGGATGCGTCGGTGCGGGTGGCGTAGTCGTCGAATAGCGTGTCCGGCTCGGGGATGTCCACGTCGGCGTACATGTCGGCGTGTGCTGCGTCGGGCTCCCACGGACGGTGCGGCGCCTTGTGGTGGACGAGGAGGCAGAACGGCTTACCGTCGTTCTCGATGGTGCGCAGCCAGTCGAGCGAGAGGTCGGTGACGATGTCGGTGGCGTAGCCCTGGACCGGCGCTCGAACGGCCTGTCCAGTGGGGCCGCCCGAGATCATCACCGGGTCGTGGTAGTCGCCCTGGCCGGGGAATATGCGCCAGTCGTCGAAGCCACGTGGGAGATTCTCGGGCTCGTGACCCAGGTGCCACTTGCCGAACAACGCGGTCGCATAGCCGGCGTCGTGCAGAACCTCAGGAAAAGTCGGCAGCCGATAGTCGAACCCGGAGTAGATGCTGGGGACGCCGTTGAGGTGGCTGTAGGTGCCGGTGAGGATCGTTGCCCGGCTCGGTGAGCAGATCGAGTTGGTGCAGAACGCGTTGTCGAGCCGCATCCCCTGCTCGGCTATACGGTCGAGGTTCGGCGTCTGGTTGATGCGGCTGCCGTAGGCGGAGATGGCGTGCGCGGCGTGGTCGTCGGTCATCACGAACACGAGGTTTGGCCGGCAGGTGGTCACGCCGGCGATCCTGCCACGCCGCCGCCGGTCACGGGGGTACTCGGTCAGCCGGCTCTCCGTTGTCGACCGTCCGACGTCGATATCTGGCTGACGGATTGTCGTTGCTGGGTTGAGGATTCGGGCGTCGATGAATTTTCGGTGGTCGGGTCTGGCGTGATGGCTATGTCGATCACCACTCCCACCGTGTTGGTCCATCCGGTCCTGACCGCGCTGGACGCGGTGATCGACGCGATCACCCCGGTCAACGGTCCCGGTGCGGTG
>JAABUT010000661.1_pt1 | contig 50418 bp, 43 predicted proteins | sample 5559281 | NCBI WGS metagenome assembly JAABUT01 (sample SAMN10711880, study PRJNA513359) | rock metagenome | isolation source: Antarctica rocks | place: Antarctica: Victoria Land, Ricker Hills nord | collected 2016-01-04
GCCAATGGCGGGTAGACGCTGCCTGCGGCAGCCATGATTGCGGGATTGGATGGTGGTGAAGATTGACTGGTGATTACGATTGAAATGACAGTTTGAACGCCCAAGAACGAGCTCGGTGGGTCAACAGTTTGAACGAGACCAAGATTCTGTGGGTAGCAGCAGGAGTGGAATTTCTAAGCTGAAGAACCACGGAACTAAATAGTATTCTGGTGAGGGGGCTGACTAACCCCCCCCACCCGGAATGAACATCCGAACGGAACAAGTAAGCGAAGGAACAATCGACCGATCCACATCAACAGGCGGTCAAGCGCGGAAGCGAAGGAACGTTTATGGTGGGGGCAGGACCCTGACATAGGCGAGTTTTAAACGTCAGCCTCGAGTAGGGAGCGAATAAAACCGTTTATTCTACAATAAACGTGTTTAAAACTCACTAGCGGTTTATTCATGTTTGTTTATTGGTTTTATATTATGTAAGCAAGCTAAATCTATCTGGTTTAGCTCAGAGGGTTTGACCTCGCTGTCATCATTGCTCCATGGAGTAGATCTATCTTTCTACCAGGCTACCACCAGCTATGCCTCCTCAACGCGGTGGCAAACCTCGCAATCAGGCTGTTACTGATGCCTTTCAGAGCATAATTCTACCAAACCGAATCGTTCCTGCAGTGAAGTGCTTATACTGTCACCGTCAAATGACGTCCGAGACTACTCGTCAGCAGACTCTACACAGGGCATTGAAATCGATGAGGAGAAGCTTTTGAATATGGAAGATAGACTGCTGCAGGAGGTAGTTGCTATGGCTAGGCTAAATCTTTCAAACGATGAGGTGCTGGAGGAGTTTCTGAATAACATCGTCGACGGTGAGGTGACAATGAAGCACCCAACTAATTGATGCTATTTATATATACCCCTGTGTTTAAAACATGCTTCAATAAACGTGTTTAAAACACGTTTTTGACTAACCTAATTTGGTTAGGCAATAAACATGTTTAATACATTTCGCACCCTAGCCTCGAGCTTCCTCTCTGGCAATTGCAGATGGCCATGAAGGTTCGTAACAACGGGCGGCGGAATTGTTCAAGCAAAGAATGAGGTATCTATATTTCTATAAGAGATTTATTTTGAGTGTTCCATTCAGCGGTCAAGCTAAGATGCATACAGTGAGCTTTGAAGAAGCAATTCACCCTGTCGTGCCTGTCTTACCAGCGAAGCCCCACCTCCGACCCTCAAAGAGAAGGTTTGATACAAGCTCCCGGTCAGCCTGATTTGCAGTAGATAAGCGATCGGTATCTGGACTACAGTAAGACCTGGCTAAATCGATACTCACATTTCCGTCTAACCTCGTCGTTACCAGAAGAATCTATTTAATAGAACAAGGGGAAGACCACCTCAGCATGAGGTAGTAGGGGGATTTAGGTAGTAATTTAGGTAGTATTTTCCGTAGCAGATCATATGACCGTCAAGTCAGGTCAGATGTTTTCGGTCATGCGAACGCCACATGTTTCTACTTGACAGTCAATATTCCGTAAGACAGCTATCCCTTAAACCGTCGTTATCCCAGGATTAACGAAGCTAAGCCTATTTAGGCACCCCACCAAAATATTTTTCGTAAACGACCCTACTACTTCAGCAATTCGAATCCATCAATTTCATCTTCAGCTCAGGAACATCGTTGGAAACACCTTCTTAAAAAGGCCTATTGCACTCGTGCAGTCATAAGATTCACTTCAGGAGCTGGCAAGGGGGTTGAACGCAAGGCATTGAGCGAGGTGACTGGTAATGGTCAGCCAAAGAAACAACGAAAACGTACTGCTCAAACCTGGTATGGGTGCACTTCTGAACAGTGTACGGGGCTAGCAGCCTGCAAAACTGAGGCCTGCTGGAAGGCTCTACATGCATAGGAAGAGAAGGAGCGAAGGGGGCATACACAGGGAGGAAAGGGAAGTTTCATTGATTTTTGAAGCAATTGGGAATTATTGCGGTTTTCCTCTATTCTAGCGTGCGGCAGCAGAATGCTAATCTCTCCACGCCGCTCTAGAATAATGATTTACTATGACAGCTCTGGAGACAGTATCTTGTTGTCTTTGCACTTTTACAAGAACAGTTGATTAATCAATCAAGATAAGGCTTCCTCCGCCTTCTACGTCAATTTACCAGCAATCAACACGGGATCTACGTTTGCAAGTACGTACTTCACAGAACGTCGACTTTCAGACTTCAGAGAGCCATTCAATTGCTAGAGCGGCATGAAGAAAGTAGTGTGGCTGCTCCCGCACGCTATGGATTAACTCCCAAAGGTAGATCACCAAGTACGAAGGTACAACTCACTCACTCACCGTACAAGCAGCTGCGTTAGCTTTGTTACGCCGCGAGACATTTTCTTGATGTAGAATATCTTTACATACCCATAAACACAAACAGATGAGCCTGAACATTACACTTTTTTAACAGCAATGTAGCCGAGAATTGAACGAAGCGCTGCAAGGAGAAACGAAGTTTCGACAATGGCTCGAAAAAATAATGAACAAGACGGACCTCCAAGCGATTGACGACAAGGCACAAGCCAAACAAATAATCGATTCTCTCGACAATCAAACGTACGAGAAGCTTGTTGAACTCGTCGAACCGTACTATGCTATCCATATGCTCGACCAGGCTGGGCGAGCCAAGAGAAGTCTGAGAATTGAGAGGACAAAAGGCGTTAGAAAGTTGACCACGGGCTTCATGTGTTTTGCGCAGACATTTCAGGAGTTCTTGAAAGTATACTCTGGCATCGTCGATATCATGGTCAGTCATCATTATCAACACTTCTGACGACCGGGGATAACCTCTTTCTCACAGCAATTGGCAAGTGACCAATATGGCGGAGCAGCTTATGGCACTTTATCTATGCTCTTCAGTGTAAGAAAGAATGAAGCAGTTATGCTACTATAATCTGGTTGACTTTCACACAAGGTAGCGGCCGTCAAACAAGGAATGAAGACTGCACTTCAAGGTGCAATTGAGGATCTCAAGATTCAGCTCGAGGAGATGGCAATCTACAAAAGAGTCTATCCAAATCCCAGTCTGGAAGCTCAGATAGCAAAAGTCTACAAGGGTATTACCGACTTCTCGAGGCATGCTACGAAATATTATAAAGGTCACAGAATTTGTATGTTGCCAATATGAGAGATCAATTCATCGATGGCTTCCAAATCACAAAGAGTGACTAAACTCATCTGTCTATAGATAGATTCGGCAAAGCCGCTGGCAACCCTCATACGTTCGATGAAGAGGTAGCGAATATCAAGAAACATATTTGGGATGTTCAGTCGAGAGGCGAAGCACTGCTAGCCGAGAGATGTTACGGGCTTGAAAAGGATTCAAAAGATGACTAAATCCTATCATTCTACAATAAGCAGACAACACTAACGATCGGCTTGATGACAGAACTCCTAAATCAGAGTGAAATACATCGTTGCGAGCTAATTTGTAAGTCTCATTCATGGCCCGATATCGTCATTGTTCTTACTGCAGAAGCAAGTGTCGAAACTCAGTAGCTGACTCCACCTCAAAAAGATATTAAGAAGCAGAATAAGGAACTCAATAGAAATGTAGATGGGCTCAAAGAACAGAACATTAGTCTTCATAGAAAGGTGAATGGGCTTAAAGAACAGAACACCGATCTCGCACATACGCTAAACAGACGCGAGAAACAACTGTGCAGTCAGTCGGCCAGAGAACTACTCAAGCAACTTGGCGCATCAAACTTCAACGAAGATGAACATCGCAAGGAGGCAGACTCTTGCAAGGTACACCTTCAGCACCTCGCTGAGGACCGAATACGCACACAACTGGACTTGAATACGCTGCAAGCCACACAGCAATTGTCGACTTGGTACAGCTCAGGCAAATCCTGCCTTCTCGCTTTGTCGAGTCGCAACGAGCAGAACGCCATCGAGCAATACGGACGATGCTCCTGGCTTTCCCCCGCAGTTCTCGATCTCCTCAAACAGCTCCGCGAGCGCAATCGTTTCGTCATATATCACCTGTGTCTCTTTCACTGCTTGCAACACGATAGCAAAGATCTGAAAGCTCACGAGATAGTGATTAGTTTTATATCCCAGATCGTTACGAAATGCCCGAAAATCCTCACTGAAGAATCCGTGTCCGCACGATTGCGTTCACAGGCACAAAATTTGTCTAATTTGTCTAAAAAGAGCGATATTAACGAATTTTGCGATTTCCTGCTCAGTATCTTGCAGCTTCTAGACCCCAAGCTGGCGCCGATCTATCTGATCCTGGATCGGATAGATGCGTGTTCCGGCGACACAAGCCAAGGAGAGTTCACGAAGGCGCTGCTTCGAATAGTTCAGAAGGCGCCGTCGACCTGTGAAGTCAAGGTTCTGATTGCTACCTGCGCAACATTTTGGGATCTGATGAAGGAGACAAAGGCGTTGAAGACGCACAAGTTAGAGTCAGGGACGTTCATTTCGTTAGTTTGGGACCAGGAGGTGTCTGATTCTTATTAGGCCTTTGTGCCGAATTGGCATGATGACTCGTCTATCGGGCTTTATCTCTCAGTGACTAGGTCAGCGTTCTGTTCACAGCTTTACTGCTGGATATATATATATATATATATTATATACACTCCGAACATAGGATTGGTGATTGCCGTTTTTCGTTCGGGAAAGGGAGCACAGCCGCTTTAGAGGGAGCAGCAAGGGAGCATAGGAAAGCAAAGGGCAAGCATGAAGGAGCAACGAGGGAGCAAACAAAGCTTAAGGGAAAAGCTCGGCTTAAAAATACAGATACGATATAGACACTATTTATGACGAAAATCGGAAGAATCGCTACATTAAAGTATCTGAAAAATACTCGAATTGCGACCAGAAAATGGCTCGTAGGCACGAAGAACTAATTTGCGAAATGCGAAATGGGAAATGGGAAATGCGAAATGCGAAATGGAAGTAATTTGGATATTTTGAGGAACAACCGCGCTCGTATGCGCGTTTTATCGGGGTGACTATTCTACCTACTCAATGGGAAGAAGATATTAAGAATGATTCTGGCCAAATTGCATGTAATTTAGCATACACACAGCGTCTAGATAGTGCCATACATAGCCATAGGCTGCATGCACTTGATGAAGAAAGAAAGAAAAATCACTTGCACGCTATGTGAGTGACAGACATGGCGAATAGTGCGACTGAAGTCGTGGAAGAAAAAGGGGTGAAAGCACACTAACTTTTCGTCAAGCCCAGCAAACGCAAACTCCCTCTCAGGGGCCGATCTAGGGGTTTGGATGGCTCGTCTGTTCTTCTACATTTTGAGCTCTCATATTAAGGATTTCAAGTAAAAAGCAAATTGGACAAGTATACTTGTAGATTAAATAGACCTCAGCCTATGCTCCCCAATATCCGGGTGGAGTGCTAAAATGTACAGCTACAAATTGTAAGGGGAATCTTGTATGTACGACACTTGCGCCAACAACGCCGAAACCATGCGTCTATTATGATGTCTATAAAACTAGAGGCTTAATGATCAAGCACCGATTGCCTCAATCTTCTTGCCTTTGACCGACTTCCACTCAACTCCTAGCGCTCCAACCAAGGATAGCGAAGCCATGGCAACCGAGACGTAGAACGTCTGGTCGATGGCCTTGTTGTAAGATAGTATGACGTTTGGTAGGTAATTCGGGTTGATGTGCGTGATCGCGTCTTTTAAACTCGTCGCCCCGGTCTTCAGGACAATCGAAGGGTCAAGATTCGGTACGTTCGCGGCAAGGTTGCCCAGAAGGCGGTTGGTAAAGATGTTCTGCGCAACTGAGATAAAGAGGGCCCCTCCGAGCGTTTGTGCGAACATGACGATCGAGGTTCCAACGGGTACATCGTCCAGTTTCAGGACCGTTTGCGCCGCAATCAATGGCTGTTGCATGCCCATGCCGATACCCAAACCGTAGATGATTTGATAACCCATCCAGTGGGCGTGACCGCTGCCTACCGTCAAGGTTGACAACAAGCCGGCTCCAATGGCCATGAAAATGGAGGAGATAATCATGAACGGAGTATAGTATCCGACGTTCGTGATGATGACACCGGCAATGATGGACATCACGACCAAACTCAAGATCATCGGTAGGTTCCTGATACCAGACTCGGTCGCTGTAGTTCCTTTGATAGCCTGGAACCAGATAGGAAGGTAGTAGATCATGACGAAGAACGAGCCTCCAAGACAAAAGACAAACCAAGCAGAGAATGCCACACTCCGCTGCTTCAATATCCTAGGAGGCACTGTCGCGTTTTCTTGTTTCCAGATCTGGATACCGATGAAAGCAATACCAAGGATACCGGCGATGATAAAGAGCAGGATGATCCTCCAGCTCTTCCAGTTGTACTGCGTACCACCCCACTGCAAAGCGAGCAGGAGGCAGATGATTGCGGGGATGAAGACAATAGTTCCAATAGGATCGAATTGCTTGGATCGTTCCTTGAACCCTATCGAATTTTCATTGTGTCGCTTAGGTGACTCGAAAAAGAAGGCAATCGCAGCTATCGTAAAGGCACCAAGGGGTAGATTGATGTAAAAGCACCATCTCCACGACACGTGATCTGTGAATGCTCCTCCCATCAAAGGTCCTGCAACTGAAGCAATGCCGTACATGGCTCCGATGATCCCAGTGTATATAGGCCGCTGGACCAAGGGGACAGTGTAGGCAACAATGACAAGAGCTCCGGAAAAGATTCCAGCGGATCCTATACCAGCAACGGCACGCCCAATGATGAGAGCGACCGAGGTAGGAGCAACACCGCAGATGAGAGACCCAAGTTCAAAGATCCCGATGGCGAAGAGGTATACCCATTTGATGCTAAAGAAGGTGTAGAGTTTACCGAAGAAAAGTTGGAATGCGCAGGTAGTAAGAAGATAAGATGATCCATACCATCCAACATCTAGAGGACAGGGTTAGTGAGATAGCAAAGGTAGAGAGCTAAGAAGGACTCCTTACCGTTGAGAGCCTGAAAATGGTCCGTTATCTTTGGGATGGCAGTGGCGATGATGGTGTTATCCTAATTTCCGTTAGTCAAGTCTGCATGAACATAGTTTTCGTAGTAGGAAGGTTGAAAGTGGGAAGGCTGCGAGGAGTGGCAGATTGTGTGTTGCAGTCCACGATGAACGAAAGGTACTTTACCAGAGCCATCAGAAACACCGATAAGCACAGTGCAGCAGTGATAATTCCGAGCTTCGCCCCCTTTGGATATTCAGGTTCGTCAGACAGCTTATCGAGCGCTGCAGCCTCTTGTATTGCCGTCTCGTCGACGGTCTTGTCTTCACCGCCGTGTAAGACTGTACCATCTCCCGCCGCGGGCGAGGTCTTCTCTTGATCTAGCGACGGCTTTTCTAAGTCTGACATAGAAGTGGTGGGGGTCGAAGGATCCATGGCGGGAGCAGTTGAAGGTTGAGTGCTGGCAGCAGTCTTCTTCTGAAGGAATGTAGGGAGCTTCATGCTTGGGGGAAGTACGGTAACCCAGCAGCTTGAAGGGGCAAGAGGTAGAATCGGAGGTTAGGAACAATGAATGGCTTGAAAGGATAGGGAAGGCAAGAGCATCTTATCTTGTGCTTCGGAAAGGGAGTTGAATACATACTTTCCGCATCAGAGCGACTAACGGCTCTTTGTCGATATAAATGATGATTACATCGGTCCGCCCGGTCTAGCCACATCCAGCGTGTGAACCAATCACAGCATCACAAGAAGGCTGAAAGTCGGACTTATCGTTGGACCGACTCGGCTTTTGCACAATCGTTCCCGGGAAGCGAGATGCATCAGTCAGCGTTTCAATACACTTAGAGGGTAAGGTATTATCATTCTTGAGGTATTATTGTAGCCTAAACCTTCTATTTCGTCCCAAATGCTGTATGGAACCGATCCGATGCCGATTAATTCCGTGCCATGTACCACTAGCCTTTATAGACAAAAGGAAACGACTGTAAAATGAACGTTTAATATTAAGTCTAACGATAAAATACCAAGGTAGATAGATACGCAGTAGGGCTGCCATGCAGTTTCTCGGACCAAAACCCTTCGGCTCCTCCGCCGTCCTCCGTCTCCTCCGCCGTCCTCCGTAAGTGACTTTGTTCTTGTTCTTGTTATTCCGTACGGAATACAGTAGTATTGATAGTTATTGGTTGAGCATCGCTTAGGGGCCTGGCTCGAACAGGCAGTGTTGCGTTTGCATCTCGTGCAATTGCGACTTGATGTCAGGCAATCGTGCCAGGCGTGCTTCCGTGATGGACATGTCCTTGTGACCACTCCATAATCGGACGTCTCTTGTTGAGCAAATCGTGCGTTGATTGCATTCAGACATTGCTTATGGTTTTCCAGTATCATCTCATCTCACCTTACCTACGAACTAACTGAAATTCAATCATTACTGAGCTAAATGTCAAGGCCACCAGTCGATGTCGGTCAAGAGACAATCGATAGTCAGGCTTGCCAGGCCGATCATAACACACTACTCTACTACCTCAAGGGACACTTTGGGTATGCAAAGTCAAGATCATCTCACTCACTCCATACGTTCATTCCTCCCACCAATTCGTCTTATCGCACAAGACTTTGCACTTGAATTCAAGTCAGCGATCATACTGGTTGGAGAAAGCAGTGGGACTAATGGATCATTTGATTGTATACTCCGTACGCGGAGAGTGGTCGCTATTTAGTGATTTCCAATCCCCCTGCGACGGGTCCATGGGTTGCCTGATTTCTTGCCTTGTGCAGGGTTGGCTCAGCCGCAGAAGATGTGTATTTCGATCCCACATTTCACCAACATCACTACCTTTTTCTGTATCAATGTCTGTACAAAAATCCAGACAACAAAGTGTAAAATAATCTACAGCGGAGATCGTCGCTTCCGTGCAGCTACTTCCTTAGATCCTCCGCTGAGGCTAGAATTTGCGCATTCATCAACGTAGCCTGGCGAAACCTGACGGATTCAAGGTGAGTTTATGGGAGGAAGGGCGGGACCAGTTCCTTAAGAATCTCCGAAAACGGGGTGTAGATAAACAGACGGCGGATCAGTTTCTCCAGGATAAAGCTGCGTCGGAAGATGTGAAGCTCAGCTGCCGATCTTTGCAAGCCGACAGTGAACGAAAATATGGCCAGTTTGAGATTGCTGGCAAGGGGATCCCGAAGAAATGGATAGCACGGATTATAGACAACGTGGGAAAGTTCGTGGCTATTGGAGATTTCGCCATGAAAGGTGCCCCGGAAACCGTGGGACTCGCTTGGTTTGCTATTAAGCAAGTACTGAACGCAGTTCAAAACAATTACAAATTGTATGACTTTTTTGGACAGGCTTTGACGAATATCACCGAGATGCTCGTACTTATTCAAACTTATGACAAATTGTACGATGAGAGGAAGAGCTCGAGCTGGCAAGCAAGCGATATTGTAGAAGAGCTCTTCTCTCAGATCCGCAACGTTTACGCGGCCATCCTTGATTTCTCCTACTCTGTGAAGAAGCATATCAAAGGGGGAAAGATGGCAAAAGTGGGACACGCGATCAAGGACATGTTCGGGGCGGACCTTCCAGAATTCGAAGGGAAGATGGGCGCTATTCAGGCACTGAAGGTCAAAATTCTGGAGGCTTCCCAAGGCGCATTCCAAAAGAATACTTTCGAAAAGCTTGATAACGTCAAAGCTAGTTTGACAAACGTGACGGGAACCTTATCATTTCTATCAGAAACCGTGCAGTCATCTCTACAGGGTACCCAAGAGATGAAACAGCTCCTGGAGGACAGCTTGAAATCAAGCAAGTTCAAAAGCATATATGGTAGGGCGAGCCGCTGCGGTTGTTCCGTGAGCTAACAACTCCCAGACTTGGCTGTGCAAGAATTCGAAAAGAACAAAAATAATCTTAATCCTCTGCTAGATTCTCATCAAGATCTTGAGGTTTACACAAGACAGCGCGAAAAGGACACTTGCACTTGGATTCCTGAGCTTGAGGGGTATAAGAGCTGGCGCGAGTCTCAGCTTAGCAGTATTCTCTGCGTCAACGGGGAATCTGGTAGGTTCTATGTTATCTTTACATTTCGGTAAAAGGGGCTGATCACCCGTAAAGGTTCCGGAAAGTCGGTTTTGCTTGCATCGATCATTCAAAGTCTCCAATTAGAATTGAAAGGAGATACGGACCACGCTGTTCAGTACCTTTTCTGTGACTCGAGCAAGGCTGGGGATGAGTCTGCACAGAATCTTGTACGCATAGAGAACACCCTGATATATCAGTTCTACACACTGTGTACATTTAGTGAAGAAGAATCGGTCCTCCTCCAAAGGTGCAACGGTATCTTCAAGAATCCGAAGCATAAGAAAGCACAAAATTCCCTTGCGGCTCCTGGGAAAGACGCTGGGCCGTCAGCACGTCCCAAGAAAGAGGAGACGAGTCCGGGTCTTGGTGATGCATTAGAGAGCCTTGCGCGCGTTCTTAATAAGAAGCTGTTCCTGGTAATTGATGCGGTGGACTGCGTTCCGGACGCTGAACAGGCTGAATTCATGTCTGACCTACAAGACTTGGTCGCCAGGCCAGGGCTTCACATACGAATTCTCTTGTCTTGCCGGCCAACTGAAACGTTTGCCAAGCAGCTGGATGACTATACCATTCCGCAAATCTCCATGGAAGCACACAACCGTGCAGACTTAGATCTCGTTATTGCGAGAGGGCTGAAAGCCATGCCAGGATGGTCTGACCTGGAGAGAGAAGAATCGCAGCGCATGATACGCGAGAAAACCGGTTCCATCTTCAAATACATTGTTCAAATAGCTATGCCGTTCTTGCGCCAGCCGTTTCAGCGTCCTATCTCAAACCGTCTCAAGGAACTTCCAATAGTATGAATGGGACCTACGATCGATTTTTGCACCAGCTGGCTCCAAATTACCTTGGCCTTTTGAGGACAGCCTTGGCGTGGACCCTGCTGGCAGACGCAGATGTGACTGTCCAGGAAATCATGGATGCCTATACCGGTACATATCTTATTCAGACTAAAATAGATAATACAAGGGAGCATGACAGTCTTGAGGACTCTAGCTGCATATCAAACAGATCAGAGACGCCGGCGGTCCATTCCTCAATATCGTGGATAATCGGATTGTGAGGCTTAAGGATCCAACCAGTATCCGGGAATTCTGTCGCCGACTAGCCGACGATGAGCAATCGAACCATGGAACTACTACAGATGTATGCGCAAGATGTAAGACAGAGCTAAACTACTCTCATAGTTTATCACTATCTACAAGGAGTGGGCATCTAGCAATCGCAACAACATGTCGTGAGTAACCGCTACATCGTTACATCCTCTAATCTCGCGTCATGTCCGCAATACTCGTACTCACTCTCCTTAGTTCGGCATCTCAATTCCGCCTCTTTCCAGAACCGATATCTTCCTTCCGGCCCAAGCGATCCCACGACGGAAACAACTGGACTCAATGATCAGCAAGTTGACGACAGTGATCCATTCGAAGGAGACTCCAAAATGGTTATCGAATCCTTGCAAATTCATAGCGACGGTGGCGAAGAGGACTCTACTGATTGACCAGACCATGCCGTTGATTCGAAAGGCGGCAAGACCGTAGACGATGAAGCGACTGGTGGATTTAACGATCAACCTGCCGAAGAAACGGACGATGATGATGAGTCTCAAGACTCAGAGGATAGGGATGCACCCGGGTGGGCTGATAACCGAACTGGAGACGAAGACCTAGAGGATTATGATTGGGACGGCCGGAACCTTCGCTATGAGATCAGCCATTGGTTTTTCCACGTACGACAAGCCGAGGACCTCTGGACACCGGAAGAAAAAAGAGACAGTAACGAATGGCGAGATCTTCTTGCTGAGCTTGACAAATTCATGACCAAAACCCCTGATGCTTTCAATGCTTGGAAACAATTGAAATTCTCCTTTGACGGGGTGTTCTGGGAGCCCCTACATGTTGCAGCGTTCTATGGCCTGGCTAGACTTGCTGAACACCTTCTATCACAAGGAGCATACATAAAGACAACTTAGACAACTTCTAAAGGAGGTCTCACTTCTCTACACCTTGCGGCTGAAAATGCGTGTCCTATCGACATACTTAAGCTTCTATTACGCCATGGAGCAGAGCCAAACTTCGAGACAGACGAATCAGAAATTCCCGCGTTCCACCACTGGATGTTATACGACGCCGATTTCGCATGCGTTCAAGAGTTGTTACGCCATGGAGCATCCTGCAAGCTCATAGCTCAGAATGGTTCTAACGTCATGCACTACTTCGCTTTCTATGGCTCCGATCCTAGAATACTTGATCTTCTATTGGATAATGAGGAGGACCCAAGCAACCGGGCTAACATCAATGTTGAAGACGACAGTGGAGAAACTCCCCTACACAAATTAATGTCCCGGACGAATATTCCGCTTGAGCTTTTGAAAGCGTTCGTAAAACGAGGCGCTAACCTCGATGCTGAGAGCAAAGCATCTGAATAACCATTGTATGAAGCTGCAATGTACGGAGAAACTGATGCAATTAGCGTGATCATCAACAGTGTAACTGATATCAACGACGATAATAAGTACGGCAGGACCGCTTTGCATGCAGCAGCATGGGAAGGCCAAACGGAGACTGTGAAGTTACTTCTTGAACACAATATGAGTCCCAATAGGATGGACAAGCACAATAGAACACCCTTGTTCTTTGCTTGCCTTTGTTCGTTCGCTCCGCTAGCTTCCTCTGAAGCAACTGCTCAAATCTTGCTGGACAGGTTGCAACAGGATGGTTTCAAACTCCACGAGATAAACCAACGAACTAGACGTGGTAGGACCCCACTACGAGAAGCTTCTGCCCATGGTTTCATCCGAGTTGTTGAAACAATATTGAGCATGATTGAACCGAAGGACACCAAAACAATCGATCTGACAGATACAATGAAAGGTCGCAGTGCACTACATTGCGCCGCACTTCACGGGCATACAGATATCGTAGGGCTATTGCTACGTCATGGAGCCGACGTGACGCTGAAGGACGGACCCGACGCAACAGGGCACACCGCTCTCGAGTTATGTCATGCACAATGGGCTACATTGGCATCTACCCAGCATGAGGCCACGCTATCCACGTTGATCGACTACGATCCAACGGCTGCGGCCCGAAATAAGGACCTTCTTGCGACAGCTGCAATCAACGGAAGCAGATCAATTTTAGAGAAGTTGCTCGACGAGAAAGCAGATTTAAATGAGCCAGACCAGTATGGATGGACACCTCTTCTTCTTGCTCCACAGTTCCAGCGTACCGAGGCAGTGAAACTACTGTCGAGGCGAGTTGCTCAGATTGGCATGAAGCCTACTAGATGGACCTACACCTACAACGATGAATGGATGCAAATATCCGAGGACGGATGCTCTCTGAAGCACCTCCAAAGGTCCCGCCACGTTTGTGTACTCGCGGATAATCCAATACCTGCTGGTCTGCGCAAGTACTACTACGAGATAGAGATCTCTAGGGAACCAGGTAGAAATGGGGTCAATGCAGGTCAAAGTCCTATTTTTGCAATTGGCTTCTGCACTTCATCCGCACACCTCCTTGAATTCCCGGGGTGGCCGAAAGACAATGCGCCAAACTCACACAGCTGGGCTTACCACGGTGACGATGGTGGCTTTTTCAGCTCCGTTGGGACGTCCCGACCAATTAGCTACTCCAAGCTTTATGGCCCGGGTGATACTATCGGATGCGGTGTCAACTATGACGATAGCATCTATCGGGCATCGCCTCCGTTTGAACGAATATATATTATATGTGTTTGGGCAAACCCGGCGGCCCCTGGCGGTCTCCAGGGCTAAAATTTGCCCCGGAAGCCGCCCTGAGGTGCCAAGCACTCCCTCTATCTAAGCGACTGAGTCTATGGAGTGGGTGGGTGGGGCAAAAGCGCGTTTCTGGCTGAATCCTAAGGGATGGAGAAACAGGAAGAGATGATGGGGGAAACAGAAGGGGAAACGGCCTATTTATCCCCTTTTCCCTGCTTAATCTCCTTGTTCTCTAGCGGCCGGCATTGGCCGAGCCAAGCCGGCTAGCAGCCACCTTCGCTTGCCGATAGCCTCCAGTCAAGCTGGACCTTGATTTTCTTTACTCGCAATGGTCAAAGGATCATTAAGTCTCTCAGACGGAAGCTCTTTGCTCGCTTCAGTGCCTGTTTCTGACAGTCGTGACAGTTGACATTTCCTTTGCTAACGTAAAGGGTCGGTTGTTCCCCGTCCTTGGCTTCAGGGACAGCATCGCCATTACGGCCAACTTTGGCAACGACGTCAAGAGTAGGCCATTCAAATGGTCCGAGGAAATCGAATCCGGCGAGGATGCGGTGCAGATTCAGGAAACATGAAACGTCGGAAAGCCAGTAATCATACATCGATTTCCGTGGACATGGTCGGATGGAAGTATTGACTATAATTCTCTCAGTATAGACATGATCATCGACTTTTATTCAAAGAGAAAGCCTGTGCGGCAAGCAGAATTAGTCAAAAGTCCATATTCAACTGATCAATCTCGACCTTTCACACCGAAACCACTACTCAGCCTACTAGTCAATCTGACGTGTCTGGCTATGAATTGCCAAAGGTGGAGCCATGGAAAGAAGTAGTTTAAAACTCATGTCGAATTACTCAGAGCTTGACGATCTACGAAAGTACACTCAAACTGCCACTTAGTCTAATAGTCAATCTGACATACTGTATCTGATTATCAACCATTGTTCCCACGCTTTTGACATTTCCCGATCTCTCTTTTGACTATTCGACCGGAGATGTGGTGAACGGCACAGAAGCAGGAAGATAGTGTCGTCTACTTGGCAGCTGAGGGATATGAGCTGGCGCGCAGGATAATCCACAAAGAGAAACCGATACGTTTATACGTAGTTCAAAAACGAACCTAATCCTATCATCTACAGAAAAATCCCACCGCACCCCCCTATATCCCTTCCACCAGCACCCCGCCTCCGCTCATGCTACCCAGAACCCATCCCCCCAAAACGCCACACCGATTACACAATTACTTACAAACCCCCCTATCCCCCACCCTCAGTAATCTCAGCCGTAAAATCCCTCCTTATACTTAATTCCTCCAACCCCGGCTGATTCTCCAAGGTAAGCCCCTTCTCATTCGCCAAATGCAAAAGACATATGAAGCAGTATGAAGTCGAGATGTCGGCCATGGCCTGCTTGGGATAGACTTGTTGCAGGTTGTTCATTACCGAGGTGAATTTCAGGACGCCATCTTCGGTTTTTGGTGGAGGATCTGAGGGCGCGGATGCTGGTGTTGGAGGGCTGATGATCTGGGCAGAAGTCAGTTGATGATCGTTAGACGAGAGTTGACAAAAGGGGAATTGGCTAACCTCTTCAAAGCCGATCCCCCGCCACATTTCTTCTTTCAGCCGCCTTACATCCACTTTCTTCGCTACCCGGGCATACTGTACGTACTCTGGTCGCAACCTTCGGCTTTGCGTCACTAGCTGCGTGCCGAATGCCCCTTCCTGGCTGCCATCCGCGCCCGCCAGGATGCCGGCAATGACCTGACTCTCGGCCCCAGGGTTTCCCTCGATGCCTGGTGAAAAGGCCTCTCTGGCATCGGCAAAGTCGTCGTCGTCTTCTGGGGGGCCACCGGGGAATGCTAGGCCATCGTCTTGGAAGAAGTTGGCGTCGTAATTGCCTTGGGGAGCGTCTTCGTCCAGGGGGTTTGTGTTCGCCATGTTCTCCTTCCTGGCCCAAAAAGCTTCGTCCATTTCACCCTCTGGTACCTCTTCCTGCTTCATCCTGGCATTTCCCTGGAATCCCCCCAGCCCAGCTTTGCGTGTTCCCATGCGTGCTTTGGGTTTGAGGAATAACCGTAGGAGCTGCCGAGAGTTGAAATGCTTGTCGTCGGGTAAAATGTTTCGCGTTTTCGATTTCCATTGTGTTTTGGGTAAGGAGATGGATGAATTTGATGCTGCTGGCGTGTATATCAGTTCCGCAAGGGCTGGGTCTAGCGGGGCTTCGAAATCAATCTGGAAGGGTTCCTTTTCTTTCCGTTTAGATGGTGCGTGTCCGGCAGGTTTTGTAATATCTTTTACCCTCCGTATTCTCCAATGTTCCGGCCCGGCCCAATTTTTCCTGAGGGCATTGTCGAAATAGCTGAGTATATCCTCGTGGTCTCCTTCCGCTTTCTTCTGATGTAGTGAGACCACATACTGGTCGTTCTCAATGTCGAAGCCGCCGACGCCCATACCATCTCCCCCGTTATCTTCCTGCATGCCGGCCTCCTGAAACCCACCGCCATGCAGGCGCACTTGAGGCTCTATAGCAGCAACCTTGGCCCACGCCTCGCCACCTTCTCCGAAGGCAGCATCCGCACCGACGTCAAAGCCAGCAAGCGCTCCGTCTTCGTCATCAAATTCAGCCGCATTATCATCGTCCAAAAATATCCCAGACTTGTCTCCCATCCCTCCTTTCTGGGGACTTTCGTTATCTTGTCGCCAGTCTTCCGACGCTTTTAGAAATGGTATATCTAAGGATGCAGTTGGATCGCCCAGATCAAAGTTCTTCAGCGATGGGCAAATGTCTTGATCATCGAGTTTTGCTAAGTCAGGGAAGAACCTTTGGCCGAGTGCAGTCGTGTCAATCTCCATGTCTAGGCTTCCTTTCGAATAATTTTTCTGCTCCACATCCTCTTCTTCAGCACCATCGGCGCCTTCGTCACCAGCTAAAGCACCGCTCCGCCTTCTCGTGCCTTCAGCTTCAGCAGTAGCGTCTCCAGCGTCATCGCTGCTGTCGAAAACGATGCGACCTGTAGAGTCAATTGCCAGATGATTGAGTAGAAGTCCTTTCGCACCACCTTCATCGAAGTCTGCAGCCACCTTTTTAAATAGCGGATCTACTGAGAATTCCAGCTCCATTTTCTTCACTTGCAACGACGCGAATGAGGGTGCCAAAGTCGCCTCCGATGATCGTTGGGCCTACCATATATCAATTTCACATTCAGAACATGAACCTCATTGCAACATACTCGCTTCTTTGTTCTTTTCCTAACACCATCCTCACCCTCTTCCTCAGCTTCGTCCCCATCACCTTCACCTTCGCCTTCGCCCTCCCCTCGCTTCGTTCTCTTATTACCGCTGTCTGCTAAGCCGCTCAGGAGCTTGCCCGTCTCCGTCGCAACACTATCTACCCGACTTGTGTATATTTTCACGCATCCGTCCAGTGTGCAGCTGGCCTTTTGGAAATTGACACCGTCTCCCTCCTTGAGCAGGGACATGTCATGGAAGTAGTCAATGAGCGCAAAATTCCAGGAGTTCGTCGCATTGATCTTATTATCCGTAGCCATCTTCATCCACTCCTCGAAGTTGGCTAATATAGGAACGCGCTTCATCGGCGTCATCGCACTGGCCTCATAATCGACAATCGCAAAACCTCCATCCTCAGCATTTTCCTTTCCGCGCCCAGGCTGCATCCTTGGAGTTTTGGGGCTGCTGCTCGCAGCCCGCTCAAAGTTGTTGAGTTTTCGCATTGGAGAAGCTGCCGCTTTCAGTGAATTCATCTGTAGGTCATGGAGTGCTTGACGGGATTGCAGGCGAACAGCCTTCTCTTGTCGATCATCGTTGAGCGGGATTCTGTACAAAGCTGTGATCAATTTTGCTTAGCTAGATCTTTATATCTCAAGACTTACTTTAATGGGGATTGCGCTGATTTGTGTGGTGTTGCAGCGGACACATGCTGTGCGCGTGGTGGATGTGCGACGCGAGGCATTGTATTGATATTGCGGGAAGCGCAATTCTGTTCAGCCTATTCACTATTCGAGAAGGCTCCGTTAATGTTGCTAGAATCTTGAAGCAATATAAAGTCAACGCCCATTCGCTTGTGTTTACAATAAACATTGAAATGCTTATTGAGTGCGCAAGGCCGCCGTATTATCTCACACTAGCTATTTAAAGAGCGGTCTTGGTCGGAATATTGAAAGCCATGTGTCTACGTATTCTAGTACCTACACCAAGCCCACTAGCTTGTACGGTGGTCCACCCGACCCGTATGCGCAGCCGGTAATTTTTAGCGGCTAGTGACGGTTGGCGCGTATTGAGCTTTGACGTTTGAACATTCGAATCCACACTGCCGTCGAACAGCTGTTGTTGCGCTCAACTGCCCTTACTACCTTTACTTTCAGCGAAGATCTTCTCCACCGGCACATCGGAGATGTAACAGCTGAAGCTTTCTTCTCGAAACGCTACGTCAACGACCTCACTCCTACTTTCAGCAGCAGCTTAAATTAATGCTTGCTACATGAAGCTTGGCTTCTCCTAGTCAATTGAATACGCAGTCTGGAATCATAGCATTGGTAACAAGCTCGTTGAGAGAAAAAGCAAAATGCCAGGCTTCGCAGACTCGTTCTGGTCCGGCGACTTCGCCTCAGGACTAAATGTGCTTTTCGGAAAGCTTCAGCAGGGCGTTGTGGAAAATCAGCAGGTCTTGACAATTGCCCGAATGCGAGCTGATGCAGAAGATACTTATGGACGAAATTTGGGCAACATTGTACCGACGACTGATAGAATGAGCGGTGGCTTCGTTCGGGACGATGGGGCGAGCTTACGGAAGGCGAGTCGGTCGGTCTGATAGATAGACAAGGAACTTGGGCTGACGTTCTCTCTGTATAGGCTTATGAGGGCGTGCGCGGTGAGATGGAGGCAGCTTCACAGAATCACAAGAAGATTGCATCAAACATCAGTGAACTCGTGGTCATACCGTTCAGTCGTTGGTGTGATGCTCACGAAGCCCGTGTACAGAACTCCCAGGACGATTTACAAGCCCGCATCAAAGCACATGACAAACAGGGGGACGCGGTACAAAAGTCAAGGAGTGCTTACTTCAACAAATGCCGTCAGGTTGAGGATTTGGAAGAAGAGAATAAGCTCGCTTTTCAAGGCCCTGAGAAGACCCCTCTTAGCCCCAAACTAACTCCCACCCCTATCATAAGGGTTGAAGAGGAGCCAGAGGAACCCGAACCCATAGAGATTGGAGACGAAGTATACCAGCCGGAGCAAGTCAAGAAGATCCTGATACATATACTGAGTAACATCAAGCTTGGCGAGGCCAAAGTGCCCATACTTGGAACGTATCAGAATGTCTCTGTGGGATCGGACATTGTTGAATACATTCAAAAGCATATGGGTGCTACTAGCGTCAGCTACGCGGAGAGGGTCGGTCAAGATTTGGTATCGAACGGCTTTCTAAGACTAGTAGGAAATGTTGGTAAAACATTTGCCAATAGCTCAAAGATGAATTATCAATGGCGGCCGAAAGCCTTTCAGATCAGTGGCGTACCTGAGAAGAAGAAGAAGCTGGACCGTGTTTCTTCGATAGCGTCTACTACTAGCCTAGAGTCTCCCACTGTCGGCTCAGTTGGCGACATGCTATCAGGATGGAATCCTTTGAATAACGCCCACCCGAACGAGACACCTGCCGAAAAACTTCGGAGAGAGTCTTCAGAAGCAGACGAGAGGTACAAAGTAGGTGTTCGAAAACTAGATCTACTACGCTGTAATCTCGAAGAAGCTATTATCGACCATCTCAAATTCATGGAGCGATGCGAATTGGACCGCTTGAAAGCTATCAAAGCTGTTATCTTGGACTTTTCAGGAGCTATCAGCAATGTCATTCCTAGTCTCCAGAGTACTGTTGATAACATGATGCTCTACCAAGAGACTGTGCAGCCTCTGGGTGATCTCAGATATCTACTTGAGAACTACCGAACCGGGGCTTTTGTACCGCGAGTACAGGTCTATGACAATTACTACAACAAGGTCGACGGTAAGCAGATGACAGTGCTCATTGGAACGTTTGTGTATGAGGCTGACCCATAGTAGAGCAAACATTTGGCGTGGATCTTGAGGCTAGAGCTCGTGCTGACAGGAAGCGAGTGCCAATAGTCGTGACTACAATTCTTACATTTCTTGATAACCGTAAGTACTTTCTGAAGACATGAAACTAACTCAGCTCACCAAAGCACATAGATTACCCCGATCTTGAGGGTGATGAGGCTCGTCGAGGTATTTGGCTGGTAGACGTACCCCTGGCGGCTACGCATCACCTTCGAAATACCATAAATACAGGCAAAGCCATTCCTCGTGAAGTTTTAGAGCGATATGAGATACCCATTGTTGCAAGCGCTTTGAAGTTATACCTCCTTGAATTGCCCGGTACTTCATTTTCCACCCCTTCCCTCAATTGTAGGCCCATTGCTAACCAACAATTTAGACTCCCTCGTTTCCTCCCAAGTTTATGAGATAATCAAAACCATCTACTCAACTCCTGACTCCTCGACCTCTTCCGAAACCCGCATCTCCGTCCTCCAAAACACCCTCGGCCAGCTCCGCCTCGCCAACATCGCCACCCTTGACGCAATAACCACCCACTTTACCCGCCTGATCGAACTCACCTCAGCAACAGAAGAGTACACCTCCTCTCTCGCCCAAGCCCTTGCCCCCTGCATTCTCCGCCCTCGTACAGACACATCCCTCACCATGCACGAGCGCCACTCCTACCGCCTCATTCGCGATCTCTTCGCCCACAAGGAAGCCATCTTCGGCGAGCTGAAACGCGCCTCGACCCTGACACACACTCCCAGTGGCAACGCCGCCTCCGGCACGCCCCGCCTCCGCGGTATCAGCACTGATGAAAGCAATCGTCGTGCCAACATGGAAGCCCGCAACCGCGCCATCGCCTCCAAATCCCGCAACAGTAGTCCCGCTCCCCACGCCAATGGCCGCTCTCATCGACGTGATCGGTCTAGCGATCCCCCGCAGACGAGGTTCCCCATCCAAACGAGTCCCACGGCGATAGGTGACGGCGCGCGAAAAGTAGCAGCGCGCGGTAGCCTCGAGGTACCCAACGGCAAAGACGCATCCCCTGTTGTCGAAAAACACAACACCCCTCTCAACAACGTCCAGAACAACCCACACATGATTCCCGAGGACCATCCCACCAGCACGACTGAAGACGCACATACAAGCAACGGCGTCTCTGATCCTGCCGCTGCATCAGAAGCCACAAACGGCACACCTGCTTCAAACGAGAAGAGAGATTCCATAGGAAGGCGAACCGTTTTCCCAGCGAGGAAAGCAGCGGGCAGTCTAAGCTCGGGTAGGCTATCTGGTGGTCCCGTAGCGGGGATGGGCAAGAGAGGCAGTCTGGGAGAGGAAGGAGGGGAGAGGCCGGTGGGGGTTCAATTGAGCGATCGCCCAATGGATGATTGATTGATTGATTGTTGAGGTGTTGGAAGGTTTCGCTTCGATTGTGTATTTTGCTATGACCAACTTAGCGTTTGTGAGGGAGAATTATGCGCTTCGGCGAAGGTGGGTTAAGATGCAGGCTCCACGCCAGCAGCGTATGGCCAAGATTCACATTTTGTAGGCCGGGCTACGTTTCGAGATGCGATAGCTCAAGGAAGATGTATGCTGTTTATCCAACAGGCTCTACCACTCGATTCATAAGGGAAACCAACACCGCAAACTAACACCCTAGAACCCTAATCTACACCCATCATCCCAGGGCCCGAATCCGTACAATGTCCTCACTCGTCCCTCAACAACTCCTTCAAGATCCCCCCACCCACACCCTCAAGACACCCCTTTACCTCACCCTCTCCAACCCAACTGACGACTCTCCTCTCCTCCCCCTTGACCGTCCCCTTCCCCTTCTTCCCCGGCGTCCGCATTCTCATCGCCAGAACCCTCCCATCCTCCCCAATTAGTCCCAGCGTCTCCAACCCAGAGATCACATCCGCAAATTCCGTGGCCGTGAGCGGATGCAGTGTGTTTTCCCGCTTACAGAGGGAGCAGTAGGTCTCGTAGACTTTTCGGACTGTGGGTGCAGTCGGGGAGGACCGTGATTTGGAGGGCGTTTTGGGTGGTGTAGCAAAGATGGTTTTGGAACTCTGAGAGCGGCGGTTTGACTTTTCCATGGAAAGTAGAGCGCAGAGCACAGCTTTTTGTTGCAGGTTTAGAGTTTGCAGGCGCTGCGGTGTACCGTTGCTCAACGCGGATGCGGCAATGCGGGCTATGTGCGCGATTGTAGCGCGTGGAGCTGTGGCTGGCGTGAGGAGGGATAAGGAATTGAGGGGCTGGGTTGAAGGGGAGCAGAGGTTTGAGTTTTCTTGTAAGGGAGGTCTTGTCGTGGACAAGGGAGTGGTAGGCTCGCTTAGACGTATCTGTTTGACTTCGGCTTCGACAAGGTCGATGGTGCGGCGGATGATGTCAAAGGCTTTGCGGAGGTCGCCAGTCTGGGCGGCAACCTTTTTGGAGCAGAGTTGGATTGCGGTCGATTGGAGAAAAGGGATGTTTTCATTATCCAGGGCCGTGCCGGCAGGAGAGAGTGATTGAAGCTTGGTGGTGATGACAGATGCGATTTGAGGTGCGGTGTAAGGAAGGAACGGTAGCAATTGCGGTTTGAGATTTCTGGCCTTGAGGCGGGGGAGGAAGCGGTCGGTCAGGTCAAGGGCATTCGCTATTCCGATCAGTACGAGTCTTGACGAATGCTGTAGAGACCATTCGAAGAGCGTGTACAGGATGTCCAAGTCGAGTGTCAGGAGATGGTCGATTTCGTCAAGGGTCACAACGTAGACGTAGGCAGATGATTTTTCCTTTGGTAGGAATTTCGTACGTAGCTCTTCAAGCTCATCTTCCCGTGCGCCTCGACTACCACCTATCAAGTCTTCACAGAGCTTGCTGTAGATGTCTTTGGAGCTCTTCACGCTCATGCAGTTGATGTACGACGTCTTGACATATTCGTGTGTTTGGATATACCGACAGACTTCACTAACAAGGGCACTCTTGCCAGTACCTGGAGGCCCACTCACGTACAAACATCGGCCTGACTTGGTTTCGATACCCTCTTGAATGAACGAGTGCAACTCTCCTCTCTCCTCCTCACGTCCCACCAAGCGTCCTGGATCCACGCTTCTCGCGAAGATTTCGCGAGCCTTGTTGTAAACCGTCGGCGCATTGCTGGGAGTCTGTGGTGTGCGCGGTGTACGGGGAGTCAAAGGCTTTCCTATCAGACCAACTCGATGACGTGGGGTAATCGGTACTTTCTTGGAAAGAGCATCTCGATGTCGAGGAGTCTGCGGTGTTCGGGCTTGTACGACCTTCGGGTTTTCTCCTACACCTGTCAGACCATATATTTCGTAGTGCATGCACGACCTACTTGAGATTAATTTCGAGGACTTGAAGTGGTCAACGATTTTGGTAGGAGACAATAGAGATCTCCCTGCTTTGACAGTGTGCTGAGCCTGTGTTGAAAGGGTTCTGGAACTTTTAATTGAGCATCGAAATGGATCGTCCAGCTCGTCCAATTGCATGGATCCACCATACTGGGCCGAGTGCTGTACATGGTACGAAAGTTCTGGGTTGGCGTTCTCGTCGTGGACGACTAGCAGTTGGTTTCTCCGTTTGACGCGCGAAGAGATGGAAGATGGCTCTGAGACGGCGAGTTAGTCGAGGGAGTGGCATTCAAGACGTTCTGGTAGGTACCAGTGAGTGATTCGGGAGCTCTTGCCCTTTTACCCAGCACTGAGGACGCCATGATCAAGGAGCTCTTGCTGCTTTGTGATGCGACTTTTAGGAGGGTTGCTGTTTTAGCCACGCGAGGAAAGTGCAACTTGGAAATCGCGTGAAGCGCGATGGGCGCTAGTTGACTAGTGTAAATTTCAATACCGTGCCGGGACATTTCACAAAACTTGTGCAGACACGTCTTTGACCAAGCAGCGGAGGTATTCCGCGTCCAGTATTCCGTAAGGTACCCCATCCATTGCTTCGACAAACCTCGAACAGGCATTATTACTTTATTGTATTCATTCTGTGTCTGTCATAGCCTGAAACCCTCAGAAATCCTAATCGGATCTAAACATGTTCAACACAGAGACCTCATGTCTTCCGCAAGATCTTTGATATTGCTGTTAGATCATCCTTCACGACTCAATGTCACGAGACTTCGGGAATATCCCTGCAGGTAGATCATTGTCTCTGCCTAAATGATATGAGCAAATCGGGAGTTCAATCTCCAATGGACATTTCTCCGTCGCACTGCAGATGGGGCCTGCCAGAATGCCAGACTATCTCAGCCATTCGCATTGTCAACTGTCATCTGGCAGAGCCACTATGACTACCGTGACTGAACAATAAATGAAGATGTGGATTGGGGCGGTACAGAATAAGCACTGCGATAGATCTCCTCATTACTGGTCTTCCTCCATCAGTTTAGGCAAACATCATGCAGGACGGCCGACAGAGGCAAGATTCTCCATTGCAACGTTTAGCGAACTCGGCTCTTCCGCCGCTCAGTAAATACTACTATGGGCCAGCACAGGTGTCACCTCGCGGCTCTCCCGCTAACGACGGTATGTCAAAGAGCTTCAGCATTGACAGTCATGCTTGACGTTGTGACACTGATCTCCAAACCGAGCACAGGTACTGCGTTCGATGTGCCACCCAACTTACCGCCTCGACGCTCTCCTGGCCCGCCGAACTATCCTCCAAGACCAGGGGTAAACCCAACCTCAAATCCTCCTCCACTGGATGCAGGACAGACATGGCAGAATTATTTCGAAAATCTACCTGGCTTTCAGCCTTCTGCTCCACCAGCCAGCCAATTTTCCAGTGCCCCGTATAATCCAAATACTTATGGTCTTATGCCTAGCGCACAACAGTCGCCTGTACACCCAGCATTCCGTCAGCCTGCGATACCTGGAACAAGTTCAGATACGTCAACCTGGGGAGTGAATTTCAATAGCAATCACGGCATTGGTTCGGTTCCACCCGCCATACCTCCCCAATTGCCGGTAAGGTCATCTTGCAGTAACAATGTTCACAACTATTGCCCTTTCGAATAACTGACACTTGAACGTCTGCTCAGCCAAGACCTCACAATATCACCAATGACAGTCCAAGTCAAACCCATGCTTATTCACGGCCGGACCCGCCTCCTCCAGTTTCACAAAGTCATCAAAATTCTGAGATCCTACAGCCTGTCGCTTACAACTCGCAACCTCCATTGGTCCCCCAAGGCCATCCCCTCTTGTCCCACAATAACACGATTATTTCACTACCAAGACCTGAATCTACGACTCTTCCGCCAACTCTGCCACCACCACCTCCCCAACCGCCACCACATCCACCGAAATTGCACCAGGCCTATATAAACGAGATACAGCCACGTTCGCAAGCGAGGGCCTCATATTCTTCAGATCCCCCTCAAACACAAATGTACCACCACGAAACCCCACTCAGTCACGAGCCTCGCCAGTATCAACAACCTTCTATCGGTCAGGAGCAACAGAATGGCGCTACTTTGGAAGCGATACCACCCCGAGTAAAGTTGCAGGATCAGCCAACTTATCCGCCACCTCTCAACCCACATTCGACTTTCGCAGCGCAGAACAACGACTTTGATCGATCTCATATTGGCCAATTACTGCATCAGTCTTCTGTTTCGCCGGTAGGATCAGGTGATGACATTCGCTGGGTGCCTGAGGCCAATCAGTGGGAGTCTCGTACCCCCTACATTCCATCTCCGCAATTAGATCACGCTGCTCTCTCCCAAAGAGTACGTAACCAGAGCATGAGTAACAATCAAGTACCTTCCACAGCGAATTCCACGAATCAGCAGGCTCAGGGAACCAATGAAACGCTATCTAATACAGCCTTTTCCCAAGGACCTCAAACATCTATGCCACAGGATGAGGCTAGACCCCAGGATGCCAGCATCCAGGAGCCTGAAACAAACAATTCATTCTATTGGCATTCCCCGCATTCTTCTTCAGACACTACCAACGACTACAGTCAAACCTTCTCTGGTCCTACCACACCTTTAAATGCCTCGAGTAGTTCCCAAGTACCGCCAATCTCCACCTCTGCCACGGAACAAACACGGAGTACCACATACAGCCAAACGACAAACATGTATCATTCAGACCTTGGGATTTATAGCGCCTCTGCGCTGGGCTTCGGCGGACCATCAGACTGGGAGCATTTCGGGGACTATGAAGCCGAGGAGGTAGACGACACCGACCTTTACAGCCGTGCAGAACCACCATCACATGTACCCGTGTCTGCAGATTTCGCTGAGCTGCCTGCTGATTCGCCTCCACCTGGTGGTTCACAGCAGCTAAGACCGGTTGACCTGGTCGCGACAGCGTCTGCAGGACACGATTCGGCGTCCCTATCCACAGACTCTGTAAAATTGGAGACTTCTTTGTCGGCGGCTGGATCTGCACGAAATCGAGAGGCCCCTGCAGAGGTGGGCCACGAATCAATGTCTAACCACTCAGGGATGCAAGCCCAAATCCCATCTTGTAACGGAACGGATAAGCCGGGATCGCAACCAGAGCGCTCGTCTAGTGATTCTGACAAGGCTGAGGCAACTATTATGGACGAAACCATCCAGGCGTTGTCGCACACTCTGGATCCGCAAGCCCAAAGATCATCGAGCCCAGCTATCAGCAACCATAGCTCGCAAATGAAGTCCATCAATGAAGTCTACACTCCTATGCAGTCTGATCATAGCAGACCCGCGTCAAATTCTGAGAGCCCCTTGCGGCACACAGAACAATTACTGAAAAGCTCGGATCAGCCTGCAATAACGATGGAGAAGCAACATTCAGGTCACGATTCCCTTGTGAACGAGGACCAAGTCGCACCGAAGCACATTGACTACCCAAACCCAATAAAGGTTTCCCAAGTCCAAGACGATAGTCGTCATTCTATCCCTCCATCGCATGTTGGATCTCCACTGGTGCCCAAGGACTCTCCGGATCAACGTGCAAATCAAGGTATTGGTGCGAGTGCCGCCGCTAGCTCGCTTTCTTTAGCCAGTCCGGATCAGAAGTCCTTTAAGCGAGACATCCCGCAGGATCCGAAAAACGATATACAGAGGCACCTAGTCGTTGCAACATCTCCCAGCCTCCCATCAAAGAGGATTGAAGTTAGCGATCCTTACGCGAATCTTGACCCATGGGCGAAGGCGTCTTTGAATAGATATGTCGTGATGCTCCGCGAGGAAGCTCGAGCAGAGACTGACAAAGATAAATTCAAAATATTTGAGGTCTTCATTAGTCGCGAGACTCGACTAAGAGCCGTTTTATACGGAACTGACGCCGAGCCGCCAACTGAAAAGGACATTCCGGTCAAAGAGACTCCTGTTCAGCGTACTAATACTACAAACTTACCACATGCTTCGAAAGCTCTACCTGCACTACCGGCGGATGCCGGTAGGTCTCCTCGCAAGCCAGCCTTGACCATGGTCCAACATACTCCCAAACCAGACATGATGTCAGTGCAAGACCAAGCTTCGAACCTGTCAACCGGGGATCAGTCTTACGTTATGGTAGATTCTTCGGATGATGTGCAATACAGCCCAGGAGGAAGACCCATAGTCTCATGTGCTACAAACACAGATCAGAGCTGTGTTAGCAATATCAGCAAACATAAATCCAATTCGGACACGCCAAACCCATCAGGATCAGGTGACATCCCAGATGTTCACAAACCTGCCTACACACCATTCAGATATAGTCAGCCAGATGCTACCGATTTGTCCACCAAGCGTCAGTCCTATAGGCCCTATGCAGCATTAAAGATCGGCTCGTTAGGCGTTGGGCCGAAGACTAGTGACCAGACAGATGATCGAAGAACAATTAGGATAGACCCGACCGAAAAACCCATTGTGGGTAGCAGCAATAAGAATGATGGCGATATCGTTATTAAGGATCTTGGTGGATTGGACGCTCCGGCAATTCAACACAGTACTCAGGAGCCACTGGACCTGCGACGTTTCGAGAAAGCTGATTTTGATCCTCTGGTCTCTGTATTGCCTCGATCTGGAACTATCCATGAGGAAGCTATCTCACTTCAAGGCTTGAAACGTAGGATAGACGCAGTCCCAGATGACTTTAGCTTCATTCATCAGAGTGTGGTCGCCTGGGATGCTAAATCTAAAAAGCTACGTGAGAACCATGAGAAGGCGAGACATGCAAGACAAATTGAGTCTGAACAAAGGATTGACGCACTCTTCGATGATCACGAAATCGGCTATGGAGATATCTCGGAGCTTGAGTCGGAATTCAAACAATCCGAAGCTGCTACCAAGGCTGATGAAGATCGATTGGAATATCAGACTTTTGTGACTGAAGTCTTCGACCTCGTATGGACCCGACTTCATTTTGAGATCGACCAGTTGACTCCTCTTTACACCGAATATACGGATCTGCTGAACGATACTCTGGCAGGCAAAGATATGTTTGACGGATCAAGTGATCGAATCGCACTTGCGCCAACGATGGATTCGTTACTCGCTTTGCATCAGAAGCTTGAAATACGCCATCAGAAGGCTTTCGAGTCAGTTCTTGAGAGGGACCGTCGACTTAAGAAGACCGAGCTTTCGCCTTGGTACTCGCTCGGCAATGTGACCAAGGTGAAACAGCTCGAGAAGCAGTTTGAACAAGCAGAAAAGAATGCAATTGTTGATTACTGTCACCAGCGCGACGTAAGAGCAAATAAGTTGATGGATTCACTTGATCAGAATACCCTGAGAGGCGTTGGATCCAATCAGGACTATATGGAATTGATTCATCGAGCAATTTGCAGAGTTGCGTCGCAGAGAGCATTTGCCTCCGCTCCAAATTCAAACGAACCTGAAGTGGGACTAGACGAAGTTATGAGGGCAAAGGCAGTCACGGCTGCTCTAGCTACCTCGTCGGAGCAAATTGTTCAGACATTCCACGTCGCCGACATGCTGTTGAATGCGGCAGATTATGAAGTCTCGGTGGCAACGGCCAAATTCGCAAATGCAGATCCAGCAACATTCAGAAGATTGAGTGAGGAAAAGGCAAAAGAAGATCATAAATTGCTGAGAGATCTCGAGCACCGGCTGGCTCTCATCAGGGAAGACTCGAGAAAAACCAACGATGAGATTGTCAAGCTTTTGTGTTTCTTGGGTGTTCAAAACGGACATGCAGAAGTACCACAAAGAGTTGCTGGAAAAGAAGATCCAGGGCACCAAGAGAGACTTCAAAAGGCGTTGGAGGAAGCAAAGAGAAGGAACGCGTCGAAAGAAATGCATGTTTAGAGGATTCTTTCAACAAGTGGTAAGAGAGTTCCAATTGTTCCGCATACGGCTCGCTCAGCATTTCCCTGTGGAGGGCTGGCCTACTTTCCGGTCCTCTTCGGTTTCCTCATGCGTCAAACGACTTTATGACTTTCTTGCTTTCTATCATACCTACATTGGTCTCATATTGACCCTATATAATGTTTGTTGTGTAAAGTAATGCGATTCTATATGATACTTGTCACCCTTAACATTTAGTTACCAGGCACCGGGGGGTTGTTGAAAGTCAATACAAGTAGTAGCCTCGGGATGGAAGTCGAGAATAATCGTTTTCGCACGCTCTTTTGACCAGTTTGTCTTATCACCTGCACTTAAGCATCAAATCCGAATCGATATCCATAATCCTCCAAGAATCGAGAGTCTACTAATTTTCATTTGGATTTGTTTATGGCTTTCTGCCAATCCCGGGACTCCGGACGACGATCTACCTTACACCATGACGTCGGAAGGGACAGCACGAGGTTACAGCCTACTGTAGTTAAGTTACGACTACACTGGTACTGTACCTGGGCGTGCTGGGGTAATGATTGTTAGTACAAACATCCCACTGAAGTCAGTAAAGAGAGTTCTCTTAATGTTCATAGTCAAGGTAGATAGCAGCTGCCTTCTGTAGTTGCTCTAGCGAAATATAGGTCAATGTGTATCTACCTTACCTACCGAGTAAAATCTTCTGCATACCTTACCTAGGACCGTAGTACGGAGTACCCTAAAGATACATATTGCAGGTACGGTACCTTAGCCTTCGATCGTCACAGTACCACGGAAGGTTTAAGCTTTTGGGGTAGGAGTAAAGTACGCAGAAACACTGCGGAGCTACTACACCTTACCGCCGCAACCATAATCAAGTATTATTGAATCCCAAAACTCCCCAAACCGTGGAAACCTCCCCCTCCCCCCCCCCCCACATGGTGCCTTCAATCAGTCGCTCTCAACTTGCGACTCCATCCCGCTAATCTGTGACCACTGCGACTTCATCTGACTGTCAGGTATCGCTCCTATCCTGCTCGTTGTTGCCTCATATATGTGGCGCACTCAAGGCTAACCAGGACTCGAGAGGACAGGAGCTGTGAAAGAGCCAAGTGCTCTATTTGCAAAGGGGAAACTTCTCGAGTCGAAACTCGTTAGGGACCTCGGACGCAACATAGTAGACTCGTACCGTACATACTGCCCAATCGAAAGTACCTGTCCTACGTGGAAATCTTTCGCTAGGCCATGCTTCTTCCAACTCGTCTGGTACAAAAACGTCCGCCCGTTCCTCCAATCCATGCGATCGCGCGGCGATTCTGAGTTTGGAGGATAGGTCTAGAGCACATATACAGACTTGACGCCCACGGTATGCTCTGCTTTCCAGAAACCTCAACCTTCTTTCTTTTCCCTATCACATACCCCAACAACACCTGAGAGCAGGGCGCGTGTCAAAGCATATTTGAAAACCTTCTAGCTTGGTGTAACTCCCTTTTGGCCAACATGCATTATACTCCATAAAAGTTGTGGCTGAATTTTGTCGGCTTTTTCCCTCAAAGCTCGTGTCGCGGACTCATGTGCAATGCCGCGTAGACGTGGAAATTGAAGTTACCGAGTAGCAGAGACTGACTCTTGCCGTTCAGGATAGATCTTACATTCCGTCCGCTCGAGGACCCATATAATCGTACCCTCATTATTGCGATAGATGGCAGAACCCACGGGAGCAGCTTCGACACCCAGTACTCCAACCGGACTTTCAACAACCTCCATTACTCTTCCTGACACGCCAACCTCCGTCTCGTCCTCCGCAAATCTATCTACTGCCGCCGATCCTGCAAATTTTCTCAAGCCCCAGCCTCCCCGCAAGCGCAGACGTTCGCCGGAAACCCTAGCCAGCTCGTTACCTGACGAGGGTCCTTTGACCTCATCGCCCGTATCCCTACTACCCAAAGGTGCCCTTTCCTCTCGGTATACGCCTCAGCCTCTCACGGCAGTGGCTGCTATGGTTGATGAGAAACGGCAAAGACAAGAACAAGATAAGGCTATTAGTCGACAAACAAGCCCAAACCCGGCCAAGAACGCATTAGGAGCGTTGTTGGGAGGGCTGGCCACGGGTCAGAGCAAACCACAAGATGCACCAAACGCCACGAATACCATGAGCGAACCCGTTGCGGCAGCTGCGTTTGTCATCAAGTTACCTGCCACCTCTCCTGGTGAAAACAACATGCAGACCAGCCCCTTGAGTATGTCGAGTTTCGGTACCCTGGAAAGCACTGCTGGTGGTCCACCAAGCACCAATGGGGCAATAGCAAGTCCTGGTCGGATGGAAGAGACCGTAGACCGCGACCGGGAAGAGTCAAATAACAGCAACAATGGACATGTAGAAGACTTGGGGAGAAATCCTGATGAACCTCGCTCAAATAAAGCAATGACATTTCCTGGACCTCTGTTGAGTGCTCAAGTGGCTGATGCTCGCCGCGGCATGAACTTGCCGCATTCCGGCTTCGGTAGAGACAGTCCCAAATCATCATCTGTCAAGAAGCACAAATGCCCGTATTGTTCTACAGACTTTACTCGACATCACAATCTCAAAAGTCATCTACTTACCCACAGCCATGAAAAGCCGTACATGTGCGAGACGTGTGACGCGCGGTTCCGTCGCCTGCATGATCTCAAGCGCCATACAAAACTACACACCGGTGAGCGACCACATGTGTGTCCTAAATGTGATCGTAGCTTTGCTCGTGGTGACGCGCTAGCGAGGCATAATAAGGGTCAAGGTGGGTGTGCCGGTAGAAGGTCGAGTATGGGTAGCTTTGGCGGTGATGATAAAGATGAAGGACCCAAAGGCGGCGATGACAGCATGCAAGGTCTGATGTACACCGGCGAGGCTTCACAGGAGCCAGTGCGAATGGATGAGGACCCTGAAAGTACAGACACTGTAGGAAGAAGCTTGCCCAGTATCAGGAAGCACGAAACTCCTCCAGATCCGACGCGTCGTCATACTACTGACCCTCAGGGTGCGTATCACGCAAGGCAGCCAAATACATATCCTACAGTGGCTGCTCGTAACCCTGTCACCGGAAGTCTATATCCTCCAAGTCAGAACCTTGGAGGTGGCCTTAGCACTTCTACTCCCCCAGGTACGCAAGGCTCAATGGTCCAGTATCCCTCCGGTGCCAGCGGCTCGTCCGCCTTTCAAGCTTCGGGGCCGAATGTTTTCGCTCAAGGTGGGATGACGGAGAGTCCGAAACCGTTGTCACCTGGAACCATGAACGCTCATCAACTGGGACATCCAGATTCAGGTATACAACATGCCAGATCTCCCAGCTTGACACAGCAGTTTCAGCAGCAGCAATTCGGTCGAAGGACCAATCCAAGTACGCATAATACCCCACCTCCTATGGGTTTACCTCCACCGGTGTCTAGCTCGGGCCATTCGAACGCCCCTCATCTGCCTTCGCTACCGGGCTTAACCCCTCCGGAGCCAAGGTTTACTCTACCAAGTCAAATGACTTCACAGCAAACGCATCCTCACGCTACCGCGCAGAGCAGTCTATCAGGCCCTCCTCATGGCTCTGGGAGCGCTGGTTCTCCGAGCTATCAGTCCCAAATGGGCAACGCGCATTCTGTCAACAACAGCCTTTCCAGCCATTCCACTGGACCTCATGTGAGCGGAGAGGGCAGCCATAACACATATGGCCAGGGTGACCAACGGCTTTGGGCATATGTCCAGAGTTTAGAAATCAAGATCAACCGCCTTGAAAACGAGGTCACATCGTTGAAAAGTCAGCTTAATCAGAGCAGCCATCGATAGATGTTCATTCACTGCTATTCTCTGGTCGCCAGCCATATATCCGTTCACTCCACTAATCGGCTGGCGTTGCATTTTATCACCTTGTCTTATCATATCGACATTAGCGGGGAGTCTCGTGGATGTGAGAAAAGGAAGCTCAGTACACGATAGCAGCTTCCGCCAGCGGTGAGCAACAGGCTGGTTTACACGAAATCGGCGAGTATTATTGAGGGAATCACTAAATAGATGAACTGGTGGGACGTCAACGACAGTTATGGAAGCGATCAGGGCAAAAAGTCGATTCGATTATTATCATTACTATCTCTCTTTCATCTATTTGCTCTTGGAAGAGAAAATGCGCTTCATGGTTTCCTCTTTTCGTTGCTATGTATTAATATAGTTGCGCGGCATCCGTTGAGCGTTCAGTCTCTGATTTTGCTCCTTCGCGGTTCGCCGTCTCGAAGGGTATTTATCAGACTATCACAATGTACTATAGGCTCCGTTGGCAAAGAGACGTGCTGCAAGGCCAACCTATCAAGTATCCACACGTTCCTTTGACTTCCAGATGGTGCTGGACTATTGATTTCATGGCAGGATGAGCTATCATACCATCAGAGACGCGCTGTAAAGCAGATATTCTGGTGATACAAGGAGCCCTTTCATCTCGACATGGCGCTGCGAGGCGAACTTCGGGACACGGTGGTGCTCTACAATCCTGAAAGTTACATCCAAGCACGCGTTGCAAAGCCGTCTCACCAAGCACCATTCCTAGTCCATATTAGACGTCTCCTCGACCATGATGCACCGTCACTCGAGGATCAACATCCACCCCCGCAACTCCTTCCATCACAGAGCTATCTACAGCAAGTTCCACCAACCAAAACCCCACTCAACGCCTGCTACCATCGCGTTTCCCTCGATGACTAAAACATCGGTCGTTGGATATGATAGACTCTCTTGTTCCTCACCCCTTTTCCGATTCGATTCTAAGTTAACGTACAGTTCAGGAAACTCCTAAGATGTACAATCATACCCATCGTTATTCCTGGGAGGGTGTGGGGCTAGAATCCTCGGAACCCTTGGGGATGAGATCTGGGACTTGGTTGGACCTGTGCAATAGAACATGCGGCTGTAAAAATGGATACGTTCAGGACATGACGGGCTTCGTGGATCTAAGATCCTCACCTGTAGCTTTTGCGGTATAGCAATCGCATTCATCCAGGTATTTCCTGCAAGTTCAATGATTCCATTTCCATCTTTCTATCTGTGCCTTTGGATTGTATAAGACGCCCCACGTCCTTGTAAGCACCGATCCAATCTCTTCTCAACTCGCTTCTATGAAACCTCCAGGATTCTGCTCGCCAACTTCCTCTCCCTCCCCATCCACTATAGGCCCCCCGTGAGAATCGCGCATGGTAACTCAATTACGTTGATTAAGCAGCGGAAACTTAGCCAAGGGGAGTATTGGCAGGGGTTGAGAATTCCGTCGGTAGAATGCTTTTTTTTTGAGGCAAGGAAGAACTTGACAGGGAGTGGTTGTACGGGATCTTACAGGGTTAGGGAGAAATGCGATGGAATGGGAGCGTCAGTGGCAGAGAAAATTCGTGGGAGGTTTGCATGGTAGATTGGGGATATGATTGCCGTCCCAGAGTCTGCATACTGTACAAGAAGTTCTGCGGAATATATTCGGCCGCGTATGATTAACGTCGTGCTGGTGAGGTTTTTTGTGTGAGAGGGAAATACTTGGGACTCGTTCACATATGGCTCAACACTATCGATGAATGGATGAAGACATGGAGAATTGGAGAATTGGAGAATTGGAGAACACGAAGCTTAGGGTTAAGGTAGGTGAACATGGACGTATTAGGGGCTTTGTAAATTTCAATAGATCTTTAGTTGAAAGTTGTATTGGAGCCAAGGGGGGCAGACCAAGCTTATCTTTGACTCCAGATCCTTCATTTCTGTTTGAAATAACGCTTCGAGTGAAACTTGAGATCTTTAAATTGGTTTCAGGCCATTCTCAATAATATCGCGGACTTCCTGCTGGTAGAATGTAAGCTAGCAACTATTCGGTGCATTCCTGCCATTGAGAACACTTTTCCTGCCTCGGAGCAGCAGGTTCATTTCTTACTCTTTCGTCACCCTTCAACTTCTAGCGGCGGTTGAGGTCCGTCTTACCACTCAGTCACAAATCCTTGACTGTTGAGTTGTCGCATCGCTCACTAGATCAAGTCCAAGATGGGAATTCCGGGATCAATATCTTCAGAGGATTGGGAGAAGATACCCATCGAGGAAAAATTGGAGAAATGGATAGAGTCTACCTATCCAGGATCCCTATCAAGCACCTCTGCACGCTCTAGTGCAGCAGACCCTTTCATCCCGAAATTTCCTCCGCATCCCAAGCTTGGTGGAATCGAATAGGGTCCGTTGCCCACAATACACGAACACAAAGTTCGCGCACCGACTATGGTCACTTCCAAATGCTACGCTCGAATATTATGATCTTGAAACGCAGCAGAATTATCTGGAGACGCGAAACAGGACCGAGGAATTCTTGACCCGAAATGTATACGCAGACTTTGTAGACGGCAAACACCAGCATAATCGACAGCAAATCTCCCGACGCGAAATTTCGAACAATTTTCCTAACGCACACGCGCCATTCGATGCGGAAGGTTGGGAATATGAATTTTTGGGTGAGCTGGCGCCCGCAAAACGGCAGGTTACAGCAGATGATGTATCCATTGCAGGAAGAAATAAGAAGGCAAGATGGCTAAAGCAAGAGCTCTTAGACGAGCTTCCAAATAGAAACAAGCCGCGGGACAAAAAAGCGACAATAAAAGACCTTAAAGATGAGCTCTTTGCGTTTCAAGCGATCCATGAAAACGATCTGAACAACCAGGTCGGCATCTACCCTAGGCACGGGCTAGACCAGTGGGGTATCGAACAGAGAGGCCACGTCGACAGCTGTGCCGACGCAGATTATGGGGATACAAGCGAGGATAATCTGAGCCCTTTCCGATTGTATACATGGGCCTTGCATCTCTCTCCATTCAATCCAACTTACTGGGTGTCCCGAGCATACCTGTTTCACCAGAAAGGATACTATGATCTCGCTCTAGGAGATGCCTACCGTGCTTACTTCCTGACTGAAGTGCTGCAAAATGGAGCCACCATACCAGGCCTCTATGCGCGAGTCTGGGACGCGATCGAGCAGCATGTCTACGCAAATGCGCAGAATCCGTACATACCACTCAACGACTTCAACAACCAAGAGAGAATCAATGCACAAGCCTCTGCAGCATTGGATCTGACTAGGAGCCCGGAGGGCCTTCTTTCTTTCGTACCACACCTGCGAAGGACTATCCATCATATCATCTCCTTAAACCTACTTAGTTCTCAGGCATGGGTTGACTGGTGGAAGATGGACGCTTTTGCTTACAAATTGCAACAAGAAGAACATGCCCAACCGTTTTTATTAAGGTTAGAGACTAATCAAGGACACGCAAACCGCAGAAATAAACGGCAAAAGGATGACCATACACTATGGAAGCATGAAAAAAGCGCTGGATCTATAAGCGGGAAAGAGTTCCTTCAGAGTGCAAAGGACGTCGATCGAACTGCAGAAGCGTTCCTAGCTACGTTAAATGCGAAATTCTTCGGACCTTGGCCAGGGAAGAAGGACCGGTCACCAGCTATAGAGGTACGTCGGAAGGCAGACGGCGAGCTTGGTGTCTTTGCACTGAAGGCATTCGAACAAAATGAGCTCATCCACATCGAAGAGCATTCAATAAGAGACCAGGTTCGAGGAAGATGGGCTTCGCACATACCGGAAAGTGATCCACAACCGGCACCGTGCGAGGACCGCAAACGACCCATTTCCTATGATTTTATAACAGATGCGGAATGGTCGAGACTTGACAAATCTGAACGTGATAAGCATCAGAATGTCTGCCGCTGTATTGATGCTGAGCCCCGTCGGTATTTCTGTCAACCTTTCCGGCCGCAAGGATTAGGTATCACAGGTATCGATATGAACCCTCAGCAGCCGACGGTGAGTAGAGACGAAGATGATGAAGTAGCTATAGGCGTCATTGATGGATCAAGCGCTCAAGCACCAGAATCTCGCGCAAGCAAGCGAAAAGCCACAGACAATAACGAAAATGACCAGCCTCCAACAACGCGAACGACAAGAAGTGGTAATAGGCCAACCAGAGCTTCCAAACCTTCCAGACCCTCTACTCGAACTAAGAAGAGAAAGGTTGAGCCTCTAGTGGATGACATTGCAGTGGTGGAGCCTGAAATGACTTGTCTCCAGAAGGCACGAGAAACATACCATTTCAAAAGCTGTGGCAAGGCGTGGGAATGGTTGCATGTACAGCTGACGCTGACGGAGCCTGCATATCCTGGCGGATACACAGAAATCAACCATGAAGAGCATGGCACGCTATTGAGCTTCCTGTTACTTGACCTCTTCGACAGAACACTTCTCTTGCGTACTCAGCAGCCAAACAGTCACATTCTGGCGCACGAGGTTGATGATTTGCTGCCATTGTGTGGTGTCGTTGACCTACCTGAGCAACATTTCCCGTTCACATATTCTGCCAATATAGTAGTACCATTTGATATTTTATTGAATCTTGGAGTTAAAATCTTTCGGGAGCTAGACTTTGATACTTAGATGATTCAGACCGTACTGCGGAAGCTCTTACTAAGCTGTGTTCCGTGGATGCGTGGCATCGTGGAGATGATGATAATAACGAGACGTACCAGGCGCACGGTCATTTCGAAACCCTCTACGTGCACACTGGATTCGCCATGTTCAACCACGCATGTATGCGCGCCGCCAACTCCCAGTGGTCCTGGGATAAGTGGACCAAGGAGCAACCACACGACCAGAAAGGGATTCCGAATAACCTAATCATGAGAGCTAGCAGGGCTATAGCCGTGAATGAGGAAATCAGAATCTAGTACTACCCTGGCGCTGAACCACGATTGAAGCAGCGACGACTGTTTGGGCAAAAGTGCGATTGCTGTCAGTGCCCGGGAATTGCCCAGGCCAAGAGAATCGGAAGATGGAGCATCCAACCAAGACGACCGTTGAGATGATTTAGTTAGCGATTTCATCGACCAAGCTGGATTGGTTGCAGAATTTGATCAGTAAAAACTGATAGCAGCATTTGTGGAATAGCTGTTCATGGACGATGAGGGCGAGATTTGTTCGGGGACTGTTTTGGGTTTATTTTGGCGGGACTCTCAAAAGTGCTTCTAAGGATGGTGTGAAACAAGATTTTGAGCAGACAAGAGATCCTAAAGAGAAGTAGTCGAGTGAATGCGGGTCGTATGGATTGTAAAATCAAGCCTGCTGGAACATCCATCATCGCCACTGCACCATCGCAGATCTGCTTTTCCAAACCTGAAACCTACGCCTCGAGGTGTCAAAAGTATTTTCAATATTCTATCGTGAGAATACTGAGGTTCTGAGGTGGGAAGGCTTCGAGCCCACAGCAAAGGCAGTGAACCACACCATGGTTTCAAGGCCGTTCCTTCGTTGATAGGCGAATCAGCTTTACCAGAACACAGTAGGGATTGAGGACTTCAGTGAAGCAGAGTTTCAAGGCCCTTCAAACGAGTTGGGGTCACCACGTAATGGGCCAGCCCTACGAGATATCCGCCACAGCCTCGCTTGCTGCGCTAAGTCCCTCAATCTTGACCTCTTATGTCCAACCAAACTATCGGCATTGCGACGATACCTTAGGAAGCTATAAAAAGGTGCGGCGATCACAGTTGCTCTCCTGACCCAGGATGCCTAGGACAATCCAGATCTGCAACTAGAATATGGGAGCCGGTTTGCTTGTTAATTGCTTTCCAGCATTGCTGTGCCTGATACTCCTAGTACTCAAATACGTACTGAGTGTAGCTGTCACATCTCGTTGAATGTTCTTGCAGTATATCATTCGAAAGCAAGCAGTACGCCGCAATGCCTGCCTAATAGCTATGAGTGCTGTTTCTATACTCTATGACACCACTACGAGAGCGTCTGTCTCCGTGAAAATGAAGAAGAGGGTCATAGCCCTTAGGATGAGTTTCATCGAACTCCGGAGGAACATCGTTGAGGTCCACTTAAGATTGTTTTTCCTCTCGTTGTTTCGGATTTTCGTGGATGGAACCCATGCCGTTAGGGCTTGCGTCTGCTCACGCTCTAGTTCATCATAGCAAGTCACCAAATGTGAATCGTACTCTTCTATTCGCTGCTGCGGTTGTAGACAATGTCCAAGTTATCATGCGGGTTCTCTACGAAAAGGCCAAGTTCGTGCACCGGGTGTTTACCGCTCCCACATCGAGGTTCTCCTGGTAAACCCCTTCGAAAACCAGATCAGCAGTCTTTGTTAGATCTGCAGATGAATTCTGACAGGCCTTACCACCTTGCAAGCCATGGCTATGGTCCCCTGGATGTTGAAACTTGAAACGATTCCGACTACGGATCTCACCACGTAACATGTGGCAGTATCTAAAGTCTGTGATGCAGCAGAGGATACATACCAACGACCTACTCTAGAGCAGTTGCTGTGGTTCTTTATCTTGATCACTGATGATACTCAAGAGGGCTCCCTTGCGGTGTCGTCGCGAAGTCTATGGCAGTGCAATATTAACTTTGTGCGTACTCCTCAGCATCGGTTCCAATAGTCCTCCCAGAAGGGGGGGCAGGTTATGTTTCTGTTAGTGACATCGATTCGGCTACAGGCAGAAGGAAAGCCGGTCTTCAAGGTCTTTCCCTTTCCATAGCACTACGGCTGATTGTCGGGGCTTTAGGAGGCAGACTGTTCAGATATTGTAGATACGGAGAGCCGGAGAATGGTGAGTTCGCTCAGTCAAAAACTTCTGCTCTCAGAATGCCTTGCTGAGATGTCGATGCGGTTTTGACGGAAAGGATTAGTCCGCCGGCTAGCGACCTCAGCCTCGAAGCGGCAACGCTCTCCACAGCACTCCGCACCACAGATTGCTTAGTAATCAACCCTGCCGTAGATCCCGTGAATAGAATTCCATGCGGTGATTCCTGCACTCATACCTATCCGTCACTCTGGCCATTCTTCGGCCTCTCACCGAAGTGACGATAATGCCGAGGACCTGGATATAGCCTCGGGAATGCAACACCGGACCTGTTGCTGCCTGACTGGTTGATATCGTCGCCGAGCTAATCACTTCCACAGCAGAGACTCACTAATGAACATGACCAATGGTCTCTTCGCGTGCGAAGAACTGACCAAGACCCAGGCCGTCCACTGACCAAGTGTTCGTATGGGGGCTGAGATGATGAGATGCAAGACCCAACATCAAATGGCGGCTTGGTGGGAGATCGACCGGGTTCTCCGCGTCAACCTAGGAATACTCCATCCTGGCCGTGGCAGAGACGCTACATCGCCGTGCGGCTCATACAGCTGAGCTTAATGCTTCACTGATTGTATGTCTTGTAGACCGCTTGATAGGACGGTAAGAGTTCTCGGAGGATAGCGGCGTGTACAGATCCGCTCTTTCCATGGCCCTCCAGGGGGCTTTTACTGGCGTCAGACATTAAGCGCCATTTGGGGCTGATATCTTCCAAATATCTCGACTTTCCCCTTGTCTCATAGTCCGACCGGCTGCCTAAGCCTTGGGGATTATATTGCACTACATAAGGCATGCTTTGACTCGAAACATCTTTCCAACAATAGGCATATTCTCATTTTTCACTCCGGTCTTTTCCATGTCGACTCCAACTCGGAGCTTTGAGACCCTCAATATTGGAGGAATGCCGCCAACCAGACGCTCCCAGACACAGGCTCACCAGCAACGGGCAGGAAGATCCGCTGGCGGGCGTTCCCGTGGTCGTAGCCGCCGCCGCGGTGATAACATAGACCAATCAGCTCCACATATTGCGGTCCCTATCCGTGAAGTTGAGGCCCCAATCCACGGAAGTTCGGGATTATTGTATAATATCCAGAACCTGTCTCCGGGTTCCTCCCTCCGTGCAGTCGAGGGTCTCGCCTCGGAATTTTTCGTGGACCGCTTGAAGTGCTATGGCTTAGGATCCGATGCTTATTACGCCTTCCAACTGAAGAAGCCCGTCAGTGTACGGATTCACGATCCAGCCAGTGGTGCTAGGAGAGTTGAATGTACCTGCGATGACTATCAGCAATCGCGCTCGATTTGTGCTCATATATACGTAAGTGCAGCGCCCGGGCTGGGAGGTAAATATCTTGCTGATCTACGCAGTGGCTCTTTGATGGCTTAAGCGCAGTGTTGACAAATCAGACGGCTGAGGATATCTGCACCTTGAGCCAAGGGGACGTGGTTGCGCAAATTAGTGAACTATATGACCTCATTGGAAATCGTGTCGATTCGCTACCTGATCAGCTTAATTTGGCTCGAGGTAATGATGCCGACTATGACTCGGATGATAGCATCACCCTGGAGAGCTCCTTTACAGCAAGCGATGCTCTCAAGGAAAGTGTAACAGACATGCTTTCTGTTTTTGATAGCGTAGCGCTTCCACAAGACTACGGCCGAGGATTCCAAGAGGCTACTACAACAGCGTCATTGGAGGATCTTTTCGTTCCTGGAAATCTCAGTGCAACGATATATGGACTGGCAGTCCGAGATGCAAGTATCTATAAGCGTCTCACCAAGGTCATAACTCCAGACAGGTGCGCAAGCAGTTATTACGCCAAACAACGTGCCAGGGCTGAAGAAGCGATGCGAAGCCTAGGCCGGTACATCAGAGACGGACCATCACCCAATCCGGCAACCCAAGATATGGACGTTCCTGAATGCGCCAGGACCTTTCGCATGATCGTTCACCAGATCTGCCAGGATCGAGACTCGCGTACTGCAAAACAACCACTTAGCGCCGCAGTAATCACCAAAGTAGCCGAGATACTCGTGGAAATCCTCCAGCAGGTCTGCAATCGCGATATCGATGTTTATGAGAATATCACTTGGCCGAGGGTTGGGGCCAATGACGAGCCCGAGAGGGATAGGAACCTCTACATGTACTTGATTGGTGATCCTCCCAGGGATCCTTCAGCCCCTGCATGGATGAACGACGATTTTGTTATTGACCAGCTTCTTAATTTTCCCACGAATGAGTGGAGGCACTTGATCGAGCCACTCACCACGCTTCGAGAGGAAATCTATGAGCGAGCTGTGGAATATGGGCTTCCCTCGATTGATTACGCCGCCAAGTTGGAAGCCATGCTCCGCGAGTACACCAACGAAGCCGAGGAGCCAAGCACGTCCTCTGTGCAAAGACGACTGACTCTCGAAAGTCCTCGCGAGAGACAACGGAGACGTATGGCTTAAAAACGGTCCCGGGAGCCAAGCCGTCACTGCTGCCTTGCGAGCGGTCCTCTTGAGTTACTCTTTCGTGGAACGACATTGAACATACAGGCGGTAAGAATCTTGTTGGCAGGCGGACTCTCCGTTTGGCCGTCTCGGTAACTTACTCTGATGTTTTGTAGAACAGAAGGCTGGGATAGACCGATTTTGCGACTGGCTCGCCTGCGATTGCTTATCTTGTTTCCTTTATCACCTCATTGCTCGAAATGTAATATTTCCCTGGTTAGCTTTCTTTAGATCGGGGTCGAATTTTCTCTAGATCATTCTGACTTTTTGAAGCAAAGGCTGGTCCTGTGTACACTATTGCTTTATTTACTCCCTATATCAGTCCCGTGTGTTAGACGCTTTAGACTGACTCAATCAACGAGAGCTCAAGGGGTTGTGTGTCGTCATGAGCCACCCAGCTCCATCAAAATGCATATCTGGACAATGCACCCATCAAACATATTGTGCCTTCTCTACTACCCTCCACCGAGCTGCTAGTAGTATCGAATACTCCCAGAACACCTATTTCTTCGCCGTGATAACATCGACCCGCTCGGTGTAACATACCTAGCCATCTAGGAGTATCATCCAAGATCCCCAGTACCGCAAAGCCCGAGTCCCCTGCTACATATCGGGTGTCTTTGACTCCCTCTCCTTGAGGCATGTAGACGTTATTGGGTGAATCAAGGAGTCCTATCCACGATGTCGAAGGCTAGATGGCCTGACCAGTGGACCATATGATATTTGCACGCGAATGCTTAAGTAGACATGTCCGCATGTCGATTCGAAAGAGGCGGTATGATTACTATTTAAACGTAGCCACAAAATTTGAGGTAAACAATTTAATTTGGTTGCCCACTAAGATTCTCCTGCCATTTCGAGGCCAGGTGGGCATATTATACATTTCAAGTACAATCCTACTGCATACTTATCCAGCACGACCTACCTTGTTCCATTGACTTCCCCTGTTCCAACATCTACGGCATCCATCATTAGCAAGGCCGGTCCAAAAACCTCACCAAGACATATCGCTCACCTCCATCAATTTCTCTGTCCCGCCCTCACTGCAGATCCAGCACAACCCGTCCAATCAACTTGGCCTCCTTCATCTGCTCAAAAACCTACAACGCATAAAGTCAGCGCAGTTCGAATTCAGAAACCCCACCACAACCTCTCAACTCACCTCCGTCAGCTTGTCCATCTTCTCGACCCGGTAATGCGTCTTCACAATTCCCCTCGCGGCAAAATCCATTGTCTCAGTTGCATCCCTCCGGTTGCCCACCGCCACCGCCGTAATCGTTGCCTGCTTAAACACCAACTTTTGCGGATAGCTCTTCGCAATCGGCTGGGGCTCCCCCTCGGGCATGCCTACACAAACCAACGTCCCTCCGAACCTTAGAAAGTCAATACCCTGCGCATAGGCTCTGTTGTTCGCCGTGCACACAATCACCGCACTCGCTCCAAATCCGCCGGTCAATTTGAGCACTTCGGCTGTCATCGATTCATCGTCGTGTTTGGTGACGTCGATGAAGTGTTCGGCACCGGATTCCATGACAAGTTTCTGCTTTGATCCGTCGTCTATGCCGATGACGCGGAGAGCCATACCACGGGAGGCGAGCTGGACGGCGATATGGCCGAGGCCCCCACCCGCACCGGCGATGATGACCCATTGGCCGGATTTGGCATTGGAGCGGCGGAGGGCGGCGTAGGTGGTTACACCGGCACAGAGCATGGGCTTTCTGAAGGTGAGCTGAATGTGAGGATGTGGGGAGGGTTGGGAGAGCGGGGGAATGAGGAACTTACGGCTGCGTCGGCGGACTCGAGGGATTCAGGGATTGGAGTTACGTAGCTATCGAAACACGGTTATCAGTAACAACTCATAGAGCAGAGTCTCAAAGATGACAGCATACTTTGCCGGACTGGTAACATATTGTTGGAATGTCCCAGGCCTATAATATCCGCTGACTTTCACGCTAAGACACAATCCATCGGCACCCTCAAGACAGGGAGCTATTACTCCATAAGCCTCCAAGATCCGGTAGACCAAATCAGGATCAGACTCACGGCAGCTCCCACACGTTCCAGCGACCCACTTGATTCCGACCCGGTCCCCAACCTTGACGGTCGTTTCATCGGTACCAGGACCTAGCTTGACAACCTTGCCGACACCTTCGTGTCCGCCGACTTGACCTTTCTGGGTTGGGTATGGGAGGGAGGCCCACTAATGGTGCTGCTTAGTCCTGCTGAGATTGATGAAGCCTGCATTCGACACCGCAGAAACCTACGCTGTTCTCCATGATTCCCATGTCTGAGTGACAGACTCCGGAATGAGTACTTGATTGCAGATAGTGTGGTTAACAGGCTTTCTTCCTTTGCTAATAGATTTTGGTGCAAGGACCGTGCACATACAGGTTGATCAGTACCTCGCCAGGCCCTGGCTCTGGCATATCGAGCATCTCGATCTTGGTGGAGATTCTGCCCGGGTCATCGTAGACGCAAGCTTTGTACTGCTTGGGGATTTCTGCTTGCGAACCCATTTCGACGGGTAGAATAAGGATTTTGACCAGTGGTTGATTGCTCTTCCTTCCACTTGGATCTGAGCTGAAACTGAGATGAAAATTCAAGGTACAAAGCAGAAAATGTGGCCGAAGAAGGAAGAAGAAGAAGAAGAAGAGGAGGAAGAAGAAGAAGGGTACAGAAGAATGAATATCTGACGCACTTTCCTGATGATGGTTACGGCGATCCTACATGAAGCGGGGAAGTTACTTTCTCCATCCACCCTTAGCCTTATAGGTAAATCACGCTGAAGACTAATGGGGGCATTTCCTGTGCCGAGGGGTACACAGAAGTAGAGCAAGTACCTAAAGTAGGCAATTGAAAGTAAAGTACCTTGGCACTCTACTTCCAGCGAACACTTGAGCCAAGGGACTTGGCGACTGCCTCTTGACATGACATTCCTTGTTGCTTTGGGAGGAGGGAAAGTCGTTGGGAGCCCCCATCGAATGATGGATGATATTGATGTGGGGTAAAATAGTAGCGATCAAACGCGGGACCGTTGGTTATCGCGGGGTTGGAAATGCAGTGTGGGAGATAATCATGATTTGCCATGGCTGAGCACATTGACGATGGCCAATTTGATGAAAAACATTGAAAGGTCAGGTGCTTTGAAGATAAGAAGGGGATGTTGATCACGACCGGTATGCATGAGAGAATTGAATTCCTAAAAACGGTATGAAGAAAAGCTAAAGCCTACAAACCATTGCTACCCACCTAAGGTACAGAGAATCCCTTCCTGGCCCCACCCCAACATAACGCCATGGTCGTGATGCGCAAGAAAGAGTGATGTCAGGTCATCGCACTTCGTATCGCTTGACAGCGTGATGTTCCGAGCCCTCGAGAATCGATGGACTGTCGAAAAGGGCCACAATGCTTCCTCAGTAGTGCCCGCGGAGCAAAGCGTCATAAAGCCAATAGGATACTGTACATACAGTGTAAAGTAGCAGACCTAGGTGTTTGCGCCGTGGTCGTCAAAGCTAGAGCTCCAGTATAAAGCTGTATCGGAATATTGAGAGCCAGGAAGCTGGATCGAGAGTAACAAGCCAGTAGAGAGCGTTTGCCGAAGTATTGGCGACAGAAGGTATTCGATATCCGATACGTAGCTTACACTATCGTAAAGTGGCGTCGAGAACCGCCATAGGATCATCACCATCTAATCCATGTAGAAATCTCCCTTCAAGATCCTCTCTTGGAAATCATCCGGGGCCTTGGGGCTCTTGGGCATCTCTTTGATAGGTTGCTCGACCGCTGCCATACTCGCTGCCCTTTGATGTTCTCTGGGATTGGCTCCAGAACCGGGGGCGGTAGGGCTTGTAGCTGTTGATGCTGATCTTTCAGCTCTGGATCTGAGCCCCTCAGACCAATTGAAACCGTCGCCTGAGCGTTGTGAATAATCATTAGATGCTTTCCTTGAATCTCTACCAAACGACGTGGACAAATTGCGCCCTTTGGCAGATGGAGAAGAAACCGAACTTATGGATGTTCTACCATTTACATTCCCAGGCCCTCCCCTAACATCCCAAAGAGCCCGTGCACCAAAGCTCATTCTCCGAGCAAAAGGTGACGAAGGTGTTGTGCTCGGTGGAGCATCACCTTCTTCTATGGCGCTTTCGTCAACGGACGGAGCGCCGGAGCCGCCGCTCGAGACGCTCTCTTGCCGAACCCTCCCGTTCGGAAACGCAGAGGGCTGTGTTGGGGAGCCTGATAGTCCCAGTGACGAGATCGACAAACGTCGACGCTGCTGAGCTTGAGCGTTGGCCGCAGCGGTTGCAATCGGGCTAGGATGAGCTGCAGTGCCGGTGGCAGCCGTGTTCGGTGACCGACCAAAGAGCTCGGAAATTTTCTGACCCGGTGAGAAAGACGAACGGCGAGCGGAAGGCGACGGAGGTGATTGCGGAGGTGAGTTGTCGCTGGACATGATGTATCTCGATAGTTGTTGCTGGAACTATTACGACCTCGACCTCGGACCCAGAAGTATGAATGCTCTGGAACTGTGATCAGAAATCAGTCTTTTTCCTGGACGTCGAATTTACATGCGGGCGGGCAGTGGTGATTTGTACTCTTGAATCGTACTCCTGATGCGTTGTATCCTATGGGATACGCAGGACACACGATCTGCAGCTGCAAGGATCGTCTGGCCCGATAGTGATAATAACGGAAGAAGGCGGTAAAGCTTGACCCCCTAAATCCAATGTATGTTTTGTGTTTTGATGTCAAGCAGAAGGATGAGAAAGTGAGCCGTAAGAGGTTGGAAGGGAGGTGGAATGGGATAGGCAGGTAGGTATTGTCTGAGCAAATTACCTTGAGGTAGTTCATAAGCCTGTAAGAAACGGTACTACGGGTAGCACCAACAGTCAGTCACTCAGAGGTGCGTTATCGTCAGTATGTCAGCAAGGGGGGGGTGGTAAGGGTATTTAGCGAAACGCGGGGAAAGCAAGGAAAAGCTTAAAGTATGGACGCTAAGTTGAGTCCTCAACGTCAGGTACTCCAAAACTAAGGTATGTACCGCTCGTACCTTCATAGCTTATACTGCGCGCTTTCACTCAACTTTCAACGCCCGATTATCGAAATCGATGATCAGGTACCTTTATACGTCGCGTGATCTGCCAGATCAAGGTAATGAGAACAAAGTAGTTGCATGAAGAAGGTAAATGACGTAGTCAGAGATAAGGGACAGCATAAAGCAGTGCTACGACATTCCATCGTTTCCTCCACAAGTGATGTAGGCAAATACACAACAACAAAGCCGCCTCGACTCGCTAAGAGTATGGAAGGTAGGTACCTTACGACAGCCATTGGGTTACGTAATGGTACCCGATTGGCCAATTGGATCATCTATGGAGGTATTGGGGCGCAAGTAAGTAAATGGTGCAACCATTATTGGCGTTACCTCAACTTCGCTTTGTTTGACAGTCAAGGCCAATTCAGCCACCATTGGTGCCAGAAATGGCGGATAGTGCCTTAGGGCCACAGGCGAGAATATTTGCAGCATACATATCAATGCTGAATGATCAATGGTGCAGTCAATAAGCATAGGCCAGTGGATGGCACTAGAACGTGGTAAAGCGAGTAGCGGTGGGTCAACTTCATGAGCAGACGTGATCTGCCAAAAAAAAGAGGCCACTATTGACTCAAGGTACATTAGTCCATCAGTCTTGACTGACAATTCTTAGATAAGGCAAGTTCTGTCCTACCTTAGTAAGGTACCTTAGCAGCCATCAATTCAATACCAGGCGTCGAAAACTTCCGGCTCAGACTTTATGATCAGAAAGCAGGGGTAAAGGATGGCTTTGGGAGAAATTAAAAGACTACATAGCCCGGCATTTATGTAGGGAAACCATAACAAGAGCCAGGAATGCGTGCACATCAGCCATCTTTTAATTCATCAATACTTACAGCAATCTGGCTCAGGAATCTTAGAGCCACATGGGCGTTAATTGTCTCTCGGATATAGAAGCCTATAAAGTATCATGGCATAGTCTGTGAATGCGGATAATAAATGAAAGGCTTGGGTATATGTCTGAGTTTCAATACGTTATGCTTTTATCATCAGGATCTATGAAAGTTCGATGTATTAGTATGAGCTCCATTCAAGTATGTCGCAAGAAAGCGTCTGGCGATGACATACCTCGTTTAATGCCTTTGTGTCCATCATTGCCATCTTCTTGTGTCGGATGTAGCGTTGTCTAACAGCATGTCTTCCACCAGCGAGTCCATTAGGTAACAACATCTCTCGATTACCTGTTGGTTCGGCCTTTTCTCTTGACGAATGTTCTGGTACAGAAGGGGATACATGCTGCGGTAGGCTTGGGGTGATGGGCATGTCCGATGGTCCTCCACCCTGTCCAGTACGAGATACCCTCCTGGCCTCTCGTCTCAGGTTTCTCTCGAGCTTGCGTTCTGCCTTATCTGCCAGTCTTTGGGCTGCGCCTGGGCTTGATTGTCTTGGTCTAAAATCAACAGGTGTATTACATCCTGAATTCGTTGCAAGGATGGTGCCAGTGTTTCTCCCTTCCTGTAAGCTTCTGTCGAGGTTCGGCTCAGCGGTATCATCGGCACTTCTCGCCCTTTTGCTCTTTCTAACCTTTTTTGGCTCTTCAGCAGTCAGTGATTTCGGTGATTCCTCAATGTGTTTCCGGACTTTGGGATTCGCTACTTCGTCTTCAGGCTTTAGCACTGCCGGATCTTGTAGAGGTTGCATCAATATACTTTTAGGAGTTGCGGAATGCTGGCTATTTTCTTCCGCGTGTTTTTGTATTTTATCTCCAACTAGAAGACCTCCGCTCACGAAGCGAAGAGATCCCCAGCGGTTTTCTGCATACAAGGCTCTTCTCAAGTCTGCCCTTGACTTTTGATCCGCTTCAATCTCCGTCTGACCTTTACCATTCAAACGCCCCAGCACATCTTGAAAGATGTCTAGCCCGGTGCATTGGTCATCACGGGTTTTTGCCCCAAGTTTTGCCCCAAGGCCGAGATTTCCGTCTCTCATTGCAACTCGTATGTGCGTTCCACTAGCTTTGCTGTACGAGCTGGCATGAGGAGCATATTTGGCCCCAAGAAAGTTTCCGGGACTCCAGCCTTGAGATAGCAGTATTTTCTGGCCATAGCCAGTGGTACATCGACTCCATGCGGTGTTGTTAGGATCGTGGGAGAGCTTGGTCCGTCTAGATCCATTAGCATAGAGAGCGTAGATTGAGCATATTGATATACTTTCGCGGTGCGCCAAGGCCCATCTTCGACTAAAACATTTGCCTTCGATGATTGCTAAAGAGTCGTCTTGTGAGATTGTGAGATGTCAGCTAAAGGTTTGTCCTCACCTCGGCTACGCTTTCCTAGCGTAGGCACAGCTCCCGTACATGACAACGACTACGAGGTGATGCTTTAAAGTATTGGAAATGGCCACCGTACCGCAATTGCACTATACACGAACATCAACAAAAGATGCAAATATTAACATATACGAGCAATAACGTCAAATATATATAGAGACGTTAGATGATCCGGATTATAATATATATCTATCCGTGAAAGTTATTGCCGCCCTGTTTAACGATGACTTGAGCAACCCGATGCTTCTGATTCAATATAAAAGGATTAATATCCTTTTCTATATCGAGCTTGTCCCATTCATCCATCCAAGCATGTTCTAATTCAGCTCTACCTTTTATGAAAGGTCTTCGGTTAGCTACACGGTTCTTGAGCAGATTCCAGACGTGTTCGATAGGATTCAGATCGGGACTGTTGCCTGGCCAATCCAGAATCACGATGTTCTGCTCCGCAAATAGAGGTTTTTGCCATTGAGAGGTATGACAGGAGGCTCCATCCTGCATTAATAGAGTAGTGCTCATAGGGCAGTGGGTGGCCTGAAATCGATGATAGGCAGGTAATAGTAAGGGTCGCAAGACGCATCTGTTGTATCTATACCAGTCAATCCCTCCCCTTTTGGAACGACAGCAGGGCGAGAATCTGAACGAGGGAGCCTTCAGGCCTTGTTGCAGACAATTCGCCTTCTTCTCTGCATGAGCTGCCTGTTCTATAGGGCGTCGTAGTAGATCCTCGGCAGCAAGAGCTGA
>JAABUT010000662.1_pt1 | contig 50396 bp, 46 predicted proteins | sample 5559281 | NCBI WGS metagenome assembly JAABUT01 (sample SAMN10711880, study PRJNA513359) | rock metagenome | isolation source: Antarctica rocks | place: Antarctica: Victoria Land, Ricker Hills nord | collected 2016-01-04
CGAACGCAGCAACCCCTGCCGGTATACTGACGCGAAACACCCTGCACTGCAACGAGCGCCTCACCGGGCCACGCCGAACCCAGCCGCGACCCTTGCCTCAACCAGTTGCGCGGAAATCCGCGTTAGCCGATCGCGCTACGGGGCGATCGAGGCGTTGCCATGGCCGCCGCTGTGTTCGAGTCGTTCGGCTTGCGAGATGACCCGGCCGGCTTCAGGCGGGGGGACTTACTTACCTTGAACGAATGACGGAAGATCTCGAAGACGGCACGCACGTCACACTCGGCCGTCGGTTTCGGACACCGGCCCACCCTCATGTGCTTGCTGCTCTCGGGCGAGCGCTCTACTGCTTTCTGAGCCTGGAGGAGTCCGTGACTGCGATCCTCTTCGACGCAGGCGCCGCCACTCTGTCGATGACTCGCGCCAAGATGGCAGGCGACAAGGAGCAGGCGATTGTTGACCTGGCGGACCGGTACAGGTCTTCGCCTCTAGGTGGAGCGGTGGCTGTCACCCTCGATCAAGCCGTGGTGGCCTTCCGTAGCGCCCGCAAGAGCGTCCGCAACGAACTCTTGCACACCCATCCCTATACAGCGGGCGAGGATGGCGAGGGCAACTACCTTCCGGGGCTGGCCTACACGGCGAAGGACGGGCAGTCCTGGAAGACGGTCTCCCGGACGCCCGAGGACCTGCTGGACCTCGCAACAGTGATCGAGCATGCGGTCGATCCGTTGAGCGCGGCGCGCAACGCTGTCCAGACTCTGCCGTTGTCTGCTCTACAGCCCTAACACGCGCGATGATCCAGCACCAGGTTTCATGACCCCCTGGCAGCCTACCCCACCCGGTTACGGGACGAAGATCATGTCGCGCCGCTGAAGTCGCCGAGGGCGTCCGTAGCCGAATCTCCGACTGAAACGTGGTGCTGTCTATCGCTTTTTCTGTCAAGATGGTGGAATGGCTCGTAAGAAGACGACGGTGTACATCGACGAGGCCCTGTTGCGGGCGGCGAAAGCGGCCGCAGCCCGCGCCGGCAAACGAGAGTACGAGGTGTTTGAGGAAGCGTTGCGCCGTCACCTGGGGTTCGCCGGGGCGGTCGAGCAGATCTGGGCGGGCATCGGCCCCGAACAGGCGCCCAGTGAGGAGGAGGCGGCCCGCATCGCGGCCGAAGAGCTGGCGGCCGTGCGCGCCGAGCGCTCCACCCGCAGGGTGGGCTGAGCCCTGCCCGAGCCCATCAAGGTGGTCATCGACCCCAATGTGTGGGTCTCTGCGGTGATCAACCCTTTCGGTGTGCCTGCGCGACTGGTGGAAGCCGTCACCACCGGGAAGCTCGTTGCCGTGGTGAGCCAGCATCTGCTCGACGAGCTCACCGCGGTGCTGATCCGCCCGAAGTTTCGCCGCTGGGTCAGCGTTGCCGACGCGGTTGCCTTCGTCCAGACCCTGGGCGGCTACGCCGACCTCTATCCCGATCCCGACACTCCGGCGCCGCGCGTACGCGACCCAAACGACGACTATCTCGTCGCGCTCGCCGAGACCGCCGTAGCCGTCATCGTCACCGGGGACGCCGACCTACTGGACGCCGACCTCGAAACCCCGGCGATCACTGCCCGTGATCTGCTGGAGCGAATCACATGAGGACTCCATCTGGGACGAGCGGGCCTCGCGGCCGCGCTGCGACAGACAGATGCGGCACTGAGTCGGCCTCGACCTCGTCCGGATCGTCCTCCGAAGTCACGGCGGCACCGCCACCATGCAGAGCCGACTCGGCCACGGATCTCCCTGCTTCTACACCTGCCCCACCGACACCCTCTGGCACCGTCCAAGGACCCCTGAACGGCTGGCTCAGCTGATCCGCAACAGCTGCAAGGCCTGTCGGACATGCCCCTCCGCTGCCGCGAGAGCATTCCGGGCTGCGACCGGGGAACCCGCTCCACCCGCGATCAGGTAGACAACGCTCGTCTTGATGTCACCGCACAGGTCCAGTGCCCGCTCGCAGTCGCCTTCCGGCGCGCCGGTGGCATCCTGCAGCATCTGGACGCTCCGGCCACGGAGTTTCGCGTTGGTGGGCCGCATATCCACCATCAGATTGCGATAGGTGTGACCCAGCCGAACCATGAGGGCGGTGGAGAACGAATTGAGTACCAGCTTCAGCGCCGAACCTGCTTTGAGCCGAGTCGAGCCGGCGATGGCTTCCGGTCCGGTATCGACGACCAGCAGGTGGTCGGCCAGCTCGCCCAGCGGCGCATGCGGGTTCGAGGTAACCAGGGCCGTGATCGCGCCGACAGAACGACCGGTCCGCAAGGCCGCTCCGACATAAGGCGTCCGGCCGGAAGCCGTGAGCCCCACGACGACGTCCCCACTGACCAGGGTGACGCCATCCGCGGTCGCGCTGGCCTCGTCGTCCTCCGCATTTTCCGCGGCACGGACGAACGCGGCGGAGCCACCGGCCTGGTGGGCGATCACAATGTCGTCGGCAATGCCGAAGGTGGGCAACAACTCTGCCGCATCGAGCACGCCGAGCCGGCCCGAGGTACCGGCGCCGAAATAATGCACACGGCCACCGGCTCGCACCTGTGCCGCCGCCTGATCGACGAGCTGGGCCAATTCGGGCAGCACAGCGGCCACCGCAGCCGGCACCAACGCATCTTCGGCGTTGATCAACTCCAGCACGCGCAGCGTTGTCACGTCGTCCAGGTCTTTGGTACGTGGGTTGATGTCCTCGGTCGGTGAGGACACCCGCACCTGATCAATGCGCGGAGTCAACGGCCGGGCCACCTTTCGGGTCATGTGGCGACACCGGTGCCGCGGCGTCCGCAGATTGGTCGAAACGACGCCGGGCAACAGCTTTCCTCGTCGAATCCAGGGCCCGCACAGTGGTGTCGTACCGGCGTTGCGCCACCGCGACGAAAAGGACATCGACCACGCTCAGCGCCGCAATCCGGGAGCTGGTCGCACCCGAGCGGAACGTGGTTTCCCGGGAAGCCGTGACCAGCAGTACATCGACCTTCAGAGCCAGCAGTGATTTCGGCACGCTGGTCAGGCCGATTGTCGCCGCGCCGCGTGCGGCCGCCTCAACGATCGCCTCTTCGGTGTCCATGGTGGCGCCGGTATGCGAAATCCCGATCATGACGTCCGACGGACCCAGCAGCGCCGCCGCGGTCAGCGCGGCATGGGTGTCACTCCAGGCGAAGGCGATCAACCCGATGCGGTGTAGCTTCTGCTGCAGATCGAGGGCGACGACCGCACTTGCGCCCACCCCCACGATGTCGATCCGGCGCGCCGATACGACCAAGCCGATGGCCCGCGCGAGGGCGTTGCGGTCCAAAGTTCTTGCCGTGTCGGCGATCGCCTGCTGATCGGCGAACGTGACACTGTCGATGATGCAGTCCAGATCATCGGTCCGGCCGATGTCGCCGCCCACCTCGCGGCTATCGGACAATGCCTGCTCCCGACCGGATTCCGCGGCCAGCGCGACCCTGAGTTCCCGATAACCCCGAACACCGACCTGCCGGCACAGCCGCAGAACACTGGCCTCGGAAGTGTCGGCGCCGCGAGCCAGCTCGGAGATGGTTTCGGTTGCGGCTCTTGACGGATCACCCAGTATCCGAGTGGCAACCCGGTACAGCGAGGGCACCAGGGTCGGCGCCAGCCCCCGCAGCGTGACGAGTACTTCGCCCGAGGCGGCAGTGGACATGCTGTTCACGTGGCCTCCGTGATCGAGAGCGGTACGCCGGCATCGGCAAACTCCCGCTGGCGTACGTGGCATGCGAGTCGATAGCTACCCGCCGGCGGCAGCAGGGCAGGCGTCACGGTACTGCAGATGTCTTCGGCCAGTGGGCATCGAGGATGGAACCGACACCCCCGCGGTGGATCTGCCGCGTCTGGTATCTCACCGCGGACTGCCGCGACCTCACGCGCGGCCTCGACCACCGGGTCGGCGACCGGCACCGCTGCTTGGAGCGCCTGCGTGTAAGGGTGCAATGGATGATCCGAGAGCTGCTCCCAGCTGCCGCATTCGACGATCTGGCCCAGGTACATGACCGCGATCTGATCCGCCAGGTGCCGCACCAAGCCGAGGTCGTGGCTGATGAAGACGTAGGTCAGGCCGAGGTCCGTGCGCAGTCGGCTCAGCAGATTGATGATCTCGGCTCGTACCGACACATCCAGTGCCGACACCGGTTCGTCGAGCACCACCACATCTGGCTTGACCGACAACGCCCTGGCGATGCCGACCCGCTGGCGTTGGCCGCCGGACAGCTGGTGCGGATAGCGGTCGGCCGTCGACCGGACCAGGCCGACGGTGTCCAGCAGACGGCCCACTGCCGATCGAACTCCCGTGCGCCCCGAGGCCAGCCCGTGGACGGCCAGCACTTCGCCCAGCGCATCGCCGATGCGCTGCCGCGGGTCAAGGGAGGCGTAGGGGTCCTGAAAAACCATCTGCACCGAGCGATGGAACGCGCGAACTCCGTCGCGATCCAGCGACGCGAGGTCGGTGCCACCGACGCGCACCGTTCCGGACGTAGGCCGTTCCAGCAGGGTGAGCAGCCGAGCAGCAGTCGACTTGCCGCAACCACTCTCGCCCACCAACCCCAGCACCGTCCCGGCAGGAACGGACAGGTTGATGCCGTCCAATGCGTGCACCACTCCGCGCCCTCGGGCCGGGTAATGCTTGAAGACGTCGATCATCTGGACCATGGGTGTCTCGGTCGGGGGCGTTTCAGGCACCGCCGACCACCTCGATGCGCCGGTCGGCCGGGTACCACTCAGAGGGCGGCACCCAGCACGCCGCTGACGAGGTACCACGATCCAGCAGTGGGGGCTCCTCGGTTGTGCAGCGGTCGCGTCGCTGCGGGCATCGCGGTGCGTACGGGCAGCCGATGGGCAGGGCTGACAATGACACCTGGACACCGCCGATCTGCGGCAAGGCGGCCTGATGTCGTTGCGCCAGCGTGGGAATGGACCCCAACAACCCCTCGGTGTACGGATGCGCGGGCTGCGCGAACAACGATCGGGTCTCCGCGTTCTCCACCACCCGCCCCGCGTACATCACCGCCACCGAGTCGGCGATTCGGGCCACCACGCCGAGGTCGTGGGTGATCCACAGAACAGCAAGCCCGTATTCGTCGCGGAGTTTCGTGACCACCTCGAGGATTTGCTGCTGGATGGTCACGTCGAGCGCCGTGGTCGGCTCGTCTGCGATCAACACCTTCGGTCGCGGCGCGAGTGCGCAGGCGATCAATACCCGTTGGCGCATCCCGCCGGAGAGCTGGTGGGGGTAGAGCCTTGCGAGTCGGTCGGGCGCCGGCATCCCCACCTCGTCCAGCACCTCGAGAGTGCGTTCCCGCGCGGTGGCTTTGCCCCACCCGTGCGCGAGCAGGCCTTCGGCCACCTGCTTCCCGATTCGCATCACCGGATTCAGCGCCGTCATCGGATCCTGGTAGACCATGCCGATGCGCGCGCCGCGCAGGGTCCGGCGCCTGTTTTCGTTGAGCTGCACGACGTCGGTGCCATCCAGCAATACCTGCCCGCCGTCGACCCTTGCGCCCTGCGGTAGCAGCCCGGCGATGGCCAGCGCCGTGAAAGATTTCCCCGAGCCCGACTCCCCGACCAGCGCCAGGGTCCGGCCGGCCGGGACGTCGAAGCTCACTCCCCGCAGAATTTCCACCCGCCCGCCGGGGCCCGACACCGAGGTAAGCAGGTCGTTGATCGAGAGCACCGGGTCGTTCGTGCCTTGGCGGGAAATAACAGTGGAGCCGTTCACCGGCGCGACTCCTGTCGGGGATCCAGTGCGCTTCGCAGCCCGTCGCCCAACAGGTTCAAGGCGATGACCGCGACGACGATCGCCGCGGCCGGGAAGGCAAGAGTCCACCAGGCATTGGCGAGTGTGTTCTGCGCATCGGAAACCATCAGACCCAGGCTCGGTTCCGGCGGCTGAGTACCAAGACCGAGGAAGGACAACGCCGATTCGGTCAGCAGGGCCCAGGACAGTGCCAGGGTGATCTGGACGACGATCGGTGCGCTTACGTTGGGCAGCACGTGGCGCAGTAGCACTCGCCAGGTCGGAATGCCAAGCACGCGCTGGGCTTTGATGTATTCCGCCTTGGCAACCCCCAGCGTGGGCCCCCGGGAGACCCTGGCGAAGATGGGCGTGTAGACGATGGCGATGGCGATGGCGGTGTTCTGCCAACCGCTGCCCAGTGCGCTGACCACGGCCAGGGCCAACAGGATCGCCGGGAACGCGAACAACACCTCGACGAACCTGCTGATGATCTGGTCGAGCCATCCACCGAAGAAGCCCGCGCAGATGCCCAGCACCGAACCGAGAATGGCGGCGACAACCACAGCAGTCAGCGATACCCGAAGCGATGTCCAGACTCCGGCCGCCACCCGGGCGGCGATGTCCCGGCCGAACTGATCCGAGCCGAACCAGTAGAGCCACGACGGCGGCTGATTGCGGGTCTCCGGGAACTGCTCGATCGGGTCGTGCGGCAGAAACCCCACTGCGCCACATGCCCCCGCGCTCAGTAGGACCGCGGTCAGGATCAGCCCGATTCGCCCGTTGGGATCCCGCCAGATTCGACGGATCAGGCTACCGGAACCCGGCGGCGCGCCGGCGGCGCCGACATCGACCGAGATCGGAGTGACGCTCATGCCTGTCGCATTCTGGGGTCGACGAGCCGGTGGGCCAGGTCGACGAGCAGGTTGACCACCACGAAAGCGGTGGCGACGATCAGCACACTGCTCTGCACTATTGGATAATCGTGGTCGGTGATCGAGGTGAAGAGCAGCCGGCCAAGTCCGGGCAGCGCGAAGATCTGTTCGATGATCACGGTGCCGCCCAGCAGGTATCCGAACTGAATGCCGGTCAGCGTCAGAATGGGAATCGAGGCATTGCGCAGGACGTGGGCGCCCCGAATCCGGCGGGGAGTCAGGCCCTTTCCCCTGGCCGTCCGAACATAGTCGGCCTGGGCTACCTCGACGAACTCACTTCTGGTGGCGCGCATGACGTTTGCGGCGAAGCCGACCGATAGGACGAGTGCTGGATACAGGATCTGGCTCAGATTGCCCGTCAACGAGGTCGTCAAGGGTACGAAGGTGCTCGTATCCGGGAAATAGTTGAAAAGGTTGGCCAGCAACGCGACCATCAGCGTCCCGAGCACGAATTCCGGAATCGCGAGGCCAAGCAGCCCGACGCCCTGGGTGACCGAGTCGCGAATCTTGCCCGGCCCTGAGCCGGCAAGAGTGCCAAGGACCACGCCGACCACCGTGCCGATGAGGCCAGCCAGCACCGCCAGCTCGATGGTGACCGGCAGCGCTGCTCCGATCAGCGACGACACCGAGTTTCCACTGCTCAGCGATACACCGAGATTGCCCTGGAACAGCTGTCCGAGCCACGAGAAGAACTGTGCGTACCAGGGTTGATCAATGCCGTAGAAGTGGTTCAGCGCATCGATCTGTGCCGGCGTCAGGGCGCCGGATTCGATGCCGAGGCTGGCGGTGATGGAGTTTCCGGGAATGGCCCGGAGCACGATGAAGACAACGATCGTCACCCCGAACAGGGTGACAACGGCGCCACCGATTCGCGCTCCGAACCATCTCCAGGACAACGCCATTCGTGCCTGCTCAGCTCGTGGCCGCGAGCGAGGTCAGCAGTTGGTCAGCCCTCGGCTTGAAGCTGGTGGCGGTGGAGGCCACGAGGTAGTAGTCGTCACTGCGGAACAGCCAGACCCAGGGTGACTCCTTCAGAAATTGCTGCTGCAGGTTCTTGTAGATGGCCTGCCGGTCGGCGTCGACGGTGCTGGCGTTTGCCTTCGTCAGCAGGGCGTTGAGGGCTGGTGACTCCAAACCTGCCGGCTTGGAGAGACTGCCGCCGGTGGTGTAGTAACGGCCGTACATCAGGTACGGGTCGTAACTGCCTCCGTTGAGCGCAACGGCAGCGTCGAAATCCGCTGCCAGCCAGGCCTTCACGTACGGGTCCGTGGTCAGCTGCTTGAGGTTGAGGACGACGCCGATGGCCTTGAGCTGGGATTGCAGGTTTTGTCCCTCGGCTACCGAGGTGGCGTATTCACCGGTCTCGACGATGGTGTTCAAGGTGATGCCGCCGCCGAACCCCGCTTGGGTGAGCAGCGTCTTGGCGGCCGCCGTGTCTCCCGGTTTGCAGGGCAGACCCTCAGTGGCCGAATAGACGAATCCGGGACTGGTGATCGGGCCGGTGACGGTGCCGTCGCCGTTCGCCGCCGTCTTGATGACCTGCTCACGGTCGATGGCACAGGCAATGGCCTGGCGCACGCGAACGTCCTTGAGCGGGCCGTTCCGCCCGTTCAGCATGAGCGCGTGGTAGGCCAGGGTGGGCTGCTTCACCAGTGAGAACTTGTCGGAGGTTCCGGCATTGTCGGCCACCGTCGGGTCGGACAGAAGTCCTACCTGAAAGGCACCGGCCTTCATTCCGGAGACGATGGAGGATTCCGCCGGAATGACCCGAAATTGCAGGATGCCGATCTTCGGTGTTCCGCCGTAGAACTTGTTGTTGGCGGTCAGTACCACCTGCTGGCCCTGGTCCCACTTGCTCCAGACGAAAGGACCGGTGCCGTTGGGACTCTTGGCGACGGTGTTCGCAGCGATGTCCTTGTCGTGCAGGATCGCCGAGTTCAGCGAGGCGAGCGAATACAACAGCGCGGTTGACGGTGCGGACAGGGTCAGTTTTACCTGGTTCGTGCCGACCGCGTCGACGGCGGTGATGGTCGTGAGATTGGATCTGGCGACCGCTGCGTTCTTCTCGTCGAGGATGCGTGCGATGGACGCCTTCACATCCGCGGCGGTGAACGGGTCGCCGTTATGCCAGGTGACGCCGGTGCGCAGAGTGAAGGTGATGGACTTGCCGCCCGCCGCGGTTTCCCACTTCGTCGCGAGATCCGGAACGAGCTTGCCGGCTTGGTCCAGCGCCACAAGGCCCGAGTACACCAGGTCCAGGGTCTCTGTGGTCTGGAAGGCGGTGGCCTTCTGCGGATCGAGTTGGTCGACGTCGCCGGTGCGGGCCACCACGAAGGTCTCGCCGCTCTGCACCGATGCGGTGCCGCCCGAGGAACCGGCAGCAGCTCCCGACCCACCTGTACCACCGGCTGCCGACCCGGCAGCCTGGCCCGATGAGGTCGAACTGCCGGAGGCCCCGGACCGGTCGGCGAGCACCCGATCACCAGCAGCATTGCGGCCACCGCTACCGAACCGGTTGCCTGCTGCCTTACCCTGCGCCCCCGTACACCACTGCCGAACAGAACCACCACTGCGCCTCCTCAGGTCGACGATGCGGAGAATGTTAACCATTGACGTGGGGGACTGGCAAGAGGTTTCCTATTAACCTGTGCTCCTGGTTCCGTTCCGTTACCGGGCGCGTCGGACACGACGCTCGACGAATCCGTCGGCAAGAAGGGGCCGCTCCATGGCTATGAGGGTGATCGGCATGATCAGTGGGACGTCCTACGACGCCGTTGATGCCGCGGTGGCCGACATCTGGCAGGAGGGCGACACGCTCGTCGTCGGTCCCCGCGGGCTGTACAGCCGCGACATGCCTGCCGACCTGCGGGCTGCCGTTGCCGCCGCCCTGCCGCCGCATTCGACGACTCTTGCGCAGATATGCCAGTTGGACACGGCGATCGGTCAGCTGTTCGGCGAGGTGGCGGTAGCCGCCAACGCCCGCTATGGCGATGGCAACGCCGATCTGGTGGTCTCGCACGGGCAGACCGTCTACCACTGGGTCGAGGGGACGCGGGCGCTCGGCACGTTGCAACTGGGCGCCGCGGCCTGGGTGGCGGCCGCCGCCGGCGTGCCGGTGGTTTCCGACCTTCGCACCCGCGACCTCACGGTCGGCGGTCACGCCGCCCCACTGGCCTCCACCCTTGACGCCTTGCTGCTGTTGCAGGATGACGCGCGCCGGGGAGCACTCAATCTCGGCGGCATCGCCAACATCACCGTCAAGGACGACCACGGAGTCGTCCTGGCCTACGACATCGGGCCGGCCAACGCCTTGATGGACAGTGTGGTCGTCGATGCCACCCGCGGCGCCGAACGAATGGACACTGGCGGCGTTCGCGCCGCCCGCGGGACTGTGGATCCGCTGTTGCTGAAAGGCTTGCTCTCCGAGCCGTACTACGCCTTTCCGGCGCCGAAATCCACCGGAAAGGAACTCTTCCACGCCGACTACGTTCGCGAGGTCGTCATGGCCCGCTCTCCGCGGATCAGCACGGACGACTTGCTGGCCACTCTCACCGAGCTGACCGCCGCTCTGATCGCCACTGCCTGCCGGAGCCACGGGCTCAGCGAGTTGGTGATAGCCGGGGGCGGCGCGCGCAATCCAACCTTGATGGGTCGAATCGCCGCGCTTGCCGCCCCTACCCGTATCTCGTTGATGGACGACTACGGTCTCCCGGCGCAGGCGAAGGAGGCATATCTTTTCGCCGTACTCGGTTATCTCACCGTTCACGGGCTTCCGGGAACGATTGCCTCGGCGACCGGTGCTCGGGTCAGCTCGATCCTCGGTTCCATCACCCCAGGGGCCGGGCCGTTGACACTTCCAGAGCCCGCGGGCGTTGCAGTGCAACGGCTTCGTATCCAAGCGCGGTGATCCGCTCCGCGGTGCCAGCCGACGCGGGTGAATTGGCCAGGGTCTTCGTCGCGGCCTGGCAGCAAGGTTACCTCGATGTCGTGGCGGCCGATGTTCTCGACGCTCTTGATATCGAGGAATGGGCTGGAGTCTTCGCCGATCTTCTCCGGATCGGTGATCTGACGTCGATTGTGTGGGCGAATGGAATCGAGGACGTTCTGGGATTCGCCATATTCGGAGCAGAACCGGACACGAATTCTCCTACCGACGGATATCTGGCGTCCCTCTACGTCGATCCGGCTGCGTCCGGTCGTGGAATCGGTACAGCACTGTTGGCCCAGGCACTCGAATCCTTGACAGTTCAGGGCCGCGGCGAGGTTAGCCTGTGGGTGTTCGCCGAAAATGAGCGGGGTAGAAAGTTGTACGAGCGAGCCGGCTTTGTCGCCACCGGCGAGGCCACCACGGATCCGCGTTGGCGGGCGCCGCAGGTGCGTTATCGGCGGGCCGCCGGCTGATTCATCCCGTCGGTGATGGGTCCTTGCCGATGGCGCGGGATATCGCGAGGATAGTCATCGATACCCACCATTTGACCTTTGGATCCTTGACGCGGCGGCACCCGGCTTTCCGCTTCGATGGCAGATCAGCGACGCGGGCGTGCCTGGGTGGGCCAACCCGTCAACGCACGGAGTTGGATGGTCGTGCACGCCGTGTTGCGCCACTGTGACGGATTCAGATAGTCTGAACACATGAAGATCATGACAGCGTCCGAGGCGTCCCGGGCGTTCTCCGCGGTGTTGGACGACGCCGAACATGGCGAGACCATCATCATTACCCGCGCCGGCCGGCGAGTCGCGACGATCGCCCCGGCGAGCGCCGCCACCTGGAGTGCGTTCTGCGACGCGCTGCGCGACTGGAAACCCACCGACGATCCCACACTGGAATCAGATGTGGCCGCCGCCCGGAATGCCGTGACCCTCGATGGGCACCCGTGGCCCCCGAGCGTCTGATTCTGGACACGAGCATTCTCATCGCGGCCGAACGCGGCTCTGTGAATCTTGCCGGCGCGGCCGGTGGCGACGCTGACGCGGCATTGCCGGCAATCGTGGTGGCCGAGTACCTTGCCGGTGTGCACCTGGCGGCCACCGAACAACAGCGCCAGACTCGTCGGGCCTTCTTGGAGCGGGCACTTGATGCCCTGCCGATCGAGGACTACACCCGGCGTGTGGCCGGTCGGCACGGCGAACTGCTCGCTCTTGTTCGACGCAGCGGCACCACCCGCGGAGCGCACGACCTGATCATCGCCGCCACCGCGCTCGCCACCGGCCGCACCATCCTGACCACCGACGACCGCGCCCGATTCCACGAGCTGCCCCAGGTCACGGCCCGCGTCCTCGACCGCTCGTGACAACGGGCCCGCCGGCGATGACTGTCCACCAGCTCTCGCGCAAGGACGCACGCCGCATCGCCGTGCGCGCTCAGCTCCTGGACAGCGTACGTCCGACCGCGCTCCTGGACGTCGTACGCCACCTGAGCTTGCTGCAGATCGATCCGACCGCATCGGTCGCTCCGAATGTCGATCTGGTCGCGTGGAGTCGGCTCGGCTCCTCCTACACACCGGCGGAGCTGCAGTTACTGCTCGAGAACGGGACGCTGGTCGAGCTGCGGGGGATGATTCGGCCCCGCGAGGACATGGTGCTCTATCGCGCCGACATGGCCGACTGGCCAGGTCGCGGCGAGCTGCCGGATTGGCGGGAATCCAACCGTGACTGGGTGGAGGCCAACGACGCCTGCCGCCTGGACATTCTCGAGCGGCTGGAATCGTCCGGCCCGTTGCCCTCACGCGAACTCCCGGACACCTGCGCCGTGCCCTGGGTGTCGAGCGGCTGGAACCACCACCGCAACGTCGCACAGTTGTTGGAATTGATGGTGTCGCGGGGAGAAGTCGCGATCGCCGGCCGGCGGGGTCGGGATCGGTTGTGGGACCTGGCGTCCCGGGTCTATCCGGACGATCCGGTGGTCCCGGCCGAGCGGGCGCTGCGCCTGCGCAACGAGCGGCGGCTGCGCGCTCTTGGCATCGCCCGCGCGCGCGGTACCGAATGTCCCGTCGAACCCTGGGATGTGGGGGACGTCGGCGAGCCGGCCGTCATCGATGGCGTCAAGGGCACCTGGCGCGTCGACCCTTCCCAACTGGGCCAACCGTTCTCGGGGCGCGCGGCCCTGTTGTCACCCCTGGATCGGCTGATCCACGACCGCACAAGGATGGTCGAGCTGTTCGAATTCGACTACCAGCTGGGGATGTACAAGCCCGCGGCGAAACGCCGTTTCGGCTACTTCGCCCTCCCGATCCTGTACGGCGACCGGCTGGTCGGCAAGGTCGACGCCACCGCCGACCGCCGCGCCGGTGTGCTCCGGGTCGACGCGATCCACCAGGACGTCCCTTTCAACAAAACCATGACCGCCGCCGTGGGTCGTGAGATCAACGATCTGGCCGGTTGGCTGAGCCTGGACCTCACCCTGCCCAGTTGATCTGCTGGTCGAACGACTCCCACTGCGGCGACATCAACGCTCCATCGCCCCCATGTGCCGCACTGAACACTCCACGCACGCCGGAGACTTCGCCTCGTAGCCGAATGGAAAGCACCCAGACTGTGGGCGGCTTCGTCGATGCGGTAACCACGCGGAACGTGCCGAGGTGGGCCACCCGTTTCCCCTGGTAAGGACCGGAGAGTTCGCCGCCGAGGCGATGTGGGTCGTCCGGCAAACGTCCGGTGATGAAGGTGTAAGCGGATCTGATGGGTACAAGCACACGGCCCGCCGGTTGCCGATCGCCCGCCGGCCGGGGCCGGCACCCCTGCTCTCTCCGGAGTAAGGGATGGTCGCAGGCGTAGACGGATAGCTTGCCCGGTTTCTGCCGGCACTGGCACGCTGCAGCCATGGCGAAGGCGTTGAAGGTGCCCGCAGTGCGGGTCAAGATCACCATCCGCGACATCGATCCGCCGGTATGGCGGGAACTCGTGGTGCCCGGTCACTGGCATCTGGGCATGGTTCATCGGGCGCTGCAGATCGCGTTCGGGTGGCACGAGGCGCACCTGCACAGCTTCCAGGTCGGTGATCGGAGATACGGCGAACCGGATCCGACCTACGACAGCGGAACGCAGCGGGAATCGCTGATCCGCGTGCACGAGGTGCTGGCCGCGCCGGGCGACGTGATCACCTACTGGTACGACTTTGGTGACGACTGGTTCCACGACATCGTGGTGGAAGAGCTGCTCGATCCTCAGAAGCAGGCACGCTGCCTGGACGGGCGGCGGGCGGCGCCGCCAGAGGACAGCGGCGGGCCGTGGGGCTATCAGGATCTGCTGCAGGCGCTGGCGGACCCCAAGCATGAGGAACACGAAGACCAGGTCGAGTGGGTCGGCGAAGGGTATGACCCCGAACTGGTCGACATCCAGGCCATCGACGGAGCGTTGCGCCGGCTGAGCTGACCGGATGGCAGGATCGATCCCTGTGACGGCAACTGTTCTGGATGGCAAGGCGACCCTGCGCACGGTCAAGGAGGAACTCCGCAGCAGAGTGCAGGCACTGGCCGCCAACGGCGTCGTCCCGGGCCTGGGCACGCTGCTGGTGGGCGATGATCCGCGCAGTCGGGTGTACGTCGGGCTCAAGCACAAGGACTGCGCCGAGATCGGGATCAACTCCATCGAGCGGAAACTCCCGGCCGGCGCCACCCAGGGCGAGGTGCACGCGGTCGTCGACGAGCTGAATGCCGACCCGTCCTGCACCGCGTTCCTGGTGCAGCAACCCACCGGTCTGGACGAGTTCGCCATCCTGTCCAGGGTCGAACCGGGCAAGGACGTCGACGGTCTGCACCCGTTCAACCTGGGTTCGCTGGTTCTCGGCGAACCGGCGCCCGAGCCGTGCACGCCCGCTGGGATCATCGAACTGCTGCGCCGCTACCGGGTGCCGATCGCCGGCGCGCATGCGGTGATCATCGGCCGCGGCACCACCGTCGGCCGCCCGCTGGGTCTGCTGCTCAGCCGGCGCAGCACCAACGCCACGGTCACGCTGTGCCACACCGGGACGCTGGACCTGGCCGGCCATGTCCGGCAGGGCGACATCGTGGTGGCGGCCGCCGGAGTTCCCGGAATCGTCACGGCCGACATGGTGAAGGCCGGAGCCGCCGTCCTGGATGTGGGGGTCACCAAGCTGGGCACGAAGGTCTCCGGGGACGTAGCCGCCGATGTTGCCGAGGTGGCCGGGTTCCTGGCGCCCAATCCCGGCGGGGTCGGGCCGATGACCAGGGCGATGCTGCTGGGCAATGTGGTCGCCGCCGCCGAGCGTAATGCCCTCGCCGCCACCGGATGATCACTGCTCGGGGGCGGCGGGCGATTCCGATCACCGTGGTTCTGGTGATCGCGGCGATCGGGTTGCTGCTGTTCGCGACGGCGCACTGGCGCCGGGGCTCGGTGCTGCTCGGCATCGCCGCGCTGGTCGGCGCCGGCCTGCGTGCCTTCTTACCGGATCGGTCGATCGGGGTGCTGGCCGTCCGCGGACGCACATTCGATGTGATCTTCATGCTGGCGCTGGCCGCCGGCTTCGCCGCCCTGGTGCTGGTCCAGTAGCCCGGCTCCGGTCGGGTCGGTCGCTGAGGGGTCCGCCGTCGACCTGGCAGTACGCTCGCACGGCGAACCACGGATAACGGTGAGAGGAGCCGGGGCCACCCATGTCGAAGATCACGGTCAGCGGAACGGTCGTCGAACTCGACGGCGACGAGATGACCCGCATCATCTGGAAGTTCATCAAGGACAAGCTGATCCTGCCGTATCTCGACGTGAACCTGGAGTACTACGACCTCGGCATCCAGAACCGGGACGCCACCGACGATCAGGTGACGATCGACGCCGCCAACGCCATCAAGGAGCACGGCGTCGGCGTGAAGTGCGCGACCATCACCCCGGACGAGGCCCGCGTCAAGGAGTTCGGTCTGAAGAAGATGTGGGTCTCGCCGAACGGGACGATCCGCAACATCCTGGGCGGTGTCGTGTTCCGGGAGCCGATCATCATCAGCAACATTCCGCGCCTGGTGCCCGGGTGGAACAAGCCGATCATCATCGGCCGGCACGCCTTCGGCGACCAGTACCGCGCCACCAACTTCAAGGTGCCCGGCGCCGGAACCCTGACGCTGACTTTTACGCCGGCCGACGGGTCAGAGCAGATCAGCCAGCAGGTCGTCACCTACCCCGAGGCGGGTGGCGTGGCGATGGGGATGTACAACTTCAACGATTCCATCCGCGACTTCGCCAGGGCATCGTTCGCCTACGGCCTGCAGCGGGGCTATCCGGTCTACCTGTCGACGAAGAACACCATCCTCAAGGCCTACGACGGCGCCTTCAAAGATATTTTCCAGGACGTCTTCGACGCCGAGTACAAGACCGAGTTCGACGCCAAGGGCCTGAGCTACGAGCACCGGCTGATCGATGACATGGTCGCCTCGGCGATGAAGTGGGAGGGCGGGTACGTCTGGGCCTGCAAGAACTACGACGGTGACGTGCAGTCCGACACCGTCGCCCAGGGCTTCGGCTCCCTCGGCCTGATGACGTCGGTACTGATGACGCCGGACGGCCAGACCGTGGAGGCCGAGGCCGCGCACGGCACGGTGACCAGGCATTTCCGTCAGCACCAGCAGGGCAAACCGACCTCGACCAACCCGATCGCCTCGATCTATGCCTGGACCGGCGGCCTCAAGCACCGCGGCAAGCTGGACGGGACAGCCGAGGTGGTGCAGTTCGCCGAGACCCTCGAGGACGTCGTGGTGAAGACTGTCGAGAGCGGCACGATGACCAAGGATCTTGCGCTGCTGGTCTCCCCCGACCAGCAGTGGCAGACCACCGAGGATTTCCTCGCCACGCTCGAGGAGAACCTCAGGGCGCGGGTGGCCTGAGCTTTGGCAGCGGAGATCCCGGCTGCGGATCGGCCCGGCCCGCCGGGCGGCTAGCGTGGAAGTCGGTGGGGCGAGGGATCTTCCCGGGCCGGGACGTCCAGGAGTATCACGGGGAAAGGAGTCAGCCATGGGTGACGCCGTGCCGTCAGTGACGCATTCCCATGAGTGACGGACACCAATTCGGCGGTGAATCGGTGGCCATCGCACCGGACACCGTCACCGTGCTGGACGGTGCAACGTTCGCGCTCTCGTACACCAGTGGTGACATCGACACCTCGGCCCCGTTGGGCTTCTTCCATCAGGACACCCGGTTGGTCTCCCGCTGGCTGCTGTCGGTCGATGACCAGCCCTTCCAGCCCCTCTCGCACATGCTGGACGAGCCGTTCCGTTGCCGGTTCGTCGGCCAGGCCATGGTGGGGTCATCGCGGCTGCTGGTGGAACGGGAACGCTACATCGGCGACGGCATGCGTGAGGACATCGTGCTGAGAAACCTCAGCGCGAACAGGCTGAGCACCACGGTGAGCCTGCAGGTGGGTGCCGACTTCGCGGATCTGTTCGCCGTCAAGGAGTGCCGCGTCTCGTCCGGCAACCACTCCCGCGGGCAGATCGAGGGCGACTGGCTGACCCTGACCGCCGCCGGACCGGACCGACCGGGTCGGCCGGTCGGCGTCCGCCTGCATGCCGTGGGCGCCACGGTGAAGAAGGACAGGCTGTCGTTCCCGGTGACCCTGGATCCCCGCGGGGAGTGGCGAGGGCGGGTGTACGCGCTGCCGATGATCGACGGGAAGCTCGTCCCGACGATGTTCCCCGCCGAGCGCCCGCTGTCCAGGACCGGGCCGGGGCGTCAGCTGGAGCGATGGCGGGAGAAGGCGTCCCAGTTCCGGTGCACGAACGAGGCGGTCGACGCGGTACTGGCCCGCAGCCGTGAGGACATCGGCGGCCTGCGAATCTTCGACGGCAAACACGCACCGGTGGTGGCCGCCGGCTCACCCTGGTTCATGACGCTGTTCGGACGCGACTCGCTGCTGACCTCCTACCAGGCGCTGTCCCTGGACCCGAGCCTGGCCATCGGCGTGCTGCAGAGGCTGGCCCGGTACCAAGGTGCCCAAGTGGTGCAGGACACCGAGGAGCAGCCGGGCCGGATCCTGCACGAGGTCCGCTTCGATCCGGACCACACGCTGCAGCTCGGCGGCAAACGGATCTACTACGGCACCATCGACGCCACGCCACTGTTCGTTGTGCTGCTCGGGGAGTGCGCCCGGTGGCACGGGGCCACCAGCCAGATCCGGGAGCTGCTGCCGGCGGCGGACAGGGCGTTGAAGTGGATCGACGACTACGGCGACCTCGACGGTGACGGGTTCGTCGAATACCAGCGGATGACCGACAAGGGCCTGGCCAACCAGGGCTGGAAGGATTCGTGGAACGGGATCACATTCGCCGACGGGACCATCGCCGAAGCGCCAATCGCCCTGTGCGAGGTTCAGGGCTACGTGTACGCGGCCTTCCAGGCCCGGGCCGCGCTCGCCGACCTGTTCGACGACGCGGCCGGCGGTCGGCACTGGCGGCGTCGAGCGGAGAAACTGAAGAGCGCCTTCAACGAGCGCTTCTGGCTCCCGGACCGGGGCTGGTTCGCCCTCGGGCTCGACAAGGACAAACGTCCGATCGATGCCCTCGCCTCGAACATGGGACAGGCGCTGGCTTTCGGGATCGTCGACGACGCACTGGCCCCGCAGGTGGCCCGGCACCTGGTCGCACCGCCGTTGTTCTCCGGGTGGGGCGTGCGCACGTTGGCGACCACGATGGGCGCCTACGACCCGTTGAGCTACCACAACGGCTCGATCTGGCCGCACGACAACGCCATCATCGCCTACGGCCTGATGCGGGCGGGCTTCGTGGGTGAGGCCCAGACGATCGCCCAGGCGATCCTCGCTGTCGCCGACAAGGTGGGGGGCCGGCTGCCGGAGCTGTTCTGCGGCCTGGAACGTGACCGCTACCCGGAGCCGGTGCCCTACCCGACCGCCTGCTCACCACAGGCATGGGCGGCCGCCGCGCCGGTTCACATCTGCCGCGCGCTGCTGGGACTGGAGCCCGCGCTGCCCGAACATCAGGTCAGGGTGCGGCCGCACCTGCCGCCCGCGATGGCCGGTCTGGCCGTCCGCGGTCTCTCGCTGGCCGGCGGCACCGTCGACATCGAGGCGTCCGAGGAGAAGTGCAGCTTGAGAGGTTTACCGGAAGGTATCGACGGGGTAACGACGGGCTGAGCCCTCTCCACGAGAGGACCGAACTGAAGGACACCCGCATGACCCGCCCACTGCATATCGCCATGATCGCCCCGCCCTGGACGGCTCTGCCGCCCCCCCGTTACGGCGGAATCGAGTCGGTGTGCGCAGCTCTGGTCGACGGTCTGGTGGAGCGAGGCCATCAGGTGACCCTCTTCGGGCCCGGCAGCAACGGCACCAAGGGCGCCTTCGTCCAGACCTACGCCGAGCCCCAGTACGCCCGGCTGGGGCAGAGCCTGCCTGACGCCGTCCACACCGCCGCGGTCGCCAGGGTGGTGAGCCGGATGCGGGTGGACGTCGTCCACGACCACACCATGACCGGGCTGCTGCTGGCGCCCGGCAGATCGGTGCCGACGGTGGCCACGATGCACGGTCCGCTCACCGCGGAAACCCGTCGGTACGTGGAAGATCTGACCGCCCTGACCATCGGTGGTTCCAGCCTGCACCTGGTGGCGATCTCCGACGATCAACGTCGCCGAGCCGCCGACCTGCCGTGGCTCGGGCGAGTCCACAACGCGGTCCGGGTGGACGAATTCCCGTTCGGTGCGCACAAGGACGACTTCGCGCTCTTCCTGGGCCGGAGCTCGCCGGAGAAGGGGATGGATGTCGCCATCGACGCCGCCCGGGCAGCCGGATGCCATCTGATGCTCGCCGCGAAGTGCAACGAGCCGGCGGAGAAGGCCTACTTCGAGCAGCACGTCCGTCCCAGGCTCGGCCCGGACGTGACCTGGCTGGGGGAGGTCGGTCGTGAGGCGAAGCTGGATCTGCTGCGCCGCGCTCGATGCCTGCTCTTTCCCATCCAGTGGGACGAGCCGTTCGGGATGGTGATGATCGAGGCCCTCGCCTGCGGCACCCCGGTGGTCGCCCTCAGCCGCGGCTCGGTACCCGAGGTGATCGAGCACGGCGTCACCGGGCTGATCACCCAGGATCCCGGCCGGCTACCTCAGCTCCTCGCAGACGTGGGAAGCATCTCCCCGGCCGCCTGTCGCCGGGCAGCGGTGGACCGGTTCGACGTGACGCAGATGGCCGCCGGCTACGAGGAGCTCTACCGGCGGCTGACGAAGTCCATCCTGCCGGCCGGGATGAGGATCGACCGAGAGCAGTCCTGGTCGCCTTCCTGAACGCAGCCCCGACGGAAGCTCCCGACCCAACAAGGCAACCTCCTCAGGTAGGCGTAGCGACGTCAGTCCTGTTCGGCCCGTAGCTGCCATTCCTGCCGCCCGTCGATTGCCTCCCGCACCAGATCGGCGTGCCCGGCGTGCCTGGCAGTTTCCTCGATCAGGTGCAACAGCACCCAGCGCACATTCCAGTCCGGCGACCCTTCTGGATAGCCGGGCACCCGATGGTCCAGCCCGAGCCGGCGGATGGTCTGCTCCGTGTGCTCGGCCTGCGCCGTCCAGGCGTCCAGCCAGTGCTGCACCGTCTCGTCCGGCTGCAGGGTGAATTCGTCGTCCCGGTCCCTGGGTTCCTCCGGCTCGCGCAGGATGTCCGCACGGATCCAGGAAAGTTCCACCGCCACCAGGTGTTTCAGCAGGCCACCGAGGCTCAGCGTGGTACTCGGGATCGGCGTCAGCCTTGCCTGATCGTCGGTCAGGCCGCCCAGCGCCGCCCGCAGTCCGCGACGTTGCATCTCCAGGAATCCCAACAAACCGGAAATCTCGTCGGGCGTCGTCGGCGCGGTGTCGGTCATCCCTGGCACTGTATCGGTGACGGGGTGCGACCCGGCGGGATGGAAAGATCCACCGCATGAGTTCGTCAGCAGGCCCAGCATCAGCCGTCCGTCCCCGCGTCCTGTCCGGTATCCAGCCGACCGCCGACTCGTTCCACGTCGGCAACTACCTGGGGGCGCTGCGGCAGTGGGTCGCGATGCAGGACACGCACGACGCGTTCTACACGGTGGTGGACCTGCATGCCATCACCGTCGACACCGACCCGAGACTGCTCCGGCAGCGGACCAGGGTGGCAGCGGCGCAGCTTCTGGCGCTCGGGATCGATCCCGACCGATCGACGCTGTTCGTCCAGTCGCAGGTGCCGGCGCACACCCAGCTGAGCTGGGTCCTGGAGTGCCGGACCGGGTTCGGCGAGGCCGGCCGGATGACGCAGTTCAAGGACAAGTCCGCCCGGACCGGAACCGACCGCACCAGCGTCGGCCTGTTCACCTACCCGGTGTTGATGGCCGCCGACATCCTGGCCTACCAGGCCGATCGGGTCCCGGTCGGGGAGGACCAGCGGCAGCATCTGGAGCTGACCCGGAACCTGGCGCAGCGGTTCAACTCTCAGTTCGGCCGAACTTTCACCGTTCCGGAGCCGCACATCCTGGCCGAGACCGCGAAGATCTACGACCTGCAGGAACCGACGGCCAAGATGAGCAAGTCATCGGCCGCCGGCACACTGGACCTGCTGGCGCCGGTCAAGACCTCGATCAAACAGATCAGGAGCGCCGTCACCGACGCCGAACGCGAGATCCGGTACGACGAAGCGGCCAAACCCGGGGTGTCGAACCTGCTCACGCTGCTCGGCCAGCTCACCGATCAACCCGTCGCCGGCCTCGAGGAGAGCTTGCGGGGCAAGGGGTACGGGGACCTGAAGGGCGCACTGGGCGAGGCGTTCGCCGCCTTCGTGACCCCGTTGCAGGCCCGGGTGAACGGCTACCTGGCGGATTCGGCCGAACTTGATCGGGTACTGGCCAAGGGCGCGGTGAGGGCGCGGCAGGTCGCCGATGAGACGGTGGCGGCGGTCTATGACAGAGTCGGCTTCCTGGCCGGATGAGTTCGACGCCGGCCGGAAGGAGGAACCGATGACCCGTCCGGCACCGGATAAGGGGTCGGTGACCGATCATGCATCGGTCGTCGAGGATCCGTTCGCCACCGGCAGCACCTACTCCGAACGCATGCGGGATGCCGAGTCCCGTGGCTCCGCCGGATCATCGGGCACCAAGGACACACTCGGGGCGGCCGAGGAGAAGACCGCCGCCGAGAAGCCGAAATCGTTCTGGGCCAAGGCGTCGGAGCGGCCATGGGTCGCCCACCTGATCAAGGCGGGCGGCCGATTCGTCGACCGGCTCGGCACCGAGTTCGGCGCCGCGATCACCTACTTCTCGTTCCTGGCCGTGGTACCGATCATGATGGTCGCCTTCTCGATCGTTGCCTTCGTGCTGAACGGAAATCCGGGTGTCATCGGCGATCTCAAGGCGAAGGCGAATGCCCAGGTGCCCGGTGGTCTGCTGACCAGCGCGATCGACCATGCGGTGGCCAGCCGGGTGTCCGTCGGGCTGATCGGCCTGGTGGTGGCGCTGTACTCCGGGATCAGTTGGATGGCCAACGTGCGGGATGCGGTGCAGGCACAGTGGCGCCCGACCTTCGAGAAGACCAAGGTCGAGAAGGATCAGAAGTTCATCGCGCTTCTCGGCAAGAACCTGCTCACCATGGTCGGGTTGGGGGTGGCTCTGGTCATCTCTCTGGTGCTGACCACCGTCGGCGGCGCCGGACAGCGGGCCATCCTGCGCCTGTTCGGCCTGGACAACATCGGTTGGCTGGTGCCGGTGTTCTCGGTGGTGCCGTTCCTGCTGGCCATCGCCGCCGACGTGCTGATCTTCACCTGGTTCTACTGGATGATGCGGATCCCGGACTTCACCCCGCCCAAGGGTGCGGTGCTGAAGGGCTCGGTGATCTCCGCCGTCGGTTTCGAGGTGCTCAAGGTGGCGATGACCTTCCTGATCCCCAAACTCAGCAGTTCGCCTACCTCGGCGGTGTTCGGAACCGTGATCGTGTTGCTGTTCTTCTTCAACCTGGTGGCCCAGTTGGTGCTGTTCGTCGCCGCCTGGATCGGGACGGCTCAAAGGACCGACACCGAGGACGCCGGCGAGCTGCCGGAGATCGCCGGCGGCCCCACCGCGCCGACGCAGCCAGGCGTCGGCAGTCCGCGAACGGCCGGCCTGGTGGGAGCCGGCGCCGTGATGGGATTTCTGGCCGGCCGCCGCCGGGGGCGCCGCTGAGCGGCGGGATCCCTTGGACGTGGATCAGGGGTCGCCGGAATCGCGCGAGCCCGGGCCGCGCAGTCCGATGACCACCGCGCCTGCGGCCATCAATGCCAGCAGCACGATGATGATCCACACGATGACGTTGCTACCGCCGGACTTTCCGCTACTGGTGCTGACTGCGGCAGCGGACGTGGCAGCACCGCCCGCGGTGCGGTGGGTGGTCGCCTCGTCACCGGTGGATCCGCCGATGGTGCGATCGGCGCGAGAGGTGGCCGGGGGCAACGAGGGGGTGCCGGCGGCCGCGGTGGCCTCCGCTTCCGAGGACACCAGCCGCCCGACCGGGGTGGTGCCCGGCGGCAGGGTGAATCCCCAGTCCAGCAACGACGCGGCCTGCATCCATTGTCTGCGCGGCTGCTGGGTTCCGGCCAGCATGGTGACCACCAGCCGGCGGCCATCCCGCTCCGCCAACCCGACGAATGTGTTTCCGGCGTCGTCGGTGAAGCCGGTCTTGCCGCCGAGGGCGCCGGGATAGCCGAACAGCAGCTTGTTCTCGTTGGCGATGCTGAAAGCCGGGTATTCACCGAAACCCGGAACCTTCGCGTACTTGGTGGCGGTCAGCTCGCCGAACGGGCTCATTGTCATGTCGGACCGGGCGATCAGCGCCAGATCATAGGCCGAGGTCACCTGCCCGGGTCCGTCCAATCCGGATACCGTCGCCGCCCTGGTGTCCAGCGCACCCAACGCCTTTGCCTGCGCATTCATCTGCTGAACGGTCTTGGCAACCCCGCCGTTGGCGATGGCCAGCGCGTGGGCGGCATCGTTGCCGGAGCCGAGCATCAGGAACGTCATCAACTGCTTCACCGTGTATCGCCCGCCCGGCCCCAGACCGACCCGAGAACCAGGCTGATCGGCGTCCTCCTGGGTCCCGATGACCACCCTGTTGAGGTCTTTCATGGTGCGCAGCAACGCATTCATGGCGAGCAGTTTCAACGTGCTCGCCGGCCGGTAGCGGCCGTGCGGATCCTTGCCGGCGAGCACATCGCCGGTGTCCAGGTCGGCGATCATCCAGGCCGCGGCGCTGATGTCAGGCGGCAACGCCGGACTGCCTCTGGGCACGGCGAAGCCACAGGCACCCAGCCGGCTTCCGCCCACCGGCGCGCTGGGGACCGGCAGGGGTGGCGGGGGTTGCTGCCCGCTCGGGACCGCCTCGGACTCGTCCTGCGCCGGCGGTGGCTCGGTCTTCTGGGAGCAGTCGGCGGTGTCCGGGCTGCTGACCGTTTCGGTCGGCGAGAGCACCGAGGTGGAATCATCCGGAGCCGACGCACCGGATGCCGGTGCCGCGAGCACGGCCAGCACGGCTAGGACGGCTAGGACCATCGATGCGTACCACCGCTGCCGGGATGGCCGGGTGGTGGCGGGCCGATGGCGCCGAGCGCCGGGGTGAGCAGTCATCGTCTGGCAGGCTACCCAGCCTGGTCAGCGCAGATCTGCATTGAAGCTGACCACGGCGATGGTGCCGACTGCCAGCAGCGCGAGAATCGCTGCGCCACCAGCGATTGCGAACATTCCTCGGCGGCGGTCCCTGCGCCCACGCACCCGGTCGCGCAGCAGCAGCCCGGCGTACAGGCAGGTCGCCCAGATCAGCAGCAGGTCCCAGCCTCGGCCGAACGGGGACGCCCAGCGGGCTGCCATCAGGTTCCAGTCCAACCGCGAGACCCCCCGGCCGGCGACGAACAGCGGGAGCAGATGTCCCAGGAGCAGCACCGAGACCAGCAGCCCGAGCAGGTGCCGGGTGCGGTCGGACTGCGTTGTCGGCGGCACCGGCGGAACCCGCGGCAGCACGGGCGTCGGCGGGACGGGCGGCGGCGGGACGGGCGGCGGCGCGGCATCTCCGGTCACGGCGGGGTCCCGAACAACATCCAGGCCGGGTACCACAGCATCAGTACCGCGGCGCCGGCGCCCGCCGCGAGCCATAGCCAGACGGCGACGAGCAACAGCCGCCTGCGGATCCGATCTGCGGGCCGCAGCAGGTCCATCAGCACCAGCCGCAGGCTGTCCAGCGCGAAATAGATGACCCCGGACACCAGCGCGACTGCGACGACGGCGGCCGGCAGCGAGCGGTAGACGTCCACCAGCCGCAGGAAAGTGGCCGGCGACAGCCGGACGAACAGGAAGCCGAGTATCAGCAGGAGCATCGTCGCCAACACCGCGACCTGCCCCGCGCGGTGCGCGCGGACCGGCCAGCGGGCGTTGGGCCCGGTGCGCGGCAGCCAACGGCTGCGACGACGTGGGTGCGCAGGCGGGGCAGCGGACACAGCGGCACCGGATCCTCACGTCTCGGCGGTCGCCTGCCCGACCGCCAGACCAGGTTATCGGTGATGCGGGTCGGCGCGGCTCTGGTGCAGACCGGCGCCGGGCAGGGCGCTGCAGGAAGCGGTCCTGGCTCGCGGGCGGTTGTAACGATCTCGTCGCTCATCCAGTCCGGGGATACCCGTCGCGCCGATGAGGCGGTTACGGTGACACGTCCCTACCCCACCGGTAACGATCCGGCTGACGTGGGAGGGCCACCGACGGTCCGCACACTGCGGGTGCCCGAACGACAAGGATGGTGATGACCGTGCGCTGTGAGCGCAATGGCTTCCGGCGGTACCGGGCGGTTGCCCTCGCCGGAACCGCCGCAGTGGCGTTGGTACTGAGTGCCTGCGGCAGCAAGGGGGGAGCAGCGGCGACATCCGCCGGCTCCGCGGCCGGCTCCGTGTTGTCCTCCGCCGGATCGGCGGCCCAGGCGGAGACCTCCGCAACGGGTTCGTCCTCCGAGACCGGCTCCCCGTCCGCGGCGGGTTCTTCCTCGGAGACCGGCTCCTCATCGGAGATGGGTTTCTCGAGCTCCTCGGCAACGGGCTCGTCGTCCAGCTCCTCGGAGTCGAGTTCATCAGAGATGAGTTCCTCCGCGACAGGTTCTTCGTCCGGGTCCTCCCCCGCAGAATCCAGCAGCAGTTCGGCGTCCGGCTCGGCGTCGGCGGTCCAGATGACCGGTGACAAGTCAAAGGTCAAGGTCGGCATGGCATATGACGTCGGTGGCCGCGGCGATCAGTCGTTCAACGATTCCGCCGCCCGCGGCCTTGACAAGGCCAAGGGCGAAGGTGTGAAGGTCACCGGAGAGATCGAGGCGACCACCAGCGACACCGACGCACAACGTGAGGACCGGCTGCGTCAGCTGGCCGAGGGCGGCGCTACCGTGATCGTCGCCGTCGGGTTCGCCTACGAGCCGGCGCTGGCCAAGGCGGCACCGGACTATCCGAACGTCCACTTCGCGATCATCGACGACTCCCAGCTATGCGACGGCTCCGTCAAGGGCGACTTCAAGAACGTGGCCTGCCTGACCTTTGCGGAGGAGCAGGGTTCCTACCTGGTCGGGGTTGCAGCGGCGCTCAAGTCGAAGGCCAGCAAGATCGGCTTCATCGGCGGGGTCAACACCCCGCTGATCCAGAAGTTCCAGGCCGGGTTCGAGGCCGGCGTCAAGGCGACCAAGCCGGACGACACCGTCGATTCCAAGTACATCACCGAGCCGCCGGACTTCTCCGGCTTCAGCGCTCCCGACAAGGGCCAGACCATCGCCAAGGGCATGTACGACGGTGGTGCCGACATCGTCTACGCGGCCGCCGGCGGGTCGGGCGCCGGCGTTTTCAAGGCAGCCAAGGCTGCCGGCAAACAGGGCATCGGAGTCGACTCCGATCAGTACAACGCCCCGACTCTCAAGGCGGTCCAGAGCGTCATCCTCACCTCGATGGTCAAGAATGTGGACGTCGCCGTCTATGACGATATCGTGGCCGCGGTCAACGGTTCGCCGCTGACCGGGCATCACACCTACGACCTGAAATCCGGTGGCGTCGGGTACGCAACGTCCGGCGACTTCGTGAAGGACATCGTCCCCCAGTTGGACGCGGCCAAGGCGAAGATCGTCTCGGGTGAGATCAAGGTGCCGGCCAAGCCCGGTAGCTGATCCAGCCAGCAGCTACGGTCCGGTCCCGGCGGGTGTTACCTGTCGGGGCCGGACCGTTTCTGATATGCATCTGGGGCCAGGTCCCCGACGGCGGAAGGCACAACATGGCGCACCCGGTCGACCCTTCCGCGAAGGATCCGGCCGCGCCGTCCCCGTCGTCACCGACCAAGTCGGACGACGTCCCGTCAGCCGGGCTGCACGATGGCACCATCCACGGTTCCGACGACCGGGCCGCGGCACCGGACGGATCCGGTCTGCCGGCCGTTCGACTCAGCGGCATCACCAAGCGGTTTCCCGGGGTGGTCGCCAACGCCGACGTCAGCTTCTCGGTGGCCCGCGGGACGGTCCACGCACTGGTGGGCGAGAACGGCGCAGGGAAGTCGACGCTGATGAAGACGCTCTACGGCATGCACCAGCCCGACGAAGGCACCATCGAGGTCAACGGCAGCCTGGTCAGCTTCCATTCACCGGCGGACGCGATCGCCGTCGGTATCGGCATGGTGCATCAGCATTTCATGCTCGCCGACAACCTCACCGTCTGGGAGAACGTCGTGCTGGGGTCGGAACCGGTCAGCGGCGGGCGGCTGGACAGCAGGGTGGCGATCAGGAAGATCAGCGAACTCGGCGACAGATACGGCCTTGCCGTCGACCCGGAACGGCTGGTCGAGACTCTGGGTGTCGGTGAGCGGCAGCGGGTGGAGATTCTGAAGGTGCTCTATCGGGGCGCGGAGATCCTGATCCTCGACGAGCCGACAGCGGTGCTGGTCCCCCAGGAGGTCGACGAACTGTTCGGCAACCTCAGGGAACTCAAATCCGAAGGACTGACGATCATCTTCATCTCGCACAAACTCGACGAGGTGCGGGCCATCGCCGACGAGATCACCGTCATCCGCCGCGGAACAACGGTCGGCACAGCAGATCCGAAAACCGTCACCAACCGGCAACTTGCGGAGATGATGGTCGGCTCCGAGCTGCCTGTCCCGGAACTGCGTGATTCGACCGTCACTGACCGGGTGGTGCTCAGGCTCGAGAACGTCAACGTCGTCGACGTGGACGGACGGCCGTTATTGACCGACATCAGCGCGACGATCCATGCCGGTGAGGTGCTGGGGATCGCCGGGGTCGAGGGAAACGGACAGGCGGAACTCGTCGACGCGATCATGGGGATCCGCACGGTCGCCTCGGGTGCCATCGAACTCAACGGCGCGGATGTCACCAAGCTGTCCACGCTGCGCAGGAGGGAGGCAGGCATCGGGTTCATCCCCGAGGATCGGCAGCGGCAGGGCCTCATCCTGGAGGGATCCCTATGGGAGAACAGGGTTCTCGGTCATCAGACCCGCAGACCATCGGCTCGTGGATTTCTGCTCGACCGGTCCGGCGCCAGAAGGGACACCCAGCGCATCGTCGATGCCTTCGACGTCCGCACTCCCAGCATCGAGGTGACAGCTGCCTCGCTGTCGGGCGGCAATCAGCAGAAGTTGATCGTCGGCAGAGAGATGAGCGGCGACCCGGTGTTCCTGATCGCCTCCCACCCGACCCGGGGCGTGGATGTCGGTGCCCAGGCGGCGATCTGGGAGCACCTTCGGGTAGCGCGCGCGGCCGGTCTTGCCGTGCTGCTGATCTCGGCCGACCTGGAAGAGCTGATCGGAATGTCGGACGCCCTGTCAGTCATTCTCCGCGGGAAGCTGACGGCAAGGTACGACCCACGGCAGGTTACCCCCGAGCAGCTCGGTGTTGCGATGACCGGCGGCTCGGACGGGCAGGTCGCCTGATGACGGCGGGCCGGCGCTTGTTCCTGACGATCGCCGCTCCTTTGGGGGCGTTGGTGGTCGCTTTCGTCGTCACCACCCTGGTGCTGCTGTTGACCGGGAGCAATCCGTTCGATGCCTACGGCGCGCTGGTGGGTGCGTTCAAGGGCCCCCGGATCATCGTGAACACCGTCAATACCGCGACCACCTATTACCTGTCGGCGGTCGCGGTCGCTATCGGGTTCCGAATGAACCTGTTCAACATCGGGGTCGACGGTCAATACCGGTTGGCGGCAATGCTGGCGGCGAGCTTCGCCGGGACGGCGTTCATGTCGGGCTTGCCGGGATTCCTGCGGGTCATCCTGACGGTGCTGGCAGCAATGCTGGTGGGTGCGGCCTGGGCCGGAATCGCCGCGTTCCTCAAGGTGACCCGCGGCGTCAGCGAAGTCATCTCGACGATCATGCTGAACGCCATCGCGACTGCGCTGATCGCCTACTTGCTGACTCCGGGCCGGTTGGCCATCGCGCAGGGTAACAACGTCCTCACCAGGCCGATCACCGACGGCGGACAGGTTCCGAACGTCGACATCTCCGGGTCGTCCAGTCCCTTGTACACGCTGATTGTCCTATCGGCGATCGTCGGTGTCGTCTACGCGCTGGTACTCACCCGGACCGTGTTCGGCTTCTCGATCAGGGCCACCGGACTCTCGGAGAGTTCAGCCGTCGCCAGCGGCATCAGTGTCAGAAAGATGATCCTGTCGGCGATGCTGCTGTCCGGAGCGGTGGCCGGCCTGGTCGGGATGCCCGAACTATTGAACGGCAGCGTCGGTGCCTACTCCTTGAACTTCCCTTCCGGTATCGGCTTCACCGGCATCGCCATTGCGCTGCTGGGGCGTAACCATCCGCTCGGCATGGTGTTCTCGGCGCTGCTGTGGTCCGCCCTTGATTCGTCGTCGAACTCGCTACAGGGCGCCGGTGTCCCCAAGGAGTTGGTGACCATCATTCAGGGTGTCATGTTGTTCGCGGTCGTGATCGCCTACGAGGTGGTCCGGCGTTATCGGTTGACATCGGAACAGCGGGCGGTCGCCAGATCGCTGGCGAACGCGCGTCGCGAGACCGGCAGAAGTGAGGTGGCGGTCTGATGTCGACGACGGTCCCTGGCGCTGCCGAGACGACGATCCGCCCAGCACGCTCCACCAGAAGACGCATGAATCCGTGGGTCTGGGTGCTGGTGGCGGTTGCGGCCCTGCTGCTGTTCGCGGCGGTGCGGCAGATCACCGGAGCTCAGAACCTGACCTCATCGGGTGCTATCCAGGCTGCCATCGGGGCGGCGATCCCGATCGCGCTGGCCGGCCTTTCCGGTCTGTGGTCCGAGCGGGGCGGCGTCGTGAACATCGGCATCGAGGGCATGATGGTGCTGGGTACCTTCGGTGCCGGCTGGGCCGGGTACCAGTGGGGACCGTGGGCGGGCATCTTCTTCGCCATGGTGTGCGGCATCCTCGGCGGATTGCTGCACGCGCTGGCCACGGTGACATTCGGCGTCGACCACATCATCTCAGGTGTGGCGATCAACATCATCGCCCCCGGCTTCACGCTGTACCTGGCCAAGCTACTGTTCACCAACGCACCTGGCGGGGGACAGAAGCAGTCCCCACCCGTCGCGGACGTGTACCGGATCACCGTCCCCTGGCTCACCGACGTGCTCGGTGATCTTGAGAACAAGAGGATCTTCTTCGTCTCGGATCTGGCAGGGGTGCTCCGCGGCGCCACCACCCATCTGAGCATGTTCGCGGTGCTCGGCGTCCTGCTGATCATCGTCAGCGCATACGTTCTGTGGCGCACCAGGTTCGGGCTGCGGTTGCGGTCCTGTGGCGAGGCTCCCTATGCCGCCGAGTCGCTCGGGGTGAATGTCATCAGGTACAAGTTCGCCGCCACCACCATCTCCGGTGCCATGGCCGGTCTGGCCGGCGCATTCCTGGTGGTGGGATTGAACTTCCAGGACGGGCAGACCGGCGGGCGCGGATACATCGGTCTGGCGTCGATGATCTTCGGCAACTGGCGCCCGGGCGGCATGGCGATGGGTGCGATGCTGTTCGGTTACACCGACGGCATGCAGCTCTATGACTCCGGTGGCGCGATCCATGCGCTGCTGCTGATCCTTGCCGTGATCCTGGTGGTGGTCGCATTCCTGCAGGCCGGCCGTGGGAACTACGTACTGGGTGTCGTCGCGCTGGTGATCGCGGCGCTGTCGGCAGTCTGGTACTTCTCGACCAAGGATCTGCCCGGTCAGTTGGTCACCGCGGCGCCGTACGCGATCACCCTGCTGGTCATGGGGCTGGCCTCGCAGAACCTGCGAATGCCGAAGGCGGACGGGTTGATCTACCGCAAGGGCGAGCACTAGTGAGGGCCACCGAGGTTGCGCACGTGCCCGCTGTCGACTGGGAAAGGTTGCGCGGGTTGGCGGTCGACGCCGCCGCATCCGCATATTGTCCTTACTCGAAGCTCCAGGTCGGCGCCGCGGCGCTGGTCGTCGACGATTCCGGAGCCACTCGGGAGATCACCGGGTGCAACGTGGAGAATGCCTCGTACGGGCTGGGAGTGTGCGCCGAGGTGACGCTGGCCGGCCAGCTGCGGCTGACCGGCGGCGGCCGGCTGGTCGCGCTTGCCTGCCGGTCCGGAACCGGGCAGCTGCTGATGCCGTGCGGTCGCTGCCGCCAGGTGATCTATGAGTTCGGCGGACCGGACCTGCTCGTCGACACGCCCGACGGCCCGCGCGACATGACCTGGGTACTACCGGCCGCCTTCGGGCCCGAGCACCTGCCCTGACCGCGCCCGGCCGCCTTCGGCCCCGAGCACCTGCCCTGACCCCCGGCGAGGATCAACTTTGCTGACGAGGATCTGATTGGCTACAGCAGGCACACCTGCCACAACCAGTACGAAGCCGATCCTCGCCGCCGGCGAGCGCGGGGCGTCACAGAGCAAGGAGCAGAGATGGCCGGGCAGGGAATCGCTGCGGTGGATGTGATCGCCGTCAAACGGGACAACCAGGTGCTGTCCGGTGAACAGATCGATTGGGTGGTGGACGCCTACACCCGCGGTGAGGTCGCCGAAGAGCAGATGTCGGCGCTGCTGATGGCGATCTTCCTGAACGGCATGACACCACCGGAGATCGCCCGCTGGACGCAGGCGATGATCTCCTCCGGCATCCGGATGGACCTCCGCGGCGTCGGCCGACCGACCGTGGACAAGCACTCCACCGGCGGTGTCGGCGACAAGATCTCGCTCCCGCTGGCGCCGCTGGTCGCCGCGTGCGGGGCAGCGGTGCCGCAGCTGTCCGGCCGGGGGCTCGGGCACACCGGCGGGACCCTGGACAAGATGGAGTCCATCTCCGGCTGGAACCCCATGCTGTCGCCGGATCGGATGCTCGCTCAGCTGGGTGACGTCGGCGCGGTGATCTGCGCGGCGTCTCACGATCTGGCTCCCGCCGATCGAAAGCTGTACGCGTTGCGGGATGTCACCGCCACCGTGGAATCGATCCCGATGATCGCCGCGTCCATCATGAGCAAGAAGATCGCCGAGGGCACCGACGCGCTGGTCTTGGACGTGAAGGTGGGGTCCGGCGCCTTCATGAAGGACCTCGAGTCAGCACGCCGGCTCGCCGAGACCATGGTCGAACTCGGTGCGGCGCACGACGTCTCCACCTCGGCACTGCTCACAGACATGTCCGTACCGCTGGGACGTGCGGTGGGCAACGCCGTCGAGGTGGCGGAGGCGGTGGAGGTGCTGTCCGGTGGCGGGCCGGCCGACGTGGTCGAGCTGACGCTGGCGTTGGCCGTCGAGATGGTCGGCCTGGCCGGGTTGGACGCCGACCCGGCGCAGGTGCTGGCTTCCGGCAAGGCGATGGACTCGTGGCGGCAGATGGTGGCCGCCCAGGGCGGCGACCCTGACGCACCGCTGCCGACACCGCGACAGACCCACACCGTCAACGCGGAGACCTCAGGAGTGATCACCGGCATAGACGCCCTCGCCGTCGGCACCGCTGCCTGGCAGCTCGGTGCCGGCCGGGCGCGCAAAGAGGACCCGGTGCAGTACGCCTCCGGGATTCTCTGTCGGGCCAAACCGGGGGACACCGTCACCGAGGGCGATGTGATGTTCGAGTTGCACACCGACACGGCGGAGCGGTTCGCCGATGCGTTGGCCGCCCTGCGCGGTGCGGTCAGCATCGGAGAGCGCGCCGAGAGGCGACCGGCCATCGTGCTGGAAGCCGTTCGTCGTTGAGACCTACCAAGCTGGAGCGTCGGCGTGCACCTGTGCCGGCTTCACAGCACCTCGATCTGGCAGCGGATACCGGACGCCCGCGACAGGCGGATGTCGGTGGTAACCAACGAGGTAGCCTCGGATAGTTCGGTCAGCGCCACATAGGTGGCGTCGTAGGCGCTCAGGTGGTGCCGTAGATCCCACATCCTCCGGCGTAGCCAGTCGGCCGGATATCGTTCGATGAGCAGCTCGGCAAACCCGCGAAGCGCCTGCAGCCCTTGCTGTTCGGTGAGTTGTTCGCGTCGTACCAAGCCGCTTAGCACGTTGGTCACCTCGCTGTCGATCAGATGCGGCGCCGCGAGGGCCTCGTCGGCGAGCAGTTCGGGGTCGAGCCCTCCGGTGAGTAGTTCGACGACGACGCCCGCGTCGACCACCCTCAACGGCTTCTGCCCTCGTCCAGCGCCGACCGGATCTGCTTGCGGTCCACCGTCACCCAAACTCTAAGCCGAATGGGTGCACAGTGCACCCATCACCGGCGCGCCGACCCGCCGCCGGACGTGTCCAGTACGGTCGGTCCATGTCGAACGCCACCGCTGCCGGCCCGGCGGCTGCGCTCACGGCGGACGCCATCCGCACCGCGCCCAAAGTGCTGCTGCATGATCATCTGGACGGCGGCCTGCGGCCGGCCACCGTCATCGACCTGGCGCAGGAAACCGGCTACCAGGCTCTGCCCAGCAACGATGCCGATCAGCTCGGCCGGTGGTTCGTCGAGTCTGCCGACTCGGGATCGCTGGAACGCTATCTGGAAACCTTCGCGCACACCGTCGGGGTGATGCAGACCCGAGAAGCGCTGGTCCGCACCGCCGCGGAATGCGCCGAGGACCTGGCCGCGGACGGGGTGATCTACGCCGAGGTCCGGTTCGCTCCCGAATTGCACACCAGCAGGGGTCTGCCGCTTGGGGAGGTGGTGCAAGCGGTACTCGACGGCTTCGCAGACGGAACCCGGACCGCCGCGAACGCCGGCAACAGCATCCAGGTCCGGGCGCTGCTGACCGCGATGCGGCACGCCGCCAGATCCCGCGAGATCGCAGAGCTGGCAGTTGCTTTCCGCGATCGGCAGGTGGCCGGCTTCGACATCGCCGGTGCCGAGGCGGGTTTCCCCCCTAGTCGACACCTGGACGCCTTCGAGTACCTGCGCAGGGAGAACGCGCACTTCACCATCCATGCCGGTGAGGGTTTCGGGCTGCCATCGATCTGGGAGGCCATCCAGTGGTGCGGCGCCGACCGGCTGGGCCACGGGGTACGCATCGTCGACGACATCGACACCAGCCCGACGATCGACGGCAGTGGCCCGACTCTCGGACTGCTGTCGCAGTACGTCCGCGACAAACGCATCCCGTTGGAGATGGCTCCCACCTCCAACATCCAGACCGGGGCCGCGGCCTCCATCGCCGAGCACCCCATCGGGCTGCTCACCGACCTCAAGTTCCGGGTCACCGTCAACACCGACAACCGGTTGATGTCCGGCTGCAGCATGACCAGCGAAATGTCCGCCCTGGTCGAGGCTTTCGGCTACGGCTGGGACCGACTGCGGTGGTTCACCATCAACGCGATGAAGTCGGCCTTCCTGCCGTTCGACCAGCGGCTGGCACTGATCGACGAGGTCATCAAGCCTGGATACGACGCCCTCGCCGGCTGACCTCGAGTCTGCTTCGGTAATGGCGGCATCAACCAACCGAGAAGAATTGGCCCCTGGATGCCGCATACGTCGGCCGGGCGGCCTCTAGCGCGATCCAGGGGCCAGAATTGTTCGCCGAGAGGTCAGGGCCGGCCGGTGCCCTCGGCGTCGGGTGCGGTGTCATCGTCGGTGTCGAAGGCCTCGGCCTCGTCGTGCGCGTCCCAGTCCAGAGTTCCGGAGAAGCGTTCGGTGAGTACCTGGAAGGCGTCCGCTTCGTCCTCGAACGGCGGCGAAGGAATCTGTCGGTCCGGCTCCGGCCTCACGATCGAGGTCACCAGATATCCCAGTGGCGACGACGATCCCAGCGCCTCCAGCGTCTCGTCGTCCCCACGGGCGGCGGCGGCGTCCGCCAGCAGCTCGGCCGCCAAACCGAGCTGCCTGCGATCCACGCCACCCGGACCGGTGATCAAGGCCGCATGGATACCGTCCAGCCGGTAGGTGTTCTCCGGCCCCGCCAGCACGGCCGCATCGCCCTGCTTGACCGCCTTGCCGATGTCGCCATACGCATCCAGGTCGGTCATCGAATTGGTCACCGAGGCGTCGGCCAGGTAGTTCTCCAGCCGCTCCGGCGCGGAGAAGATGAGTATCCGGCCGCCCTTGGACAGGAATACCGGGTGGTCCTCGACGTAGCAGCGCAGCGTCCAGCCGGTGCGCTCCTCGACGGTGATCTCCACCGGATCGACACCGATTCCGTCCCAGAACTCCAGTTCCGGGTCCCGGTCCTGCGCTTCCTCCTCCGCTTCCGCCTCGACATCCGCGGTGACGAAGGCCTGGGTCGCGGCCAGCTCGACTTCCGCGGTCGCCAGTTCGGCAGCATCCACCTCCGGTGTGCTCACGATGGCGTCGAGGGCATCGACCACCCGATCCCACTTGGCCACCACCACCGCGCCGATCTCGTCCCACAGTCGCTCGCCGTTGCGCCCGGTGAAGGCGGCCTGGCCGTGCGACAGCAGGGCGAAGCCGTCGGAGGAGGCGAGTACGTCATCGACAGCATCGAGATCGCACACCTCGGCCAGCGAGCGCAGGATGGCGACGGTGTCGGCCAGCTCGGCCAACGTCCAGACGTCGGCGGCCTCGGCGACGAGGTCGGGCACCCCCACGATGTCGAACCGATGGTCCTCGTCCGGCACCAGCTCGTCGGCCAGCGCCGTCACCGCCGTCTCCCATTCCGGGTGGTCGGACAGGTCGTGCTCGTCGGTGCTGCGGATGAACGCTGCCAGATGGGCGGCCGTCGGGAAGACGTACAGGTTCTCCTCGTGCCCGAGGAACGCCTCCCATTCCTCGCCGTCCTCCAGCCACCGCGGCGCCCACAGGGTGAACCCGTTGCCCTCGGTCAGGCCGAGCTGGATGGGCACGATGTCGGCGGCCACGTGGTGTTGGTCCTTCCGGTCGGGATCCTGGGGACGAGGCGAATGCCGGGGCGACGGTGGCCCCGGCCGTACGAGGGTAATCCTAAGAGCGGGCCGTCAGGGCCAGCCGGCTGCCCACGGGTAATTACTTGACGCAGGAAAGCAAGCCATGCCACTGTTCGCCTCAAGAATCCTGCAGGCTGCGGCTGGGGAGGCGATGTGGCCGTTCCGATCGTTTCGTCGTCGGCCCCGCCCGAGGATGGCGGCTTCGTCGAGGGGGATGTCGGCTATACCGCTCCGCCGTCTAGAACCGGGACCATCGGATCCGTCTTCACCACCGTGCTGACCCTGGGGCCGGTGTGCCGGCGGGACATCGCTGCCGCCACCGGCCTGTCACAGGGGTCGGTCACCAAACTCGCCAAACAGATGATCGACGCGGGCTTCGTGGTGGAGACCGCTTCGATCACTACCGGGCCGGGTCGCCCCCTGGTGCCGTTGGCAGTGGTGGCCGAGCGCCAGTTCGCGGTGGGGATCAAGGTCATGGCGGGCCAGATCATTGCCGTTCTGGTCGACTTGTCGGGCACGGTCAGGCAATCCATACGAGAGACCCTCGACTGCCGGGATCCCGAGGCGGTGATCGAGCGGATCGTGGTGATGACGCAACGGCTGCTCGAGCGGGTTCCGGCACCTGCCGCCCGGGTCGCGGGCGTCGGCGTCGGCATCGGCGGTCACGTCGACAGAATGAACGGAACGATCATGCACTCACCGGCCCTGCACTGGCCGGTGTTCCCGCTCGGTCGGCGGTTGCAGGCCGCCGTCGGTTTGCCGGTGGCCGTCGAGAACGACGTCAACGCGCTGACCCTGGCCGAGGAGTGGTTCGGGGCAGGGCGCGGGGTCCGTTCGTTCGCGCTGGTGACGATCGGTGCCGGCGTCGGTGCAGGGCTGGTGATCAACGGTGAGCTGTGGACGGGGGCGACCGGAGCGGCGGGGGAGTTCGGGCACCTGATCGTCGATCCGGAGGCGCCGCGCTGTGAATGCGGCCGGCGCGGTTGCCTGCAGACCGTCGCCAACGACGAGGGCATTACCACCGCGGCGAGCGCTGCCCTCGGCCACCCGGTGACATCCCTCGATGAGGTCTATCGTGCCGCGGAGCAGGGATCACTGCCGGCGCAGCAGGTCATCGCGAGGGCGGGACGGGCGTTGGGGCACGGCCTGGCCCTGCTGCTGAACCTGATCAACCCTGAACTGGTGATCATGTCCGGCGAAGGCATGCACGACTCACCATTCTTGATGGGTCCGCTGCGCGAGCAGCTCGCCGCGGATGCGTTTTCCAGCACCGCCCGTGACTGCTCGCTCCTGGTTCGTCCCATGCCGGACGAGGCGTGGGCGGCCGGTGCTGCGGCCAGCATGCTGAGGATCGGAGTTCTGCGCAGCCTTCGCTGACCGCCGACAGCCAGCAGCTGCCTCCCACCGGCTATCGGCTGATCAGCGACCCGGCGGCCATCAGACCAGGGGTGGCGGGACCTGCTCGAAAGGATTCGGAATGGCATTGAGCAACGTGCGGGTGTAGCTGTCCTGAGGATCCCGGATGACATCAAGGGCCAGACCTTGCTCAACCACTCTTCCCTCGTTCAGCACGATCACCTCGTCGGACAGCATGCGCGCCGACAGCAGATCGTGGGTGATGTACAGGATGCCGACCCCCTTGTCGTGCACCAGGTTGTTCAGCAATTCCAGGATCTCGGCACGGATCGACACATCCAACGAGGAGATCGGTTCGTCGGCGACGATGATCTCCGGTTGCACCGAGAGCGCCCTGGCGATGACCACCCGCTGCCGTTGACCTCCGGACAGTTCGTAGGCGTAGCGATTCGCGAACCGTGACCCGGGAGTCAGGGCCACCGTCTCCAGTAGCTCGTAGACCTTGTCGCGTAACGCCTTTCCGCGCATCTTGTGATAGTTGGCCAGCGGCCGGGCGAGGATGTAACCGAGGGTCTTGGCCGGGTTCAGCGAGGAGTAGGGGTCCTGGAAGACCATCTGCACGTGACTGCGGTAGTCCCGCAGGGCGCGACCGCGGTACTTCGCCACCTCCCGGTCACCGTCCTCACCGTGAAAGACGATCCGGCCGGTGGTCGGGGAATCGATGCCGGTGATCATCCGGGCCAGCGTCGACTTCCCACTTCCGCTCTGTCCGACCAGCGCCGTCACGTTGCCCTTGCGCAGCACGAAGCTGGCATCGGTCACCGCCTGGGTCCTGCTCACCCGCAGACCCCTGCGTTGCTCGAACACCTTGGACACCCGGTCGACTGTGAGCACCGCCTCGCGTTCCAACGCGGCGGTCGACTCACTCACCGACTTGACGAACTGCGGTCCGGCGAACGCCCTGATCCGCTCGCCCACCCGCGCGGCACCGGCATCCGGAACGAGCTCGGGCGCCCGTTGCAGTGCAGCGACGTGGCACGCCACCCGTCCGCCGTCGATCGGCAACAATGGAGGATCGATCGTCAGGCAACGTTCGATGCGCTCCGGGCAGCGTGGCGCGAAGCTGCAGCCCACTGGCGGATTCGACAGATCCGGCGGCCGCCCGGGCACATAGGTGATCCGAACCGTCTCGGCCCTCGGATCCCCGTAGGAACCCAGCAGTCCCTTGCTGTACGGATGCATCGGGTCGCGCAACAGCCGTTGCGCGTTCTGCTCCTCGGCGATCTTGCCGGCGTACATCACCAGGATGCGGTCGGAGAGATCGAGCACCGTTCCGATGTCGTGACTGATGAACAACACGGCGAACCCCTGCTGCTTCTGCAGCCTTCGCACATTCTCCAGGATCTCGTGCTGCACAACGACATCCAGTCCGGTGGTGGGCTCATCCAGCACCACGAACCGCGGCTCGATGGCCAGCGCCAGCGCCAGGTTCACCCGCTGCTTCATCCCGCCGGAGAGTTCGTGCGGATAGGCGTTGATGAACCGGTGGTCGATGATCACCATGTCGAACAGCTCCTGAACACGGCGGGTGACGGCCGCGCCGCGGAGCTTGGTGTGGTACTCGATCACATCGCGGAACTGGCCCTCCACCCGCACCACCGGGTTGAGCGCGTTCATGCTGGCCTGGAAGACCGTCGAGATCTCCAGCCAGCGCAGCGGCCTGAGCTCATCCTGGCTCAGGTGGGTGATGTCCCTGCCTTCGAAGAAGATCTGGCCACCGGAGATCCTTCCCGGCCTTTCCAGCAGGCGGAGCAGGGAGACGCCGATCGTCGTCTTGCCCGATCCGGACTCGCCGATCAGCCCGACGAACTCACCCTCACCGATCGCGAACGAGACGTCCTGCACCGCGTCGACCGGGCGGTGCCGCTTGGGCTCGTACCGGATGGAGAGCCCCTGCACGTCAAGGAGAGTCACGTCAGTCCTCTCTCAGATGGGGGTTGCTGAGCAGGTCGACTCCGAAGTTGATGAAGGTCATCGCGGTGATCAGGACGCCCAGCACCAACCCGGGCACGATCACCCACAGATACAGTCCCTGCTGCAGGGCGCCCTGCGCGTTCGCCTGGTAGAGCATGGTTCCCCAGGAGACCGAGAGGTTGTCGCCCAGGCCCAGTGCCGCCAGGCCGGCCTCCGCGCCGATCGCCCCGGTCGCTGCTCCGACGAAGCCGGCGGCCACCAGTGACGTCATGTTCGGCATGATCTCCCGGAAGATGATGCGCAGACTGCCTTCTCCGGAGAACTTGGCTGCGGTAACGAAGTCGCGGTTGCGCAGGGTGATGATCTGCGAGCGTTTGGCTCTGGCGGCACCGGCCCACGAGGTGATCGCGATGACGCCCACGATCAGCGGCACGCCGCGGACGTCGGAGTAGGCGACCAGCGTGATGATCAGCGGCAGCGTAGGTATCACCAGTGCGGTATTGGTCAGGAACGACAGGATGTCGTCGACGAAGGTGCCCTCGGTGTAGCCGGAGATCATGCCGATGATCAGGGCGATGATGGTCGCGGCCAGACCGCCCAGCAACCCCACCATGAGCGAGACCCTGGATCCGTAGATCAGCTGCGAGAAGATGTCCTGCCCGGCGGTATTGGTACCGAGCAGGTGATCGCCCGACGCCGGCTCCAACGGAATGAAACTGGAGTCCTGGGCGCTGTACGGCGCCACCAACGGCGCGAAAATGGCCACCAGGACGTAGATCACCACGATGACGATCCCGACCCTGGCCTTGCCGGAACTCCAGATGACGCTGTACCACTTCTCCGGCTTGTCCGCCTCGCTGAGCTGTTCCAGGTCGGCTGGAGCAGTGTTGACAACAGGCGCGGTCGCCACCGCGTCATCGACACTCGGCGGTATCCCTGGGATCGTCATACCTGCGCCCGCCTGGCCCGCGGATCGAGTACGCCGTACAACAAATCGGCTACCAGGTTGGCCACCAGGGTCGCCACCGTGGTGAGCAGCATCAGCGTTTGCAGTAGCGGATAGTCCTTGTTCTGCACCGCCTGACCCATCAATCGGCCCAGACCCGGATAGTCGAAGGCGTTCTCCACCAGGATGGCGCCCCCGAGCACCCCGCCCAGGGCGATGGCGAAGCCGGTGACGGACGGAAGGAGCGCATTGCGGGCCGCATACCGCAGCGCCACCACCCGGTTCGGCAAACCCTTCGCCTTGGCCAGCTTGATGTAGTCCTCGCCAAGGTTGAGCACCATCGTGTTGCGCATTCCGAGAATCCAGCCGATGGGGGTGACGATCAACAACGTGATCGCCGGCAGTAAGGCATGGGACCCGGCGTCGTAGAAGAAGTCCAGATTCCACCCTGGGGTGGACTGCTCGTAACCACCGGCTGTCGGGAACCAGCCCAACGCGTACCCGAACACCGACAGCAGCAGCAACGCGATCCAGAAGGGGTTCAGCGTGCCGACGAAGGTCGAGCCGATGGAAACGATCGAGTCGAATCTGCTGTTGCGTTTCCATGCGGCGAACGCACCCAGCAACACTCCGACGACGAACGAGACGACGTAGACGAAGGTGATCAGCACGACCGTCCACCAGAACGCCTGGCCGATCACCTGTATCACCCGGAAAGGGAAGTAGGTGTAGGAGATCCCGAAGTTACCGCGGACAAGTTGGCCGAGGTAGTCCCAGTACTGGGTCCACAGCGAACCGGTGGGTGCTCCCAGCATGGTGCGCAGCGCCTGGATTTGACCAGGGTCGAGGGTGGCATCCTTGCCAACCAAGTTCCGCAGCATCTTCTCCGCTGGGTCCCCTGGCTGTAGCCGCGGGATGAAGAAGTTCAGGGTGACGACCGCCCACAGGGTGAGCAGGAAGAACCCGAACTTCCGCGCGAAGTACCTCATGGCGCGCTGGTTATGGAGCTGTCAGGTGGGTCAGGATGATGAGCTTGTCGTCGACCGGGTGCGCGTACGGATCCTGCTCCGTCGGCCAGCCGACCGCATGATCGGTGCGGTACAGGATGCGCGCCGGGGCGTAGATCAGTGAGGTGACCGGGAACTGGGTCATCATCGTGTCGACCAACTTGCCAACCAGCGGTTTGCGTGCCGCATCGTCGATCGCGGCACCCAAGGCTGCCACGTCGGCATCGGTGGCTTTGTCGCTGAATCGCTCGACGTTGGGCAGGATGGTGGTCTTGGTGGGGATCTGGTCGGTCGCCAGCTTGGCGCCAAGTCCACGGGCGAAATCGCATCCGCCGTGCAGGTACTCCAGCACCAGCTGGAAGTCCCCGGACTTCTTCGCCTGGTCGACGGCATCCGGTGACGATGCCGTCACCTTGGCGTTCAGCCCGATGGTCTTCAGGCCACTGACGACGACATCCGCAATGGCCTGGTAGTCGATGAAGCCGGCCTGGATGGAGAAGTCCACCGACAGCGGGGAACCGTCCTTGTTGGTGCGCACGCCGTCGCCGCCCTTGGGGTAGCCGGCGGTATCCAGCAGCTGCCCGGCCTTGGCGGTGTCGAACGGCAGCACGGTGGCTGCGCCTTGCGACGCGCTGTACTGGTCGGGCAGCATCTTGGCCATGATCGGCAACTTCAATCCGCTCTGGCTGGCCGGCTGCATGATCCCGTAGGTGGCCTTCAGCGAGATCTGCTGTTTGTCCATGGCATAGGAGATCGCCTCCCGGAACTGAGGATCGTTGAACGGCGCCTTGGTGAGGTTCGGTGAGAGCACCGTGATGCCGTTCGCGGCGTACCAGAAGTGGTTCTTGGAGGGGTCCTTGCTGACGAAAGTCTTGGCGGGATTGGGGATCTCGCCCCAGTAGGCGTCCAAATCGCCGGCCGACAGCTTGGCCGATGCCTGCGGCGCCTCGTAGGTCCCCTCGAGCACCAGCTTCTGCACCTTGACCTTGTCTGCCTGCCAGTAGTCGTCCCTGCGCACCAACTCGAGCCGGCGCCCGTTGTAGCTTCCGACCTTGAAAGCACCGGTGCTCACAGGGTTCTTGTCGATGAACTTCGCCGGATCGCCGACCTTGGAGTAGACGTGCTCGGGCAGCATCAGGGTCTGCATCGACACGATGGCCGGAAACTTGGCGGCAGCATTGCCGGTGAACTCGAGCGTTACCTGATTACCGCTTGCCGTCACAGACTTCGCCGGTGCGCCGAACGTGGTGCTCCACACACCGGCCCGGTCGATGGAGGAGTACTTCTTGCCGAGGTTGAAGGTAAAGGCGACGTCCTTGGAGGTGAACGGCTGCCCGTCGCTCCACTTGACGCCGTCCCGGATGGTGAAGGTGAGCTTGTTGCCGTCCCACTTGTAGGCCGTGGCCAGCCAGGGCACGACCTCGCAGCTCATGCCGTTCTGGATCATCAGCGGCTCGAACAGCCAGGTTCCGGTCAGCGGCTTCGGCGAGTAGGGGTTGTAGTTCACCAGATTGCCCACCGAGGCATCGGCCTCCGACGGAATGTGAAGTTCAGCGATCATCTTGGTGTTTGCGGGTCCGCCACCGGATCCGCCACCCGACGCGGCACTTCCGGGCCCGGCACCGCCGCTGGCCGGCGCGCCCTGGGTCTGCGCAGTGTCGGTCTTCTTCTCAGCGGCCACCCTGCTGCCCGCGCATCCGGACACCGCCACCACCATGGCGATGGCTCCGGCCATCAAGACCTTCCGGGACGTCGTTCTCATGGTGCCGCTCCTTTGCGGGCAGAGTGAACTCAGGCCAGAACACACCGGGTGCGGTGACCCCGACCACAACTTGCTCGACTAAAGTAACCCAGGCGGGCGGGATTGCGATAGTCCCCACTGGGTCGACATGCTGGACTTCCCGGAGTGCCAGGTGCTCATCCAGCACGGCCCGGGCCACCTACCGGGCCAGGCGCATCATCACCGGAACCGATCGACGAGAAGGAGGCCGGTGAACCCGACAGTCGACCATCACCCAGGGCGGTCCGTGGCCGCCCAGGGGGTGTCCGGCACGCTGACCAACGGTGCCGGGGGACGCGCCGAGTTCACCAGGGCGGGCGCGCTCCGACGATTCGAGCTGCGGGGTCTGAGCGTGCTGCAGTATCCGGCCGGGGATCTGGAGGACGGGCCGGCTGGGCTCTACCTGCGCCATCGGGTGGACGGTGTCGTTGTCGCGGTCACGCCTCTGCTCGGCCAGCGATCCAACGCCACCCTCGAGTGGACCGATCGCGGACCGGTGGTGCGCACCAGCGTCGGGGGCGTCGATGCGACCGTCGCCTTCCGGTTGGCCGACAGCGCCGACGGCGCCGAGTCTGCCGACAGGGCCGACTCCTGGTTCTGGCACTTGCGACTGCGCAACACCACCGATCTCCCCCTGACGCTGGACGTGCTGCACGCCCAGGACGTGGCGTTGGCGCCCTACCATGCGGTTCGCAACAACGAGTACTACGTGAGCCAGTACCTGGACCTGACGCCTGTGCCCGTCGCCGGCCACGGGGTAGCCGTCGCCGTGCGGCAGAACATGCCGGGTGATCGCCATCCGTGGGCCCTGATCGGCTGCCTCGGTGAATGTGCCGGCTGGGCGACGGATTCGCTCCAGCTGACCGGCCGCCGCCGCCTGGACGGGGAACCGTTGCCAGGACTCGCCGCCGATCTGCCGTCGCGCCGATTACAGCACGAGCACACCATGGCTGCGCTGCAGACCGCCCCACTGCTGCTGCGACCCCGCGGCATCATCACCACTGGCTTCTTCGGGACCATGGTCGCCGACCACCCGGGCGGCGACCTCGGACGCCGATGCTCGCATCGCCCTGCGTGCGCTCGCCGATCCGGCCGCTGCGGCGCCGTCCTGGTCGGATGGTCCAGCTGACCCAGAACGCGTCGTGCCATCGCTGTTCGCCGCCGCGCCGATGCGGACCGGTCTGGACATCCCGGCCCCTGCACCGAGTCCGGGCGCTCTGCACCGAGAGCGCGAGAATGGTATCGATGTCGCGTGGTTCACCCCGCGGGGAGACCACGTGGTGACGGCCGCGAAGCAGCGTAGCGCGCTGCGCCCGCATGGTCAGCTGATCCGGACCGGCAGTGCACTCACCCCCGACGAGCGGGCACTGACCAGCACCGCCTGGATGGCCGGCACCTTCTTATCCCAGGTGACGCAGGGTCATGTGAGCCTTGGCTCCGCGCTGTCGCTGCGTCGCGGCTATCTCGGGCTGCAACAGGCCCACGGAGTGCGCATCTTCGTTGCCCCGCAACACGACCCGCAGACCTGGTCGCTGCTCGGCGTGCCGAGCCGATGGATCCAGGCGCCGGACAGCTGTCGGTGGCAATACCGCGGCGACGACGGAAACGTCGAGGTGGAAGTTCTGGCACCGGCCGATGCCCACGAGCTGCGCCTGTCGGTGACGGCCGAGGAGCCGCTCAGGCTCTTGGTGGCCGCCCACTTCACCTTCGGCGGCGACGACGGCGCCGCGCCAGGATCCCTTGCCCGGCAGGAGGATCCATCCGGCGTGACGATCACGGCACCGACGGGATGGGTGCGCCTGGGTTGGCAGGACGGCTCGGTCGAGCAGATCGGTGACGACCGGTTGCTGATGGCCGACGACCGCTCAGTAGGCGCCCCTTGGCTGACCGTGATCGTCCCGCCGACCACCGGCTGGGCGGTCACGGTGACCGCCGACCTGCTCGGCGCCCGGCAGGCACCGGCCGCCGAGGTGCCCGACGAGGAACTCACCGCGACGCCGAGTTCGGATTCTGCGGATGCGGTTCGGATCGAACCGGCGGGCGACGCTCCGGAGGCGGCCGAGCTCCGCCGGATCGGTGCGATCCTCCCGTGGTTCACCCACGACGCGATGATCCACTATCTGTCTCCGCGCGGCCTTGAGCAGTACGCGGGCGGTGGATGGGGAACCCGGGACATCTGCCAGGGGCCCGTCGGCCTGCTGCTGGCATTGGGCCACCATCGAGCTCTGCGCGATGTCGTGGTGCGACTGATGAAGGCGCAGAACGCCAGAGGGGACTGGCCGCAGGCGTTCGAGTTCTATCCGCGGTACCGGCGCTACCACCAGCAGGACGCACACGGCGATGTCATCTACTGGCCCATTCTGGCGGCAGCCGAATACCTGTCGGCCACCGCCGACGCTGGGCTGCTGGCCGAGCGGCTGCCGTTCGTCGGCGACGGCTCGGCCACCGAGCCGGCCAGTGTGCGGGAGCACCTGATCAGGGCCCTGGGCGTGATCGACGCCAGCCGGATCCCTGGTACCGACTTGCCCGCTTACTCACACGGCGACTGGAACGATTCCCTGCAGCCCGCGGATAAAGCGCTGGCCGCCGGGATGTGCTCCACCTGGACTGTCGTGCTGCAGGCGCACGCCTTGTCCACGTTGGCGAGCGCCCTGGAGGCTGTGGGAGACAACGAGCTGGCCGCGCGGGCCCGCAGGACAGCAGGCAAGGGCACCGCCGCCATGTGTCAGCTGCTGATCAAAGATGGCGTGATCGCCGGTTACGGGCTCTTCGACACCACCGCCGCGAACGAGAAAGCACAGAGCGTCGGCGGATGCACCGATCCCACAGATGGTTCCGCAGCTCTCGCGCCAAGTGCACTGCTGGTGCATCCGGGCGACCTGCGCACCGGTCTGCGCTACAGCCTGCTGCCGATGATTCACGCCATCTCCGGCGACCTGCTGTCCCGCGAGCAGGCGCTGCATCACCTGGAGCTGATCAAGAGTTACCTGACTGGGCCCGACGGCGCCCGGCTCTTCGACCGGCCTGCGCGTTACCAGGGCGGCCCGATGGAGGTCTTCCAGCGCGCCGAGGCGAGCACCTTCTTCGGCCGGGAGATCGGCATCATGTACGTCCATGCGCACCTGCGGTATGCGGAGGCGCTAGCCCGTTTCGGTGACGCCGCAGGCTTTCTGAGGGCGCTGGCCCTGGCCAACCCCATCGGCGTCACCGAGAGGATCCCGTCGGCCCGCCCGCGTCAGTCGACCACCTACTTCTCCTCCTCGGACGCGGCGTTCGCGGACAGGTACGCGGCGGCCGACGGGTATTCGGGGGTGATCGACGGCAGCGTGCCCCTGGAAGGGGGATGGCGGGTGTATTCGTCCGGTCCCGGTCTTTACCTGCGGCTGGTGGTTGAGAATCTGCTCGGCATCCGCCAGCGCGGCGGCACCGTCGAGATCGACCCGGTCCTCCCGCCGGCCCTCGACGGCCTCAGTGCGGTGGTGCCACTGGCCGGCAGATCGGTACGGGTCCGCTACCGGGTCGGGCCAACAGGGTCAGGTGTCCGGTCCGCCGAACTGAACAACTTTCCCCTGGGCGGAAATCCGCTGCATAACCCCTACCGGGCAGGAGGTCTCGGTGTCAGCAGTGTCGAGGTGCTTGCCGCACTGACCGACGGCGACAACACGTTGATGGTGGACCTCGGATGACCGCCGTGATGCCGAAGACGACCAGTCGAGCGATAGTGACGACGACCAAATGATTGAGATCCGTGGACGGCGGATTCTGGTCGACGGCAAACCTGTGGTGGTGATGGCCGGCGAGGTGCACTACTTCAGGCTCGCCAGGGACCAGTGGCCACAGCGCATCGAGCTCGCACTAGAGGCCGGCTGCACCGCCATCGCCTCGTACATTCCGTGGCTGTGGCACGAACTGCCGGACGGGAGCATCGACGTGACGGGCCGGAGCCGGCCGGAGCGGGACATCGGTGCCTTCATAGACCTGTGCGCGGCCAGTGGCTTGCAGTTCATCGCACGGCCAGGGCCGTTCGTGATGGCGGAACTGAAGAACGAGGGCATTCCCTACCGGGTGTACTCCGAACACCCTGAGATCGTCGCCACCGGCTGGGACGGTGCGCCCGCTCCCACAGCAACGGTCGATTATCTGGCTCCCGCCTTCCTGGCCGAGTGCGAGCGCTGGTTCGCTTCCGTACTACCCGTTCTCGCCGCCCGCTTGCAGCCGGTCGGCGGCAACGTGATCGCCGTGCAGTTGGACAACGAGATCGGTATGCTGGCATGGATCAGCAACTCGCCCGATCTCACCGACACCCTGCTGGCGGACCTGCTCGGGTGGTGCCGACGGAGGTACGGCGACCGCTTCGCTGACCGCTACCCCGGGGTGGGGAACCTCCCCGACGCGGAAGCGTGGCGCCGCACGGTGCGATCGCCGCAGGAGACCTGGGCCGGTGCGCTTCGGGTAGACCTGCACCTGTTCATGCGCGACCGGTTCGCCGAGTACACCGCACGACTCGCGGAAATTGCGGCCAGTCAAGGGATCTCGGGCGTTCCACTGCTGATCAATATCCATGGAACAGAAGGCGGCAACGGGGTGCCCTTCGGGATCGGCATCAGTCAGTTGCTGCGCACCTACGCCGGCGTCAAAGGAATGCTGGCCGGCTCCGACCACTATCTGGGTGAGATGACGCAGGACAGCACCACCGACATGCATTTCATCAATGCCTGCATGGCGGCCGTCAACGACGCCGATCAACCACTAGCCTCCCTCGAGTTCGAAGCCGGAACCGGCGACTACGCCGACGGTCTGGAGTCGCTGAACGACCCGTCGACGGTGGAGTTGAAGACCAGGTTGTGCCTGGCACAGGGCAACCGGTTGATCAACTACTACCTGCTGGCGGGCGGTGTCAATCCTGCGCTGGAGGAGAAGGTCGGCGATGGCAACGACCGAATCAGCTTCACCGGGGAACGACACGGGACGGCCGCCCCTATCGGGCCGGAAGGCCGTCGGGGGCTGTCCTTTTCCGCTGTCGCTCGGACCTGCCACCTCGTTCGGGCGAACGCCGACTGGCTCGGGGACATGGACGAGGAACACGACGATCTGGCGATGGCGTTCCTACCTGACGCCTTCGCCACTGAGTACCACTATCCGGCAAGTGCCGAGATGACAGCGGCCACCGTCGATCTGGCCGCCCACCGCGGACCCGGCCAGCGTAAGGCGCTGTGGCGCTCGCTCCTGTTCGCCGGCTACCGCTTCGGTGCGGTCAACCTCCAGGATCCGACCGCCGAGTTGCCCTCGCTCGTCGGCCTTGCCTCCGGTGTCTACTTGGATTCCATTGTGCAGCAACGGTTGGTCGAACACTTGCATGCCGGTGGTCGGCTGCTGCAACTTGGTCCGCTGCCGGAGAAGGACCTCCAGGGCCGGCCCTGCCGGCTGCTCATCGACGCTCTCGGCGTGCGGCCGGGAGCACTCGTGCGCGGGGACCACCGCTATTACCCGTCGGTGACGGCGCCCCGCATCGTCCCGGCCGTTCCGGAGACCAGGGTGGGCTGGCTGCAACAGATCGACAGCGAGCCAGCTGCCGCTGTCTCGCCGCTGTTGCTCGACCTCGACGGCAGGGTGTGCGGTGTCCACGCCGAAGTCGGCCCGGGACGGGCAGTACTGCTGGCTGCCGAGCTGCCCTCGAACCCCACCCTGTTCACGGCGCTCGTCCGACTGCTCGGCCTTACCCCTGGTCTCGCGATGCGCACCGATGTCTTCGGCGTCGTCGCCACCACCTCCAGAGCGCCCGCCGGAGGGCGGATTCTGCACTTACTGAACCCGACTGGTTATCCCGCAACGGTTTTCCTCACCCTGGACGGGAAGCCGCTGACACCGGAAGGATGGGCGCTGCCGCCCAGGACCGGCAGGCTGTTGCCGCTGGGCGTTCGCTCGCAGTGGGGGCGCATCCTGTCCAGCACGAGTGAGGTGCTGGCCCGGTCTGGACCGGTCCTGACCTTCGGTCCCTCATTGGACCCGCGCGGGCATCGCGTCGTGCTGGACACCGAGCGCGAGGTGACGGCGCGGCAGCAGCCGAGGGCGGCCGCGCGGCTGCGCCGCAACGGACGGCGAGTCACCGTGACCGCCCCCTACCCGTCCGAGCCACTCCGCATCGAGTTCGGCTGACGGCGATGACGACACCGGAACCGTGGTGGACCAAAGCCGTTGTGTACCAGATCTATCCCCGCAGTTTCGCCGACTCGAACGGTGACGGCATCGGCGACCTCCGTGGGATCATCGGCAAACTCGACTACCTCCAGAAGCTGGGCGTCGATGTGCTGTGGCTGTCGCCGTTCTATCCGTCACCGCAGGACGACAACGGCTATGACGTGAAGGACTACACCGGTGTCGACCCGCTCTTCGGCACCCTGGACGACTTCACCGAGCTGGTCGCGGCCGCGCATCGCCGGGGCATGCGCATCGTGATCGACATCGTGGTCAACCATTCCTCGGACGAACATCCGTGGTTCGTCGATGCCTTGCAGGCAGGACATCGGCGAAGCGGGACTGGTACATCTGGCGGCCGCCGAGGCCGGGTCGGCGCGGCGGTGAGCCGGGCGCCGAACCCAACAACTGGGGTTCGTACTTCTCCGGGCCGGCCTGGACATGGGATCCGGCCTCCGCGGAGTACTACCTGCATCTGTTCTCAGCCAAGCAGCCGGACCTCAACTGGGACAACCCCGATGTCCGGGCGGCGGTTGTTGGTATCCTGATGTTCTGGCTGGATCTGGGAGTGGACGGCTTCCGGTACGACGTAGTCAACTTCTTGTCGAAGGAACCCGGCCTACCGGATGGCTGGCAGCCCACAGGAGCCGGCTATGCCGATGGCAGTCCTCACTACTCCTGCTGTCCGCGGATCCACCAGTACGTTGCGGAACTGACCGGCGCCATCACGGCCGGGCGATCTCGCACCCTGTTGAGCGTCGGTGAAATGCCCGGCGTCACCGTCGAGGAGGCGATCAGGTTCACCGACCCGCGGAACGCGGAGCTGGACGTGGTGTTCCAGTTCGAGCACGTCGATCTGGATCATCGCGGTCAAAAGTTCGACCCAGCGGAATTCGATCTGCGCGATCTCAAGGCGACCTTCCGGCGCTGGCAGGAAGGTCTGTCCGAAGTCGGCTGGAACAGCCTGTACTGGAACAACCATGATCAGCCGCGGGTGGTGTCCCGGTTCGGTGACGACACCCTCCATCGGGTGGAATCAGCCAAAATGCTGGCCACCATGCTGCAGCGAGGTTGTCCCGGATCTCGTGGAACTTGAGGTGGCGGTCCCCCGCCTGACACCGACCTTGGGGTAGGTGTTGGGCGTCGACCAAGACACCACCTCAAGAAGGGGACCGCCGTGACCAAGAAGT
>JAABUT010000266.1_pt1 | contig 50377 bp, 53 predicted proteins | sample 5559281 | NCBI WGS metagenome assembly JAABUT01 (sample SAMN10711880, study PRJNA513359) | rock metagenome | isolation source: Antarctica rocks | place: Antarctica: Victoria Land, Ricker Hills nord | collected 2016-01-04
GGACGGGGCGTTCCAGCACCAGGACAGCCACGGTGGTGGCGGCATGATCACCGATGGGGCCACCCAGTGGATGACCGCCGGCGGCGGGATCCTGCACATCGAGACGCCGCCGGCCGAGCTCGTCGTCAGCGGCGGCACCTTCCACGGCATCCAGCTCTGGGTCAACCTGCCCGGCAAGGACAAGATGACCACGCCGGCCTACCAGAACCTTGACGGCAGCGACGTCACGCTGCTGAGCTCTGCGGACGGCGGCGCGCTGCTACGGGTCATCGCCGGCGAGGTCGCCGGGCACGCCGGGCCGGGCTCGACCCGCACCCCCATCTCGCTGGTACACGCCTCGATCAGCCCCGGCGCGGTGCTCTCGCTGCCGTGGCGGCCGGAGTTCAACGCGCTGGTGTACGTCCTGTCGGGCGACGGCCGGGTCGGCGCGGAAGGCCGGCCGGTGCACACAGGACAGACCGCGGTGCTCGGCGCCGGCGACCGGCTGACCGTCCGCGCGGACGACGTTCAGGAGGGGCGCCACCCGAACCTGGAAGTGCTGCTGTTGGGCGGGGAGCCGATCCGCGAGCCGGTCGCGCAGTACGGCCCGTTCGTGATGAACACGCGGGAGCAGCTGGTGCAGGCGGTGGAGGACTTCCAGAGCGGGCGCTTCGGGCAGATCCCGGCGAACGCGCTCATGCCGCACGTGGTGCGCTAACCAGGCACGGTGCCCCGTACGACGATCCGGCAGCCTGTCCCTGCGGTACGAAGCAGCCCGGCCTGCTGGGGGCCGGCCGGCCCGTCGTACGGTCTGCCGGTGACGCAGACACCGACGACCGACGCCTGGCCCGGAACCCAACCTCCTGTCGGCTTCGACGTGTTGCTGGGGCTGCGGCTGGACGAGGTCGGTCCCGATGAGGTCGTCGCCACCCTCGACATCTCGCCGCAGCTCCTGCAGCCGTACGGCATCCTGCACGGCGGTGTTCTCTGCTCGATCGTCGAGTCGACCGGCAGCCTTGCCGCGGCCGCCTGGTTCGGTGACCGCGGACATGTGGTCGGGACCGCGAACCACACCAACTTCCTACGAGCCGTACGCGCCGGCACCCTGACCGCTCGGGCCACTCCGATCCACCGCGGAAGCACGCAGCAGCTGTGGTCGATCGACATCACCGACGACTCCGCGCGGCTCATCGCCAAGGGCGAGCTGCGGGTGGCCAACCTCAGTTCTGCCGACACCCTGGGCCGCTGACACCCGATCCGTCAGACGGGCTGCTCCGGCGCCCACTGCTTGCCGTCCCAGTACGCCTGTCCGTTGCCCGTCGGTGACGGGTACCAGCCAGCCGGCGGCGGGGGCGCGATGGTCGTAGCGACCTGCTGCGGCTGGTGGAACTGCTGAGCCAGAACGACGTTGACCTGCGGCGCGAAGTTGCGCTTGTGAGCGCCGCAGGCCATGACCAGCGCTGCCACCCATCCGATGAACGTCCACCCCAGGAGCAAGTTCAGGACGGCGATCGCGCCCTGGTTGCTCTTGTGCCGGTTCGCGGCGATCGCCCACGGCAGCATGTAGCCAAGCGTGACAATGGCGACGCCCCAGGCGATCAGCGTGACGGCGGTATTGCCGCTCTGATCGGTCTCGGCAACCTGCTGTCCACCGCCGTAGGTCGGTGTCTGATACGGCTGCATCTGACTCGTCATGGCAGGTGTCCTCGACGTCGCGGCGGGTGGGAACAGGTGGGAGCCCCTCTGTTCTACAGCCGCGCTGGTCCGACCGTGGGTGTTTGGCAGGACCCGTTGCCGTGCACGCCGGTGGCGACCGGCCGCACCCTCAGCCGCTCACTTCGAGGCGGTGCGCTCCTGACCCAGGGCGATGCGAGCCGCCCACGGGTCGTCGCAGATCGCCGCATCGACGCCGGCGGCCGCGAGCCGGTGGAGTGCGCTCGGCCGGTCCACCGTCCAGGCGGTCACCCACAGCCCGAGTTCGTGGGCCCGCACGACCAGCTCGGGCCGGACCAGCAGCGACCGGACATGCACGTGCGCCTCGTCGTGGGAGTCGGCCAGCGCTCGGCGCAGGGCCAGCCCCAGCGGTACGCCAGGCCGGCTCAGCAAGGCGGTACGCACCGGCAGACCGGCCCGTCCGATCGCCCGCAGGCGGGGCCGGTCGAAGGAGGAGACCACGACGTCTCCCCCGACCCCAGCGCGCAACTGCGTCACGAGCGCTGTGGCGACGGCCCAGGCAGATCCTGGTGAGCGCTTGACCTCCACGACGAGCCGCCCACGTCCGGCCACCAGGTCGAGGACCTCGGCGAGCGGCGGCAGCCGGTGCCCGCTGATCCGGACCCGGTCGAGGTCGGCTGCCGTGACGTCCACGAGCTGACGGGGGTCACCCGCCGTACGCCGCAGATCCGGGTCGTGGCAGCAGACGAGGCGGCCATCGGAGCTCGTACGGACGTCGACCTCGACCCCGTCCGCCCCCTGCTGCAGGGCCCGCTCGACCGAGGCGAGGGTGTTCTCGGGATGGTGCGGGCCCGCGGCGCCGCGGTGACCGAGCAGGAGCACCCCACTACCGTGGACGGGCCGTACGACCAGCGGGCCACCCCGACACGACTAGCGCATGAACGTCACGCGGCGAGGTCCCGTTATGCCCTCGGGCAGGTCCAGGCTCAACCATGTGGCAGCTGGTCGAGCAGGCGCAGCCACACCTCGCTCATCGTCGGGTAGCTCGCGACGGCGTGCCACAACCGCTGCAGCGGCACTTCACCGACGATCGCGATCGTCGCGGCGTGCACCATCTCGGTCACGCCGGGGCCGAAGAAGGTGGCGCCCACGAGCCGGTCGCCGGACACGACGAGCTGTGCCCAGCCTGGATTGTCGTCGGCGTAGAGCGCCCCACCTGCAGTGCTGCCGATGTCGTAGCTGACCGTCGTGACCGGCAGACCCTTGGTCCGGGCGGCGGCTTCGGTGAGCCCGACCGAGGCCACGGGCGGGTTCGTGAACACCACCTGCGGGACGACCGCGTGGTCGGCGGTGGCGGCGTCCTGCGTCCAGGCACCAGTCAGCGGGCGCCCCTGTGCCCGCGCGGCGATGACCGTGCCGGCGACCCGCGCCTGGTACTTGCCCATGTGCGTCAGCAGGGCGCGGGCGTTGACATCGCCTGCGGCGTAGAGCCAGTCGAAGCCCTCCACCAGCATGGTGTCGTCGACCGTGAGCCAAGCGCCAGGCTTCAGCCCCACGGCCTGCAGCCCGAGGTCGCCGGTTGCGGCCTTGCGCCCGACGGCGACCAGCAGCTCGTCGGCTTGGACCGTTCCACCGTCGTCCAGCGTCACGACGACCCCGCCGTCGCGGGCCACCTTGGTCACCGACACCCCGACGCGCACGTCGATGCCGCTGTCCCGCAGGACCTTCGTCACGCGGGTCCCGACCTCGGGCTCGTAGTTCGCGAGCATCCGGTCGGCGCGCTCGACCACCGTCACCTCGGCGCCCAAAGCCCGCCAGGCCGTGGCCATCTCGACACCCACGACGCCACCGCCCATGACCACGAGGCGACCCGGCACCTGCGAGGAGCTGGTCGCCTCGCGAGCGGTCCAGGGCCGGCTGTCGGCAAGCCCCTCGATCGGCGGCAGCAGGGCCGAGCTACCGGTGCAGACCACGACCGCGTGCCGCGCGGTGAGGGTGACCCCGCCGACGTCGACGGTCCTGACCCCCGTCAGGCGCCCCTGCCCGCGCGCCAGGGCCATGCCGGCGCCGTCGACCCACTTCACCTGGCCCGCGTCGCGCCAGTCGCTGGTGAAGGAGTCCCGTCGCGCGAAGACCGCGTCGACGTCCAGCTCCCCCGTCACGGCTTCCCGCGAGCCGGCGATCCCCCTTGCGTCGGCCAGCACCTCGACCGGCCGCAGCAGGGCCTTGCTGGGCATGCAGGCCCAGTACGAGCACTCGCCGCCGACCAGCTCGGGTTCGACGAGCACGGTCGTCAGGCCGCCCCGCTGCGCGTAGTCCGCGACGTTCTCGCCGGTCGAGCCGGCACCCAGCACGATGACGTCGTACGTCGTCACCGCCAGGTCCTGGGGCAGATGGTCATGGCCCGGGTGGATCTCGCGCACAGGGTGCCTCCTCATCAAGTTGGTCCACCGGATCCTGCCCCGCGCGCCATGCCGCACACTGGGCGGCGACGCGAGGAGGTCCAACGTGACGGACGGGCAGGGCCCAGCGCTGGCTGCGGACGTCCGCTGGTGGGGGGGCCACCTGCGGGAGGTGCGCTGGCAGGCCGAGCTCGCCCGGCTGCTCGCCGACCCGGTCTGGCGTGGGCACGCAGTCCCGCGTGGTGACGGTGGCGCCGTGCTGCTGATCCCCGGGTTCCTCGCCGGCGACCAGTCGCTGGCGGTGCTCGCGAGCTTCCTGCGCCGCATGGGGCACGCCCCGCGGCGCGCCGGCATCGCCCTGAACGTCCGCTGCTCCGACGTGGCGCTCGACCGGCTGGAGCAGGTGCTGCACCACGCGCACCTGCGCAGCGGCCGCAAGGTAGCCCTCATCGGGCACAGCCGCGGCGGCCACTTCGCCAAGGCGCTCGCGGCCCGGCACCCGAAGCTCGTCAGCCAGGTCATCAGCATGGGTTCGGGCCTGGACGAGCCGTTCTCGATCAGCGAGCCGACCCGCCTGGCCGTGGCCGGCGTCCGCGAACTCCTGCACCGGGGCAACCCCGAGCTCGCCGCGCAGGGCTGCTTCACCTCGGCCTGCTTCTGCCGCTACAGCCGTGACTACCACGCGCCGTTCCCCCCGCAGGTCCCGTTGACCTCGATCTACTCCAAGGGGGACGGCGTGGTGCGCTGGCAGGCCTGCGTTGTCCCCTACGCCCGCTGCGTCGAGGTCCGCGGGAGCCACATCGGGCTGGCGGTCAACCGCCACGCCTACCGGGAGATCGCTGGGACGCTGGCCGCCCCACCCCGGTCCTGACCGCGTACGCCGCCGGCAACCCCACCAGGCTGCGGCCGGTCCGCAGGGTCCCGAGCGGGAGGCCGAAGGCCCGGGTGAGCGGCTCGGTGTGGGCGGCCAGGCCCCTCAGCGCGGGACCGGCCGGCACCGGCGGGCGCTCCCGCAACCAGTCCAGGAACAGCCGGTGGGACGCCGCGGGGTCCTCGAACAGGTAGGCGTGGCCGGCCTCCGGCAGCACCCGCAGGGTGGCGCCCGGGATCCGCGCGGCCAGGACCCGGGCGTTGGCGACTGGGGTAAGGCGGTCCTGACCACCGTGCAGCACCAGGGTGGGCGCGGCGATCCTGGGCAGCCGGGCGTAGGTGTCGTGGAAGAACGAGGACCACCAGTGCCCCGCCAGACCGCGGGCCGTCGCGCGGTGCGCGGCGAGCAGGGCGAGGGCGCTGCGGACCTCATTCGGGTGCTCTCGCCGGAACCGCTCCGAGAACAGGGCCCCCGCCACCAGCTCCCCGCGTACGCGCCCCGCCGACGTAGCCAGGCCGGCTGCGATCGACGGCGACGGCAGGGTCGCTCGCGGGCCGCCGTGCGTGGTGGCGCCCAGCACCAGCGCGCGTACCCGGTCGGGGAAACGGATCGCCAGCTCCTGCGCCACCATCCCGCCCATCGACAGGCCGTACACGTGGGCACTGGCGATCCCGAGGGCGTCCAGCAACGCCACGGCGTCCCCGGCCAGCTCGGCCATCGACGTCGGGCGCCAGGGCGCCTGCGACCGGCCGGCGCCCCGGTTGTCGTAGCGGATGCAGTCGAACTCCTCGGTGTAGGCCGGCATCCCGGTACGGAAGACCTCACTGCTGATCGCGAAGCCGGTGATCCACAGCAGCGGCTCGCCCGAGCCCTCCCGGTCGTAGTGCAGGCGGGTGGTGCGCAGGCCCCGGCCGACCTGGACCAGCGGCACGACGTCAGGCCTGGCAGACGTAGGTGCCAGGGGCCGCCCCGATGTCCGGGTGCGCGTCACTGCCCAGGCCCTCCGGCGCCGCCCGCTCGTCGCCAGACCGCGTGTGCAGCCAGGCGACATGGTCGGTCCACCAGCTGCCCGGGTGCTTCACCGCGCCGGCCAGCCACGCCTCGCTGCCAGCCGGCAGGGCCTCGTTGACCTGGAAGCTGGACTTCTGGCTCGTCGGCGGGTTCACCAACGCGGCAATGTGCCCGGCTGTGGAGAGCACGAAGCGGCTCTGCCCGCCCAGCAAGTGCGCACTGCGGAAGCAGCTATCCCATGGGCAGATGTGGTCGGTCTGCCCGGCGACGATGTAGCTGTCCACCTCGACCTGTCCCAGGTCCACCTGCCGGCCGAGGACCGTGAGGGCGCCGGCGTGCACCAGGGAGTTGGCCAGCGACATCCGGATGAAGTCCTTGTGCAGGCCGGCCGCCATGCGGGTGGTGTCGGCGTTCCAGAACAGCACGTCGAACGCCGGCGGGCGCTTGCCCATCAGGTAGTTGTTGACCCAGTAGTTCCAGATCAAGTCGTTGGGCCGCAGCCAGGCGAACACCCCGGCCAGCGCCTTCCCGTCGAGATAGCCCAGCCGCTGCGACTGCGACACCGCAATCCGGGCAGTGCCCTCGTCGACCATGGCGCCGACGGTGCCGGCCCGGGCCTGGTCGAGCAGGGTCACGCCCAGCGTCAGCCCCGCGATCCGGTGCTGCTCGCCGGCGGCCGCCAGGTGGGCCACCGCCAGGCTGCTGACGATGCCACCGGCGCACAGGCCCAGCAGGTGACTGCGATCGCTTCCGGTGATCTCCTCCACCGCCTCCAGCGCGGAAAGGACCGACCGGACGTAGGCGTCCAGATTCCACCCGCGGTGCTCGGCGTCCGGGTTGCGCCAGGAGATCGTGAAGACCTGCATGCCGGCGTCCAGCAGGTGCTCGACCATGCTGCTGCCCGGCGCCAGGTCGGCGATGTAGAACTTGTTGATCATGGGTGGGACCAGCAGCAGCGGGATCTCGCGGACCGTCTCGGTGCGCGGTCGGTAGTGGATCAGCTCGAAGACCTCGGTACGCAGGACCACCGCACCCTCGCTCACGGCGATGTTGCCGCCGACGGTGAAGCCGGACCCGTCGACCATCGACGGGATGCGGGGCTCGGAGCGCATGTCCTGGGCGAACTGCTTCAGGCCGCGCGCGTAGCTGCGCCCACCGGTGTCCAGCCCGACCTTGAGCGCCGCCGGGTTGAGCAACGGATTGTTGCTCGGCGAGGCGGCGTCGACGAGCATCTGCACGACGAAACGCATCCGCTGCTCGCTGCGCCAGTCCAGGTCCGCGCCCTCGACGAGGTCCTCCAACGCGCTACTGCCGACGAGGTAGGCCTGGCAGATCCGTCGCAGCAGCGGGTTTCCGGTCCAGGCCGGGTCGGCGAAGCGCCGGTCGCGCTTGGTCGGCTCGACCTGCGAGCGACCCACCGCAATCCGGCCCAGCTCCCGTACGACACCCGCCTGGGCCTTGACCGTCACCAGCGGCCGCCTGGACAGCTGCGCCGCCAGCTTCACCCCCGCCTTGCCCGGGAGCAGCCGCCGGACCGGGCCCAGCGCCGCGTCCGTGAGCATCACGTCCAGCGGCGAGCCGTCCGCGGCCGCTCGATCGCCTGCGTCCAGCTCCCGCCGATGATCGGTCTGCGTCACGCTCGGCCTCCTGCCCATCATGTTGATCGTCGTCGCATGACGTAGGTCACCCGCCCGTCCAGCATTGCCGATGCTGTCCAGCGGCGCCCTACCGCGCACCGAGCAGGTGCTCGAGCGCGAGCTGATCCAGGCGGCCGAAGCCGTAGCCAGGGGCTCCGACGGCGTCGGCGTCGATCTCCTCGAAGGCACTGCGGTCGGCCAGCAGCTCGGCGTAGGACTCGCCGTCGGACAGCGTCGGCACCGACAGTTCCGCCACCCGGCTGGTCAGCAACGCCTGCTGGACCTCGGGGTCGGCCCGGTAGGCCGCAGCCCGTTGCTTCAGCAGCAGGTAGGTGCGCATGTTGTCCGCTGCCGATTCCCACACCCCCGTGACGTCCTCGGTGCGCAGCGGCTTGTAGTCGAAGTGCCGGGGGCCGTCGTACGCCGGCGCCCCGGACGGGGTCGGGCGCTCCAGCAGCTCAACGAGGTGGAACGCGCTGAGCAGGTCGCCGTGGCCGAAGACGAGGTCCTGGTCGTACTTCGGCCCGCGCTGGCCGTTGAGGTCCAGGTGGAACAGCTTGCCCTGCCACAGCGCCTGACTGACGCCGTGCACGACGTTGAGCCCGGCCATCTGCTCGTGCCCGACCTCGGGGTTCACGCCCACGATGTCAGCGTGCGCAAGGGTGCTAATGAAGGCCAGCGCATGCCCGATGGTGGGCAGCAGGATGTCGCCGCGGGGCTCGTTCGGCTTGGGCTCCAGGGCGAGCCGCAGCCCGTACCCTCGGTCCAGGGAGTACTCCGCGAGCAGGTCCAGACCCTCGCGGTAGCGATCGAGGGCTGCGCGAACGTCCTTGGCCGCGTCGGTCTCCGATCCTTCCCGACCGCCCCACAGGACGTACGTGCCGGCGCCGAGCTCCGCGGCCAGGTCCATGTTGCGCATGACCTTGCGCAGTGCGTACCGACGTACCCGCCGGTCGTTGCTGGTCAGGCCGCCGTCTTTGAAGATCGGGTGCGTGAACAGGTTCGTCGTGACCATCGGCACCGCGAGCCCGGTCTCGTCCAGTGCTGCGCGGAAGCGCGCGACAGCGGCCCGCCGGGCCTGCTCGTCCGACCCGAACGGGACCAGGTCGTCGTCGTGGAAGGTGACGCCGTAGGCGCCCAGCTCGGCCAGCCGGTGGACCGTCTCGACCGGGTCGAGCGCCGCGCGGGTCGGATCGCCGAACGGGTCGCGGGCCGGCCAGCCCACCGTCCACAGGCCGAACGTGAAGAGGTGCTCGGGGCTGGGGGTCAGGTCCATAGCTGCTCCTTGGGTTCGCTCGGTAGAAGGAAGACGGGCTCGGGCGACCTGCGGAACCTACGGCGGCCGGGCCTGGCGGCACAGCACCCCGTCGTTACCCGATCGTGTCCGACACGGCCGCGACAACCACCGTCAGGGGCTTGTGGTGCACGTCACTGCTGCTTATGTTGTGCGCCACAACAAACTCTCCCGATTCCAAGCTCCGGAAGGATCATGTATGCGCAAGCAGTCCCTAGGGGTCGTCGCCGGCGTTGCCGCGGTCACCTTGTCCCTGGCCGGCTGCGGTGGCTCGACCACCGCCAAGTCGGCCACACCAGGCACCGGCTCGACCGGTTCGGCGGGCGCGCCGGCGTCCTCCGGTGCGGGTAGCAAGCCGGCCGGCAAGGTCGGCGTGATCCTGCCGGACGCCACGACCTCGCCCCGCTGGGAGGCCAACGACCGGCCGCTGCTGACCGCCTCCTTCAAAGCCGCAGGCATCACCTCTGACATCCAGAACGCCAACGGCGACAAGACCAAGTTCGGGACGATCTGCGACAGCCTGATCACCGAGGGCGTGAACGTGATGATGATCGTGAACCTGGACAGCGACTCGGGCTCGGCCTGCCTGAAAAAGGCACAGGGCGCCGGCATCAAGACCATCGACTACGACCGGCTCACCCTCGGCGGCGGCGCGTCGTATTACGTCTCCTTCGACAACGTCGCGGTCGGCCGGCTCATGGGCCAGGGCGTGCAGAAGTGCCTGACCCAGGACGGCAAGAGCGCGGCCAACGTCGTGCTCATCAACGGCGACCCCACCGACAACAACGCCGCGTTGTTCAAGCAGGGCTACAAGGAGGCGCTCGCGCCCGCGGAGGCCAGCGGCAAGATCAAGATCGTCGGTGACCAGACCGGCAAGTGGGACGCAACCATCGCGGGCACGGCCTTCGAGCAGCTCTACACCCAGAACGGCGGCAAGGTCGACGGCGTGGTCTCGGCCAACGACACGATGGCCACCGGGATCATTGCGCGGCTCAAGGCCAACCACCTCAACGGCAAGGTGCCGGTCACCGGCCAGGACGCCAGCATCGCGGGTCTCCAGCAGATCCTCGCCGGCGACCAGTGCATGACTGTGTACAAGGCCATCAAGAAGGAAGCCGACGCGGCGTCGCAGCTGGCGATCGCGGTCCTGCAGGGCAAGGACGCGAGCGCCCTGGCCAGCGGCAAGGTCAACGACTCGGTCCTGCACAAGGACGTCCCGTCCGTCCTGGAGACGCCGGTGGCCATCTTCAAGACCAACGTCAAGGACGTTGTCACCGACGGCTTCCAGAAGGCCGCCGACATCTGCACCGGCGCCGCCGCCGCGGCCTGCAAGAGCCAGGGCATCTCCTAGCGGCCGCGAACGGCCGAATCGCCCACGACCCGTCCCTCCTGCCACCGTCTGCGAGGTCCCATGACCAGCGCGAGCACGAGCCCGACCACCACGCCGGCGACCGGTGCTGGCCCGCTGCTCTCGCTACGGGGCGTCAACAAGAGCTTCGGCGCCGTGAACGTCCTGCAGAACGTCGACTTCGACGCCTACGCCGGGCAAGTCACCGCCCTCGTGGGCGACAACGGGGCCGGCAAGAGCACCCTGATCAAGGGCATCGCCGGCATCTACGGCTTCGACTCCGGCGAGTACCTGTTCGACGGCGAGCCGGTCATCGTCACCAACCCCAAGCAGGCCAACGCACTGGGCATCGAGGTCGTCTACCAGGACCTCGCACTGTGCGACAACCTCGACATCGTCCACAACCTGTTCCTGGGACGCGAGATCACCAAGGGCGGCCTGCTGGACGAGGGGGCGATGGAGCACCGCGCGAAACAGACGCTCGCCGGGTTGTCCGTACGTACGGTGAAGTCGATCCGGCAGCAGGTGGCCAGCCTGTCCGGGGGCCAGCGGCAGACGGTGGCCATCGCCCGGTCGGTGATCTGGAACTCCAAGGTGGTGGTCCTGGACGAGCCCACCGCGGCCCTGGGGGTCGCTCAGACCGAGCAGGTCCTCAAGCTGGTCCGGCGGCTGGCGGACAACGGCCTGGCGGTTGTGCTCATCAGCCACAACCTCAACGACGTCTTCGAGGTCGCCGACACGGTCGCGGTGCTGTACCTCGGGCAGCTGGCCGCGCAGGTCCCGCTGGCTGACGTAGGGCGCAACCGGGTCGTGGAGCTCATCACCAGCGGCCGGTCCGGTGAGCTGGGCCTGCAGCCGGCGGCGGCGTCCGCACCGGCCGGCGCTGCGGCCCGGACCGGGTCCCTGAGTACGGCGGAGGCGCCATGACCGCGATCCTGCAGGCCCCGACCACCCCGGCCGAACCGGACGAGAGCCCGCACCGGAGCATCGCCGACGCGGTGCGCGACTACGTCGCCCGGGTCCGAGGCGGTGACGTCGGCGCCCTGCCTGCCGTGCTCGGCCTCATCGTCCTCGTGGCGGTGTTCTCCACGCTGCGCCCGTCCACGTTCACCAACGCCTTCAACTTCGCCAATCTGCTGCACCAGAGTGCGGCCCTGATCGTGATCGCGATGGGCCTGGTGTTCGTCCTGCTGCTCGGCGAGATCGACCTTTCTGCCGGTTACGCCGCCGGCACCGCCGCCGCCGTGATGGGCGTCGTACTGACCCGGCACGGTCAGCCGTGGGAGCTCGCCGTGCTCGCCGGCGTCGTCACCGGGGTGGTCATCGGAACTGCCATCGGCCTGCTGGTCGCGCGGCTCGGGATCCCCTCCTTCGTCGTGACGCTGGCCGCGTTCCTGGGCCTGCAGGGCGTGCTGCTCGAGCTGATCGGCGACGGCGGGACGATCTCGCTGCGGGACCCCACTCTGCTGGCGCTAAACAACGACAACCTGCCGGTCTGGCTGGGCTGGACGATGTACGCGGTCGTCCTGGTCGGCTACGCGGCCGTGTCGCTGAACCGGGCAGCCGGCCGCCGCCGCGACGGCCTCGTGGCAGACGCCGTGAGCGTCGTGCTGGCCAAGGTCGCTGTCCTCGCCGTGCTGCTCGGCGCCGCCACCGCATACCTCAGCAGCGAACGCAGCCGCAACGCAACCGTCACCTCCATCAAGGGTGTGCCGGAGGTCGTCGCGCTCCTGATCGTCTTGCTCGTCGCCCTCAACTGCCTGCTCGGCCGGACCGCCTTCGGCCGGCACGTCTACGCCGTCGGCGGCAACGCCGAGGCCGCGCGCCGGTCCGGCATCGACGTCCGGCGGGTCAAGCTCACCTGCTTCGTGATCTGCAGCAGCCTGGCCGCTGTCGGCGGTCTGCTGCTCGCCAGCCGCGACAACTCCATCTCCCCGACCACCGGCGGTGCCGACACGCTGCTGTACGCCGTCGGCGCCGCAGTCATCGGCGGCACCAGCCTGTTCGGCGGCAAGGGAAAGATCATGGACGCCGTCCTCGGTGGCCTGGTCATCGCGATGATCATCAACGGCATGGGGCTGCTGAACCAGAAGCCCAGCGTCGTGTACGAGGTGACCGGCGTCGTGCTGCTCGTCGCCGCCAGCGTGGACGCGATCTCCCGGCGCCGGGCAGCCGCCACCGGCCGCGTCTGAGCTGGTGGACCGGCAGCCGGCCGCCAGCCAGGACGAGGTACGGCGGCACAACCTGGGCTCCCTGCTGGAGCTCGTGCATGTACGCGGCGACACCTCCCGCTCCGACCTCGCCGCACTCACCGGGCTCAACCGCAGCACCGTCAAGGCGCTCACCGCCGACCTGGCGCACGCCGGCCTGGTCCGCGAGTCCGCGCCCCTCCCGGGCACCGGGGGCATCGGCCGGCCCTCACTCACCGTGCGGCCGGCGTCGGACCTGGTGCACGCCCTGGCCCTGGACGTCGGGGTGGAGCACCTCACCGCGGTTCGCGTCGGGCTGGGCGGCGAGGTCCTGGACCGCCGCGAGCTCCGGCAGAGCCCTGCCGACTACGGGGTCGCGCGGACGCTCACCCGGCTGCACCAGCTCGTCCGGGAGCTGCAGGCGGAGGTACCGCTCGGGGCGACGTGCGTCGGCATCGGCGTAGGCGTCTGCGGCATCGTCAGCGCCGACACCGGAGTCGTGCGCTTCGCCCCCAACCTGGACTGGGTCGACGTCCCGCTGCGGGACCTGCTCACCTGCCGGCTCGGCACGACCCTGCCCATCGAGCTCGGCAACGACGGCGACCTCGGCGCGCGGGCGGAGCACCTCCGAGGGGCGGCCGTCGGCTTCTCCGACGTCATCTACCTCTCCGGCGAGGTGGGTGTCGGCGGCGGGATCATCCTGGGGGGCCGGCCGATGCGTGGCACCGGCGGCTACGGCGGGGAGATCGGCCACATGAGCATCGACCCGAAGGGCCGGCTGTGCCGTTGCGGGCGCCGCGGCTGCTGGGAGACCGAGATCGGCGACGAGGCGGTCCTGCTCGCGACCGGCGCGCCCCCTGGGGCCTCGCTCCAGGACGTGCTGGTCGCCCACGCGGCAGGTGCGCGCTGGACGCAGGCGGGCATGCGGCGGGTCGGCCGGGCCCTCGGCGCCGGCGTGGTCAACCTCGTGAACATCTTCAACCCGCAGCTGGTGCTGTTCGGTGGTGTGAGCCGTGACCTGTTCACCGCCCTGTCGCCGATGGTCCACGACGCCCTCGCGGGCGCCCTGACGGCGCCCGGCGAGCAGGTCGAGCTGGGGCTGCCGGCGCTGGGTGACGACTCCATCGCCGTGGGCGCCGCCGAGCTCGTCTTCGCCCGCCTGCTGGCCGACCCACTCACCGAGCGGCCGGCGCCCGGTGACCGGTCCGGCGTCGGCGCATGAGCCTGGGCAGCACCCAGCCGCCTTCCCCCACCGTGCAGCCGCCCAGTCGCCGACCGGTGGTTCTTGCCGGAGGTCTGTTACTGATCTTGCTCGTCGCCCTGGCGGTACGCAATGTGAGGCGGTCGGCCGACGACGAGGAGTTGCACGCGGCGCAGACCCTGAGCTGGACCGTGCTCGGCGGAACGGTGGACCTCCGGACGCACGGCGAACCGGGCGCCCTGCTGCAGAGCGGCGTGGTCGACGTGGTCCTGCGCAACGGCAGCCCGAACGCGCTGCACGTTCTAAGCGCCCGCCTGGACGGCGCAGGTCCGGTCTCGCCCGGCTCGTCCGCACCCGTCCGGCCAGGCGCGGTGACGGTGCTGCCCGTGACCTGGCGGGTGCGGTGCGCCGAAGTGGGCGTTGCGCCGGGACCGCGCCTGCTCCAGCTCCGCGTCCGGCTCCGGTCCCCCCGGTCGTACGCCGTGTCGGTGCCGCTGACCGGAACTGTCACCGACCGCGCCTTCCACGGGGCCGCCGTCCTCGCCTGCGACGTGCTGGTCCGGCCGCCGACGACCCGGTGACCTGCGCGCCCTTCCGGCGCCCGTCCGGCTGGCCAGGACATGGTGCAGACTGCGGCGTGCCCACCGATCAGCCGTGTGACGAGCCCGCGGGATGAACCTGCTCGGACTGCCCTTCCTCGTCGTGCTGTGCGTGATCGCGATCGCCGTGCCGACGGCGGCGTGGCTGGCCTGGAACCGGTGGCCGGGGCGGTGGGCGGCTCCCGGTCGCCTGCTGGGCCTGGTGGGCGTCATGGTCGTCGGGGCCGCCCTCGCCGGCGGGCTGGTGAACCGCTCATTCGGTTTCTACAGCTCCCTGTCCGAGGTGCTGGGGACCCCGGCCGCGGCCTACGACCCACCGAGGTCGTTCGGTGTCCCGGCCGGCCGCACGCGCTTGGACGTACTCACGCCGAACTGGCAGCACCGAGCAGGAATCGCCGCCACGACCGGGCACGGGACGGTGCTGGACGTCGTCCTCGGGGGCGCCCGCAGTCGAGTCACGCGGCCCGGGTTGCTGTACGTGCCGGCCGCCTACAGCTCAGGTCGCCGCGACATCACCCTGCCGGTGATCGAGGTATTCCATGGCTACCCGGGAGGCCCGTTCAACGTGGTCAGCCAGCTCCACCTCGCCCGGGTGCTCGACCAGGAGATCGCCGCGCTGCGGCTGCCGCCGGTCCTGGCAGTCATCCCCACGACCTACCAGGGCCGCAGCAGCGAGTGCGTCGACTCCGGCCGGACGCAACGGGACGAGACCTACCTCGCGGTGGACGTCCCGGCCGATGTGCAGAGCTCGTTCCGCGTCCTGTCCGGGAGCTCCTTCGCAGCGGTGGGCTATTCCGAGGGCGGCTTCTGCGCCCTGAACCTCGGGCTGCACCATCCGGATCGTTTCGCCGCGGCCGCGAGCATCTCGGGGTATGTCACGGCGGGCGTGGATAGCGGCAGCGCCAAGCTGTACCGCACGAAGTCGGCCCGCGACCGCAACTCACCACTGTGGTGGGTGGCGCATCGGGCGGCCACCTCGCCAGCCCTGTTCCTGTTCGCCTCGGCGCAGGACACCTTCTCCGTACAGCAAGATCGTGCCCTTGTCCTGGCTGCCCGCAAGCACTCGCCGAAACTGCCGGTCACCGCCACCCTGCTCCCTTCCGGTGGCCACAACTTCGGCACCTGGGCCGCCGGCTTCCCGGCCGCCCTGGACTTCCTGGGCAGGCACCTGCCGATGCCGCTCGCGCCCCCCATCCTGTTGCCGCCGGCCCCGAACTGAGCGCGGCGGCAGTCAGCTACGCGCGACGGCCTGTCGGTACAACCGTGCCACCGCGTCCCCGAAGTAGGGGCTGTAGGACACGTCCGCTGTGTCCCCGCCCTGCTGGTAGCCGCCGATGACCCCGACGAGTTGCCCGAGATGGGTCACCGGGTCCACGCCCGTGAGCCACGGCGCGCCGCTCGTGCCGTCGGCGTAGCCGGGGCAGGCGAACCGACGCTGGGTGGCCCCCTGAGCCGTGGCTTCGCCGGCGCAGGTGATCGGGTCCGGGTTGTCAGCGCGGTAGCCGGTGACCTTCACCACAAGCGTCGCCGGTTGGTTGACCGCGAGGTGGTCCTCCCCCAGGAGCTCACCGACGTTCCTGCCGGCCCGCGGCTGCAGGACGATGAACGCCACGTCCAGGTCGGGATCGGCGTCGTCAGTCCACCGGGGGTCCACCACGATGTCCTTCACCTGCCAGCTGTCCTGCGGGTTTCGGCCCTGCCGGTAGCCCGGTACGAAGAGCAGACCCGCGGGGTGGCTGCCGGCGCTCCCTTCCTGGAGGCAGTGCGCCGCGGTGATGATCAGGTTGTGGTGCGGGCTGCCCACGACGCTGGCCGTGCAGAAGTGGCCCTTACTCAGGTCTTTGTCGAACAGGGCGCCCACCCGCTGCGCGGGCACCGGAGCCGAAGCGGGCGTCGCGGTGACCGGCATCCGCCCGAGCCCAGGATCGGCCCGGCCCAAGCCCTGCCTGGGTGTCATTGGCGTCTCGGGGGCCTGCGCCGCTCGTAGCACAGGTTCCGAAGTCCCGGCGCCAGCGGGCACCTGATCCGGCGCCGCAGCACACGCCTGCGCGAGCAGGAGCAGGAGTACGGACAGCCGCAGGGCGCGCCCGACGGCCCGGCGGGCGCTCACGGGGCAGAGGGTAACGCCTGCTCCCGCTCCGCTGCCGGAAGCTCTGCCCCACCGGATACCCGGCCGCACGCCCACGGCAGTCCGCTCGGCCTTAGACCGGGTCGTGCAGCCAGAGCGCAAGGCGCCGGAACCCTTCGTCGAGCCCGACCTGCGGCTCGTAGGCGAGGTCGCGACGGGACGCGGAGATGTCGAACCAGTGCGTGGTCGCGAGCTGACGGGCCAAAAACCTGGTCATCGGCGGGTCGTCCTGCCGTCCGAGCAACCGCCAGGTCCGCTCGGCTGCGGCGCCGGCCGCGAGTGCGAGCGGCAGCGGCACACTGCGGGACTCCGGCGGCAGACCGGCTGCGGCCAGGATCGCGTTGACGACGTCGCGCACCGGGCGGGGGTCGCCGGAGCTGATGAAGTAAGCCCGCCCGGAGCACTCGGCCCCCGGCGTCAGGCTGTCCACGGCGCACAGGTGCGCGTGGGCCGCGTCGTCGACATAGGTGGTGTCGATGACCGGGCTACCGCTGCCGACGAAGCGCAGCCGCCCGCTGCGGGCCCGGTCCAGGATCCGGGGCACCAGCTGGGTGTCGCCGGGACCCCAAACCAGGTGCGGACGCAGCGCCACGGTGGCCAGCTCGCCGTCTGCCGCCGCCAGGACCAGCTGCTCGGCGACGGCTTTCGTACGCGGGTAGTCGGACTGGAAGTGGCTGGCGTAGGGCAGCGACTCGTTCCCACCGGTGATGTCGCCCCCGGCGTGCACCACGCTGGGGGTGCTGGTGTGCACCAGCCGACCGATGCCCAGCGTGCGGCAGGCGGCCACCACGTTGCGCGTGCCTTCGACGTTGCTGCGCCGGTAGTCCGCCGCCGGCCCCCAGATGCCGGCCTTGGCAGCGACATGCAGTACGGCGTCGCAGCCCTGGGCTGCGCTTAGGACGACGCCCGGGTCGGCGAGGTCACCGCAGACGGTGCGCGCGCCGAGCTCCCGCAGCGCCGGGTAGTCCCCGCGGGCGAGGCTGACCACTTGGTCGCCACGGGCAAGCAGTGCCCGGACGACGGCGCCGCCGAGGAAGCCGCCGCCGCCGGTGACCAGCACCCTCACGGCTGGTCCGCCGCCCAGACCGCGAGGGCGCCCCGGTCGATCTTGGAGTTGTGCCGGATGTCGACGGGGAGGCCGGGGTGGTAGAGCACCCGGGCGATCGCGGCGGTCCTGGTGTCGGCCTGTCCCAGGGCCAGCAGCTCCTGCGTCAGCCCGGCCGAGGCCGACCAGTGGGCTTCGAGCTCGACGCACAGCACCGGCGTGCTCTCACCCCGGGCTCCGGTCCCGACCAGGGCGCTGCGGCGCACCGCCGGATGCAGGTTGAACACCTCCTCGCACGGCACGCTGTACATCGGGCCATGGGCGGTGTGCACCACGTGTGCCTTGCGGCCGGCGAACCACAGCCGGCCGTCCGCGTCCCGGCTGGCCAGGTCGCCCATGCGGTGCGCCACCTGCCCCTGCCAGAGCACCTTGGCGGCGGCGGTGGCCTGCGGGCGGTCGGCGTAGGCGGGGCTGACGACCGGTCCGCGCACCAGCACCTCGCCGACCGCGTCGACCCCGTCCACGAGCAGGTCCTGCGTGAGCACCGGGATCGGGTCATCGGTCACCCGGATCAGGGCCACCTCGACGCCGGCTACGGGGCGCCCGACGCAGATGCCGACCTCGGGGAGGGCGAGCAGCTCATCGCTGCCGATCGAGGCCACCGGGAGGGCCTCGGTGGCGCCGTACGGCGTGTGCACCTGGGCGCCGTCGCTGAGCAGGGCGAGCGTGCGGCGCTGGACGCCGCGTGGCACCGGCGCGCCGGCCGAGATGACCCGGCGCAGCAACGGCATGGCGCCGCCCGCGCGGCTGACCGTGTCCAGCAGGGCGGGGGAGCCGAACATGACCGTGGCGCCGAAGCGGTTCGCCGCCCGCGCCACCCGGGCCGGGACGACATCGGCGGGCCGGGTGGCGTCCATCCGCGGCACCACGGTCGTCAGGCCGAGCACCGGCCCGAACAGAGCGAACGGCGGGAACGTCGACAGGCTGACCTCGCCCGGCTGGAGGTCGTACAACGCTCGGATGAGCGCCACCTGGGCGAGCAGCTGCTGTTCGCCGTGCTCGACGCCCTTGGGTGGTCCGGTGCTGCCGCTGGTGAACAGGATCGCCGCGGGGGCGTCGTCCGGTCGGGGAGCGGGGACGAAGGGCTGGCGCCAGCGGCCGGCCCGCTCGATCTGCCGCAGCGCCCGGCCGCCCAGGGCAGGACCGATGACGCCCGAGCCGGCCCCGACGGTGACGAGCACCGTGGCGCTCGGCGCCCAGCCGAGCAGCCGACGGGCCAGGTGCGCCTTGACGACGCCGAGGAACGCCTCCGGCGCGGCCTGCGCGAGGCAGCCCTTGACGTTCTCCCGGCCGATCCCGGGATCGATGAGGACGGGTACCGCCCGTAGGCGCAGCAACGCGAAGGCCACGGCGAAGAAGTCCTCGGTGGGCGGGACCAGCAGGGCGGTGCGCATCCCGGGGCGCACCCCCGCGTGCAGCAGCCCGGCGGCGACCGCATCGACACGGGCGTCCAACCGGCGGTAGGTCGTGGTGCGGAACCCGGTGCCCCACGGCAAGGCCAGGGCAACCCGGTCCGGGACGGTCTCCGCCTGGTCGGCCAGCAGCCCGTCCAGCGTCCTGCCGGCGGCCCAGTCCGTCACGCGGGCGCGAGGAAGCGGCCGGCCAGCGGGACGACGCGGTCGGCGGCGTCCTCGAGCACGTAGTGGCCGGCATCGGCGAAGCGGTGCACCTGGGCCCGGGGCAGGAACGCCACGAGGTGCTCGAGCACCACCTCGTCGAACACCGGGTCCTTCATCCCCCAGCAGACCAGCGTCGGGATGTCCTGGAGCAGGTGCAGCCGCTGCTCGAGTCGGGCCAGCACCGGGTAGGCGGGGTCGCCCGACCGCAGTGGGATGTCCTGGACGAAGCGGGAGACCGCGACCCGGTGCGCCGGGGTGTCGTACGGCGCGAGCAGACCGGCGCGGGCCTCGGCTGGCAACCACCGGCGACCGGAGCCGAGCGCCAGGGCCCCGAGGCTGAACGCGTTCAGCCGGGTCACGGCCCAGTCCCCCACCTTAGGCAGGCGCGCGGCCCGCAGGGTCCACGGCAGGGCCTTATCCGGCGGCAGCGGGAACGCTCCGGTGTTAAGCACGACGAGCTTGTCGATCCGCTCGACGTTGTCCACGGCCCAGGCCAGCGCGATCGCACCCCCCCAGTCGTGCACGACCAGGGACAGCGGTTCGGTGAGCGCGAGGCCGTCGATGAACGCATCGAGATCGCTGACCCGCCGGCGCAGCGTGTACGGGTACTCGCCGGCAGCCGGCTTGTCCGACCAGCCCATCCCGATATGGTCGGCCGCGATCACCCGGAGCCCTAGCGGGGGCAGCGCGGCCAGCAGCGAGCGGTAGTAGAACGACCAGGTCGGGTTGCCGTGGACCAGCAGCACCGGCGGACCGGCGCCCTCGTCGACGTAGGCCATGGTGTGGCCGTTGATCTCGGCGCTGTGCTGGGCGTACGGCCACCCGGCCAGCGCCGTCACCAGATGATCTCGGCGGCGGCCGCGTTGATGCCGCTGCCGACGCCCATGAGCATGACCCGGTCACCGCTGGAGACCGTGCCGTCCTGGACCGAGCGGGACAGCACGGTCGGGACCCCGGCCGGCCCGATGTTGCCGAACTCCGGGTAGATCAACGGGAACCGGTCGATGTCTAGTCCGAGGGTGTCGCAGACGGCGCGGGTGTGGACCTTGCTCACCTGATGCACGACGTAGGTGTCCACCGCCTGCGGATCCCAGTCGAAGCTGGACACGGCCTCTTTCCAGGTGTGCGCAGCAAGTTCGAGCCCGGCTAGCAGCAGCCCCTTGGTGTCGGTGCGCATCTCGTGCACGTGCCCCGTGCACAGGTTCGCGTGCGCCGTACTCGCCCGGCTCATCCCGCCCAGGAAGCGCCGGCCGGACTCGGCCGAGTCGGCCCGGGACAGCACCATCGCGACGGCCCCCGAACCCAGCGTCAGCGTGGCGAACTGCTCGCGGAACATCACCTCGTCACACGCCTTCGAGGCCAGCCGCTCGATGGTGGCCTCCATGGTGAACCGGCTGGTCTCACCGTCCACGACCAGGCCGTGGTCGATCTCGCCGTGCTCGATCATCGACGCCACCACGTTCATACCGTTGACGAAGCCCAGGCAGGCGTTCCCGACGTCGAAGTTGACGGCCTCCGTCGGGAGCTCCATCCGACCATGCACCAAGCTGGCGGTCGAGGGTTCCAGGTAGTCACGGCAGACCGAGGTGTTCAGCAACGCGCCCACGTCATGACGGTCGACTCCGCTGTCGGCCAAGGCCAGCTCACCGGCCTGAGCGGCAACCTCGCTGGGCAGGGTCCCCGCGCCCCAGACCCGCCGCTCCCGGATCCCGGACAGGCCCTCGAGCAGCCCTGGCTCCACCCCGAGCCGCTCCAGCGTCGTCGCCATCTGGTCCTCGATCTCGGTCGAGGTCACGACCTGCGGCGCATCGACGTGCGCCAGCCCACTGATGACGACCTGCTCATACCTCTGCGTCGCTCTCATCTTCGCGGTCTCTCCTACGGCAGGGTGGGATAAGCGCCCGGACACGACAGTGTCGGACATCGCACGGCCGTGCGGCGCCAGCTGCCCTGCACGTGCAGCCTCAGAGGTTAGGTGGTTCCGCTGAATTCCGGAAACGCACGTGGCGCCGACCGCGCGGGGTCCCAGGGTCGGACACATGAGCGGCCGGGTGTGCGGGTAACAAAGAAGTATATGAATACGACCCTTGATCGCAGCGGTGCCGCGAGGACGGCGCGGCACCTGGTCACCCAGTGGTGTTGTGACGCGCGTGCAGGCACGCAGTGCTGCGACACGGCCGTGCTGCTTACCAGCGAGATCGTGACAAACGCCCTGTTGCACGGCTGCGGTGCAGTGCGCTTGGGCGTGCAGGCGATCGGGCTGGCAGTCCGGGTCGAGGTCGGGGATGACGAGCCTCGCCACCCCCGGACACCTGCGCAAGACGACGACGCCGAGGGTGGTCGGGGCATGCTCATCGTGGACGCGCTCGCCTCGGCCTGGGGCGTCATCGACAATGCCCTTGGCAAGATCGTCTGGTTCGAGATCGCCTGCCAGCCCTGAGGCCCGCGCGGCCGGAAACGACGTACGTGCCGACCAGGACCGCGTACCTCTCGCCGCGGGGTGTGACGGGGGGCACGTGCTTGCGGGTGTTAGCACCCCCTATCCACGGGGCATTCTGGCCGCGAGCACGTTGGCGACCGGAAGGAGTGCGTGCATGAGCGAGAACGCTGCGAAGGACGCCCGCAAGGGACTGGCTGGCACCCTGACCGGCAAGGCCAAGGAGGTCGCGGGGGCGGCCCTCGGTAATGATTCGCTTGCTGCCGAGGGTCAGCTGCAGCAGGCCGAGGCTTCGGCCCGCAAGCAGGCCAAGACCAAAGACGCGGTGGCGCAGGCCGAGTCCCAGCAAGCGACTGCGGCGCTGGCGAGCGAGCAGTCCGCCGCTGCCGGCGAGCGTGAAGCCGCAGAGATCGGGGCCGAGGCGCGCGCAGCCCAGGTGCAGCGCGAGAGCGACGTCGAGCGCAACCGGGTGCAGGCCCAGGCCGACGCGGGTCACGCTGCAGAGCAGGCCGGCATAGACGCCGAGGCCCGCGTCGGGCTGCGGCAGACCGCTCAGCAGGCCTCGCAGGACAAGGCCGAGGCGGATCGCGGCGAGCAGGACGCGGTGGAGCACGCCCAGCAGAAGTTCGCCAGCGCCGACGCCGCTGAGCAGGCCGCCGGGCGCGCCCGTGCGGAGGCCGAGCGGCTCGCCCGCCAGGCCGAGTAGCGAGCCAACCTCACCGTACGGACCGACAAGGGAGACACACATGGATGTCCTGAGCGTGCCCAAGACCATTGCCAGGTTGGAGTACTCGGCGCTGCGGCTGCCGCTCGCACTCGTCGAGAGCCAGGTTCTGGCCCGGTTCCTGGAACAGGAATCCGGAATCCGGCTGGGCTTCGAAAAGGCCCTCGGCTCGCTCGATGTCACCGTCGGGCGCTGGATCGGGGACGACAGGCGCGCGTCCCGCGGGGCGGCGCTGTCCCGCAAGGCCGAGGTCCTGACCAGCGCCGTGCAGCTCGAGCAGGAGGCCGCCAGCCGCAAGGAGCAGGCCGCCGGCGATCTGCGGCAGGCCAAGGACAAGGCCCAGCGCCGGCGCACCCAGGCCGAGCAGCGCGCCACGGCCGACCTGCGAGCCGTGCGCACTGAGCAGCAGTCCGACACGCGCGCCGCGCGGCAGAAGGCCCAGGCCACATCGCGCGCCAAGACCCAGGCCGTCGAGCGGGACCGCACGACCAAGCTCGACGCCGAGCAGCGGCGCCTGGACGCGCAGGTCAGCACTGTCGCTGCGCGGACCGCTGCCCGCAGTGCCGCCCCAAAGGCGCAACTCAAAGATGCCACGACCCGCTCGCAGAGTGCGCGCCAGGACAAGCAGGCGGCGAACCGCCTCGGCCGGCTCGCCGACGCCGAGAAGGTCAGCCGGCAGGACACCTGAGCCGTCCGGAGGCAGAAGATCACCGGGTAGGACAAGTCGTGGGTTGGCCCACAGAGCAACCCAGGACTAACCGGTCGTGGGTTGCTCTGTCGGTCACGCCGCTGGCTTAGGCAACCGTGACGATCTTGTGCATCCCCATAAGGGCGTGGGGCATGCCTGTGACGTCATCGGCGATGAAGCACTCCAGGTCGTATCTGCCCTTCTTGAGTACCGAGCTGTGGAAAATCAGTTGGGTTCCTGGGCTCAGGACGTCCGCCTCGACCCCCGGCCCCGTGTAGGGATCGTTCTTGCTCTCGCCCTTGAACAGCTTCGTCATGTCGGCATCGGTCGTGCCCGCTCGCACCGGCTGGAAGGCGACGAAGTGGATCGTGTCCGAGACGTTGCGTACGAGCAGGTTCTGGCCAACCGGTAGCCGACTCGGCGATACGAACCGATCCGGGGAATTCATGGCGATGATCGCGCCGATGTGCGGGAAGGTTGACCGGGTCGGGGTGCCATGGACGTGCAGCGCCTTCACCATCGGCTTGTGTCCCGCAAAGATGGCGTTGACGTCGAGCAGGTAGTAGGTGCCAGAGTACAGCGTCTCGGTGACCTGGGCGCTCTGCCCGGGCGCCTGTAGGCCGGCTCCGCCGAACAGATGCGTCTCCCGGGTCAGGGCCCGGGTCGATGCCGCTGCCGTCTTTTCGCCTCCCTGGGCGGCGATGTCCCGGATCACCGTGGCCATCGACGTTCCATGCAGCAGCTTCAGCAAAACCACATCGCTGCCGTGTGCGTTGCTGTTGGTGAAGTTCATCAGCACCCGGCCGGCGTGGCGGTTCAGGTCACCCGTGACGGAGAAGCCGCTACCGCTGCCGGAATGAACCCCAATCGTGGGCAGGGTGGAAGCGGCTAACGCCGCCTGCACCGGGCTCAACCCCACGGCCCCCAACCCAAGAAGGGCCAGCACCAGTCCCCGCCGTACACGCCGTCGTCCTTCACTAGCCCTCATGAGTTGCTCCCGGTCCCCGAGCGGTCGATCCGGCTGGCGCCAGCGATCCGCCACCGAAGCAGCGTGGCGCGCAACTGACCCGGGCAGGAATAGTCTCTCCTGACTATTGACCTCTGAGAGACGAACGCATTACTGGCTGTGGTGCCCAAAGTAGCATTCTTAGCTAGAAATCCTCGGGCAAACAAAGGTGTCGGGAGCGAACCTCTCCGGGCTTTTACAAGCAGGCGTTCCCTCGGCGGGCGGGTTGGCGTGTCATCGGGTACGGGCGGCAGTCTTGCTGCTGATCTGCAGGTCGAGCTGGACGGGTAGGTCAGGACGCTCCAGCGAGTGCCGCAGGTCGGTGAGGGCGTCGGTCTCGATCCGCTGGTGCAGCGCGGGTAGGTCGGCGTCCGCTGTCGCCGTGACCGTGAGGGCCAGGTGCGGGTCCTTGGCATCGCCACTGACCCGCGCGCTGGCTCCGGTGACATCCCGATAACGCTCCACCTGCGTGGTCAGCGCTGTGGTGACAGCAGCGCTGTCGACGTCGCTGTGGCCGGCGGCGCCCCGGGTGGACAGGTCGACGTGGGTGGTGCGGTGGACCGCGAACAGAGTCGCGAACCAGCGCAAGGCTAGGTAGGCAAGGACCAGCCCGAGTACGGCCACCACCGGCCACAGCCAGATGCCGTGATCACCGATGTAGCGGCTGACAAGGTTGTCGAACACCGCTCGGTGCCGCAACCGGGTCCCGAACGTCCCGAGGCCGACCAGCAGCGCCAAAATCCCGGCCGCTAGGAGGACCAGGGACAGCAGGAGCAGCAGCAGGCGGTGCACGCGTTCCGCGGCCGGGGTCATCTGCGGGCCTTCCGGGTCAGCACCCGAGTACGGGGGCGTGGGGGGCGGCGGAGCTGCAAGGCGCCAAGCCGGTCGCTGACGGCCGTGCGGACCTCGGTGTCCAGGGTCGCGGCGAGCTCAGCCTGCCCGGCCCGGCTGGTCGCGGTGACCTTCGCGGTTCGGCGGCTCAGTTTCACGCTGGCTTTGGTGATCCCGTCCACGTCCTCGGCGGCGCGGCGCAGCGCGCTCCGCAGCCCGGCCCGGGTGAGCGCGGCGTCGGTGTTGGGGTCCTGTGAACCGACCCGCAGCCGGCGGACCCGGCGCGGCTTGAGCTCGATGAGCAGCAGTATCAGACCGGCGAGCGCGAGCGAGCCAGCCAGCACCCGTACGGCGGTGCTGTCCCAGGTGTCGCTGCGGCCGGCCCGGTACGCCGGGCGCCAGTCCAGCAGTGCGGGATGGGCGCCGAACACGGCGACCGCGACTTCCAGCGCGAGCACCAACCCGAACGCGATCAGGGCGACGCTCACCAGCAGCGTCAGCAGACGGTTGAGGGTTCTCATCGCACCCGCGCCTGCGGCTCGCCGTCCATGGCCAACGCAGTCACATGTACGTCGACCTCGGTCACCTCAAGCCCGGTCAATGCCGACAGTCGCTCGACGACCCGGTCGCGCACCTGCTGGGCGGTCTTCCGCAGCGGGCTGGGATAGGCCACACCGGCCGTCACGGTGAGAAAGACCCTTCGGCCGTCGACCTGCGCGGTCACCGCGGGCAGGGCCTGCAGGTTGGTGGCCCGCTGGCCCAGCCGCTCCATCCCTGGGGCGGCCAGTTGCACGCCGAGCATCCGGCGCGCGGCGGACCCGACGCCGTCGATCTCCCCTGCTGCGCGGCTGGCGATCCGGGTCACCACCCGGTCCTTCAGCACGATCGAGCCATCGACGCTGGCTCCCACGGCGTTCTCGCCCGAGGATTCCACCGCGCGGGAACCGGGTCGTGGCACCGTCCGCGCCACTCGCTCCACCGGGATCCGCCCGGGACTCGGCACCTGCCGGCGCACCAGCGCCCCGGTCGAAGTACTCACCGGTCACCCCGCAGCCGTGACAGGTACGGCGCCAGGTCCAGCTCACCGTCCACCACCTTGGGCACCACGAATCCCACTGCCCCGAACAGCGCGACGATCAGCATGTCGCCGAACCCACCAAATACCAGCGCGAAAGCCAGCGCGAGACCGACGAACAGCCCCAACGTGCTGCGTGCCATGACGACTCCCTCACCTGCCAACAGCCCGCCAGGGTCCTGGCAGGAACGTGCACCTTCGTTCTGCTCCGAGCCCTTCAAGCGCGGACTCCCGGTCAGCGCACCCGCGCGGGTGCTTGCCGCCGTCGGTAGCGCCGCCACAGAATCAGCGCTGCGCCCCAGAGCGGTCCATGCGAGCGCACCGCCACCACCCGCGCCCCGGAAACGCCGGCCGACCGGTCGAAAGCCTGCAAACCACGCAGGAACACCTCCGGATCGCCACCGTGATCCGGGTGATGGGCCCGGACGAACTCACGTCGCGCCCGGCGCAGCGCCCGGTCGATCTCGGTCACCGCGGTCTCGGTCACCGCACCAGGCCCACGTTCGGCTCCGGGGTCACGTTCAGCACCGGGTTCGCGATCGGCACCGGGTTCACGATCGGCGCCGGGTCCGCGTCCGGCAGCTGTACATCGCCGAGCACCACATCCACCTGCTGCCCGCGGACCGCCCGGGCTGTGGCGGCCCAGATCTGCCCGGCGACCTGTTCAGCCGTGACCGGCCAGCGGACCACGACGTGCACCTCGACCCGGTCGGGTAGCACCCGGACACCCTTGATCCGCTGACCCGGCAGGTAGCTCGCTGCCTCACCGGCCAGCCCGCCGTGCATGGCCACGACGTCCGCGCAGGACAGGACGGCCCGCGCCACCTCGCCCGGGTCGACCACGGTGCCGGACGGCCCGCCCAGGGTCACTGCACGCGGGCCGGGGCGTCGCTCTGGTCCTCGGAGTCGTCGCCGAGGTAGACGTCGTCGACGGTCACGTTGACCTCCACGACCTGCAGACCCGTCATCCGCTCCACGGACTGCTTCACGTTGCGCTGGATCGACCGGCCCAGGTCAGCCACGCTCACGCCGTACTCGATCACGATGTCAAGGTCGATGGCGGCCTGGGTCTCCCCGACCTCCACGCTGACGCCCTGGTTGACCGACGGGCCGCTGCTGCCCGGGATCCGCTGCTTGATGGCACCGAACGCCCGTGACGCGCCTGCGCCCATCGCGTGCACCCCGCTGATCTCGCGCGCTGCCAGACCGGCGATCTTGGACACCACCCCGTCGGCAACGCTGATCTTCCCGGCGCTGGTGGCCAGCTGGCTCTTGGTCTCCTCCGACGCGCTGGTGCTCGTCGTCGTGGGGGCGCTGCTGCTCGTGGGCGTGCTACTGGTGGGCGTGCTCATGATGCTCCTTGTGGTCGTTGGTCGCAGGGCGTTGATGCCTACCTGATAAGACACCGAACCGGCCCAGAAGTTCCGGTGCCCGGCCTACCAGTTCCCGGCGACCGTACTAGGCCCGGCGTCTCAGGAGCCGTTCCCACGGCCGTGGCGAGGCCGTGTTTCCGACACCGGTTCGCGCTGGCCGCTGATCGACCGGCTAGAGACGATCGACGCCGGTGACGGTGACGTCGACGACCGCCTGTACCCCAGCGATCCGGGACAGGGCTGCTGCCGCCCGGCCCTGCACGTGCCGAGCCGTTTGCGGCAGCGTCGAGGCCCGCTCGAGCAGCAGCAGGACCCCCACCCTTGGTGGTTCGGTGACCACGACGTCCACCCGCTGCACCTCGGCGCCGGCGACCTCTCCGCATGCTGTCCGCACCAGGGCGCGAACCGTTGCGGCCGATACCGCAATGTGCCCCTCGGCGCCGGAGCTGACCTGCAGCACCGCCGTGGTCGGGCGGCCCGAGCTGACGTGCAGTCGCCGCAGTACGCGGTCGGGCAGGCCGGCCGGCATCCCTGCGGTCTGCGTGGCGAGCAGCTGCAGGGCGGGTACGGCGAGGGCCTGCTCGTGCAGGAACGCCTGACAGAACACGCAGTGCTGCTGGTGGGGCCCCCGGGGCGCGGGACCACTGCTGTCGTACTGCTCGAGCAGCTCGGCGCGGCTCGCCCCGCACGGCAGGTCGGGTCCGGACACCGCGCGGGTGCTGACAGTCATCGCCACTCCTCCAACGTCCTTGCAAGCGCCGTCCGTCCGCGATGCAGGGCGCTCTTGACGCCAGGCACGTTCATCTGCAGAACGTTTGCTGTCTGCTCGTAAGACAGGCCCTCCAGGTCTCGCAACACCACCGCTGCGCGCTGGCCCGCAGGCAGCGCGGCAACTGCCGCACGCACCGCCCGTACCCGTTCGTTGCCGACCACCGCCTGGTCCGCCCCGGCGCCCGGCGGCAGCGCGAGCTCGCCGGGATCGACTGGTACGACGACCCGGCCGGCTGGCCCGCGGCCGGCGTTGACTGCGGTGTTGACCGTGACCCGGTACAGCCACGTGGTGAAGGCCGAACGACCGGAGAACCCGGCCAGGTGCACCCACACGTTGAGCCACACCTCCTGCACCACGTCCTCCACTCCGGAGCGTTGAGGCACCAACCGGGAGGCCGTGCGGTGCACCAGCCTGGTGTGCCGACGCACCAACACCGCGAACGCGCTGCCGTCTCCGGCCTGCGCGGCCGCGACCAGGGCCTCGTCCGAGAGCAGTCCGGGCACGCCGTTCCTCACCCCCGCCCCTACTCACTCTGCCGCCGCAGCAGGTGCCGGCTCAAAGCCGCACCGCATGCAGACACATCCTGGCCTCCCCTCACGAGGACCACCAAGCGGGTACCTGCCCCCGGCTGACTTTCGCCCTGCCGGGCCGCACACTCGGCGTCGGCGTGCAGCATGTCCTGATCGCCGAACACTCATTCGGGGACCGGGACACGACCACTGAAGGCGGCACCGATGGACCAGGACAACACTCTGCGCGAGCGACTGCACGCGCTGACCGAGCAGGAGCACCAGCTGCGGAACCAGGCCGGCGAGCACGATCAGGCCCGACTCGGGGCCCTGGCGACGGAGATCGACCAGACCTGGGACCTGATCCGGCAACGCGAGGCGCTCAGCGACGCAGGCAAGGACCCGGCCGCGGCCCGGACGCGGGGCGCGGACGAGGTAGAGGGCTACCTGCAGTAGGCAGCGGCGCCACGGGCGCGGTGCCGGCGTCCGGGCAGTTGTTGACAACTGATTCATGTTTCACCAGGATGACGCCGAGCTCGTCGGAGCACTCTGGTGGAGGACGTCAATGCCGCAGTCCCGCAGGTCCGTGCAGCGTTGGACAGCCGCTGCGGCCGTCGCCGGCCTGGCGCTCGGGGTGGCAGCGATGGCCGCTCCCGCTGCGGCTGCCAGTTCGACGTTCACCTCGCTGACCGCACCGGACGGCCGGGTCTACAAGCTCTACCTGCCCTCGGGGTACTCCGCCGGCACGCCACTTCCCCTCGTACTGATGCTGCACGGGTGCACCCAGACCCCGGACCAGTTCGCCACCGGCACCCAGTTCAACCTGACCGCCGAGGCCAATCGCGTCATCGCCGTCTACCCCCAGCAGCTCTCCTCGGAGCAGCCCAGTTCGTGCTGGGACTGGTATGACAGCGCGCAACAGGTGCGTGGAGGCAAGGACCCGGCCTCGCTCGTGGGCGTCGTCGCAGACGTGGAACGGCACTACTCGGTGGACACCAACCGGGTCTACGCAGCGGGGTTGTCGGCTGGCGCGGCCGAGACGGCGGTGCTCGGCGCGACGTACCCCGACGTCTTCGCCGCCATCGACATCGGGAGCGGCCTGGAGTACGGGGCAGGCAGCAACCAGAGCTCGGGAAACACCGCCCTGTTCAGCGGCGGCCCCGACCCGGTGCAGCAGGGTCGCGCCGCCTACGCGGCGATGGGCTCGCGGACCCGCCTGGTCCCGACAATGATCTTCCACGGGACGAGCGACACGACCGTCCACCCCGTCAACGCCGACCAGCTGCGCACCCAGTGGGCGACCACGAACGACCTCGCTGTGAACGGGGGCACGATCACTGGGTCCGTGCCGACGACCCCGACCAGCACGATGACGGGCCAGGTCCCGAGCGGCCGGTCCTACACCGATGAGCTCTACCGGAACAGCAAGGACGGCCAGGTCGCCGTCGAGCGGTACCTGGTCAACGGCATGGGGCACGCCTGGTCGGGCGGGAGCTCGTCGGGCTCCTACACCGACCCGACCGGGCCCAGCGAGAGCTCCATCGCCTGGATGTTCTTCGCCGCACACCCGATGCCCGGCGCCACACCGGCGCCGTCACCGTCACCGTCTGCTCCCCCGAGCCCGAGCACTTCCCCACCCCCCACGCCCGCGCCGTCGAGCACCACGGTCGTCCTGCACTCGGTGCCCGGGCAGGACGGCTGGGTCGGCGACGTGCCGGCGGACGGGATCTCGACAGCCAGCGCCCAGGTCGGGGACAAGGGCATGTACAACACCGACACCTACCGCACCGTTCTGTCCTTCGACACCAGCAGCGTGCCGCTCGGCGCAACCGTGACCGGCGCCGTGCTCGGAGTGACGCGGACCTCTCTGTCCGGCGCCGTCGGTGCGATCAGCGTCGACAGCGCGGCCGGCTGCTTCGGGGGCTGCGCCTTGGACTAGGCCGACTACGGCGCCCCGGCGGCAGCCAGCGCCGTCGCCTCGATCCCGGTGCCGGCCGCCAACGGCAGTTCCACATCGGCGGCCCTGTCCCCGGCGGGACTCAGCAGCCTGCGCCTCGGTGGCACCAGCCAGCTGCGTCTGCGAACGACCACGACCGCCTCGTTCGCCAGCAACGTGGTGGGGCTGACCGTTGCAGGAGCCGGCTCGCCCCCCACCCTCACCGTCACCTACCACTAGCCACACCACCACGACGACGACATCGGCCCCACGAACAACGAAAGGTGCAGCAGATGCAGTTCCGGAGCGGCACGGTAGGACGCAGGGTGCTGGGCGCAGCCGGTGTGGGGGCCCTGGCCCTCGTGACGGCGTGCGGTAGTGGTGGCGGCGCAGCCAAGACTGCCGCAGGCGCAGGCGCAGGCGCGACGGGCGGCTCGGGGAGCCCGGTGAAGGTGGGCCTGGTCTACAGCCAGACGGGCCTGCTGGCCTCCTACGGCAAGGAGTACAAGCAGGGCTTCGATGCCGGCCTCGCGTACGCGACGAAGGAGACCGGTGCGGTCGCCGGGCACACCGTGCAGGTCGTGGAGCGCGACGACGCCGGCGACCCCTCCAAGGCCGTCTCGGCCGGCAAGGAGCTCATCGGCACCGGAGTCAAGATCCTCGCCGGACCCACGAGCTCGGCGGTGGCCCTGCAGCTGGCCCCGCTGGCAGCCCAGAACCAGACGCTGCTCATCTCCGGGCCGGCGGCCACCGACAAGATCACCGGGGTGAACAAGTACACCTTCCGCTCGGGCCGGCAGAGCTACCAGGACGTCGCGACCGCTGCCTCGATCGTGGGCGACATCAAGGGCAAGAACGTGCTGGTCTTCGCGCAGGACTACGAGTTCGGGCAGGGCAACGTCAAGGCGGTCAAGGCGGTGCTCGGCGGTGCCGGCGCGAACGTCAGCGACCTGCTCGTACCGGTCTTCGCCAAGGACTTCACGCCCTACGCCCAGCAGATCAAGCAGAAAAAGCCCGACCTGGTCTTCGTGGCCTGGGCGGGCGACACCACCTCCTCGATGTGGGGCACCCTGGACCAGCAAGGGGTGTTCGACAGCACGAAGGTCGTCACCGGTCTGGGTGACGCCGCGTCGTTCAAGGCCTACGGCCCCGCGTCGAGCAAGATCTCCTTCTTGGCCGACTACTTCCCAGGCGCCGCCGGCACCGCCGTGGAGAAGCAGATGACGTCGCTGGTGACCAGCAAGGGCGGCAAGGTCGACCTGTTCACCCCGGACGGCTTCGTCGCGGCGCAGATGATCGTGCACGCGATCGAGAAGTCCGGTGGCAGCGATGTCAATGCCATGGCCGCTGCTCTGGACGGCTGGCAGTTCGACGCCCCCAAGGGTTCCGAGACGGTCCGGGCCGGTGACCACGCGATGCTCCAGCCGATGTTCGTGGCCCAGCTGACCGGCTCCGGCGGCTCCTACACGCCCAAGCTCCTCAAGACGGTGCCCGCTGAGGCGGTCGCGCCCCCGAAGACCAGCGGCAGCAGCTGAGCGCCGACCTGGGTGCGCACGACCGCACCGGGACAACCGGCTCAGGCGTCGAGCCGGCCGTCGCGACCGTGGGGCTGGGCTTGCGCGTGGGCGGTGCGCGCATCCTGGACGAGGTGACGCTGCAGGTCGCCCCCGGTGAGTTCCTGGGCGTCATCGGCCCCAACGGCGCCGGCAAGACGACGCTGTTCAACCTGCTCTCCGGGCTGCTGACGCCCACTGCCGGCCAGGTCCTGGTCGACGGCCGCGACGTGACCAGCTGGTCTGCGACCCGCCGCGCCCGTAGCGGGGTGGGTCGGACGTTCCAGACCTCCAGCGTGTTCCCGGGCCTGCCGGTGCTGGAGAACGTCCGCCTCGCCGCCCAGGCCCACCTCGGCGGCAGCTTGCAGGTCTGGCGACGGGCTGCCCGCTCCGGTCCGGCCGTCGAGCGCGCCCACGAGTGCCTGGGCCGGGTCGGGCTGAGCCACCTCGAGGGCTCGGCGGCGGCGCTGCTCTCGCACGGCGACAAGCGCAAGCTGGAACTGGCGATCCTGCTGGCCAGTGAGCCCCGGATCATCCTGCTCGACGAGCCGATGGCCGGGGTCAGCGCTGCCGACGTCCCGGACCTGACCGCCCTCATCCGACGGGTGCACCTCGAACAGCGCGCCACCGTCGTCATGGTGGAGCACCACATGGACGTCGTACTGGGCCTGGCCGACCGGATCGCCGACCTGCACCACGGGGCACTGCTGGCGACCGGATCGCCGACCACGGTCATGGCCGACGAGCAGGTCCAGCAGGCCTACCTCGGACAACCGCTGTGACTACGACTGACCTGGCAACCGGACCGCTGCTGGAGCTCCAGGACGTGCACGTGCACCTCAGCGGCTCGCACATCCTGCAGGGCGTCAGCCTGGCGGTGCCGCGCACGGGCGTCACGGCCCTGCTCGGCCGCAACGGGGTCGGCAAGACCACGACGCTGCGCGCCGTCCTGGGCCTGGTGCCCCGTCGTGGCCGCATCCTGCTCGGCGGCGAGGACATCGCGGCCGAGCAGGTACACCGCATCGTGCGGCGCGGCGTCGGCTACGTCCCGGAGGACCGCGAGGTGTTCGGCGGCCTCACCGTCGCTGAGAACCTGCAGCTCGCCGAGCGCAGCCGGTCGCCGCGGTACGACCTCGTACACGAGCTGTTCCCCGAGCTGGTCACCAGGGCCAAGCAGGCCGCGGGCACCCTGTCCGGCGGCCAGCAGCAGATGCTGTCCCTGGGCCGGGCCCTGCTCGAGGACAACCGGCTGCTGCTCGTGGACGAGCCCACCAAGGGGCTCGCGCCGCGGATCGTCACCGAGGTCGCGGAAGCGTTGGAGCGGGCGGCGGAGCAGATCCCGATCGTCCTGGTCGAGCAGAACCTGCAGGTCGTCGCCCGGCTCGCCGAGCACGCCGTGGTCATCGTCGACGGCCGGGTCGCCCACAGCGGACCGGCCCGGGAGCTGCTCGCCGACACCGAGCGGACCCGGGCACTGCTCGGCGTCGCCAGTCACGCCCCCGTACAGGAGCTCCGATGAGCACTCTGGTCCTGCTGACGATCACCGGACTCGGTCTCGGGGCGCTGTACTTCCTCGTCGCCTCGGGCCTGTCGCTCATCTTCGGGCTCATGCGGGTCCTGAACTTCGCCCACGGCGCGTTCCTGACCTTCGGGGCCTACCTCGGCTGGGTCGTCGGCAGCCTCGGCGGCGCGTCCACCGGACACTTCCTGCTGGTGCTGCTGACCGGGACCCTCACCGGCGCGCTCGTCGGGGCAGCCACCGAGCTCCTGCTTATCCGGCCGTTGTACCGCCGCGAGATCGACCAGGTCCTGGTCACCGTCGGCCTCGGCCTGATGATCACCGCGCTCGTCGCCGGCATCTGGGGCTCGGACGCCCAGCACCTCGCCGTCCCGGGCTGGCTCGAACGGACGACCGGGCTGGCCGGCGCCCGGATCCCGAACGACCGCTGGCTCGTCATCGGACTGGCCGTCGCGGTGCTGGTGGCGATGCTGGCGTTCCTCAAGCACACCCGCTACGGCCTGATCGTCCGAGCCGGGGTGGAGAACCGCGCGATGGTGACCGCGCTGGGCATCGACGTGCGCAAGGCCTTCACCCTGGTGTTCGCCGTCGGTGGCGCCTCGGCCGGGTTGGGCGGTGTGCTCACCGGGGTGTATTTCCGGGCCCTGTCGCCCTCGCTCGGCTCCTCGGTGCTCATCTACGCCTTCATCGTCGTGGTCATCGGCGGCCTCGGGTCGCTCGCCGGCTCGGCGATCGCCGCCGTACTGGTCGGGCTGCTCCAGCAGTGGGCCAACTACTACGCCGCGTCAGGGGTGGGAGACATGTCCGTGGTCCTGCTGCTCGCCGCCGTCCTGCTGGTCCGGCCACGAGGTCTGCTGGGGCGACCGGCATGAAGGCCCTCGCCCGACTCGCCGGCGCCCCGGCCCTGCTCGCGGTCCTGGCGGCGCTGCCACTGCTGGACGCCGGCACCGGCGGGGTGCTCCCCGGAGTCGTGTCCAGCCCGGGCGCGCTCCAGGTCCTCGCCCTCATGCTGGTGTTCGCTGCGCTCGCCGTCACCTACGACCTGCTGTTCGGCTTCACCGGGCTGCTCTCGTTCGGCCACGGGCTGTTCTTCGCGCTGGGCGTCTACGTCACGGACATCGTGATGACGGCCGGGCACCTGCGGCTGCTGGCTGCCGCGGGGATCGCCGTCGTCGCCGGCATCCTGGTGCCCCTGGTCGTGGGTGCGGTCAGCCTCCGGGTGCAGGGCATCGCCTTCGCCATGGTGACGCTGGCCTTCGCCCAGGCCGCCTCGATAGCCGTCGGCCAGAACCTGTTCGGGATCACTGGCGGCGACCTGGGCTTGGGGCTGCCGTACGACCGACTGCCGGCGGGCCTGTCCGGCGTGCTGAACACCAAGCATCTGTACTGGCTCGCCCTGCTGCTGCTCGTGGTCGTCTACGCCGCGGCGTGGTGGCTGACCCGTTCCGCACCCGGCCGGGTGTGGCAGGCGATCCGGGAGAACGAGCAGCGGGTCGAGGTGCTCGGGATCAATCCCTATCCCTTCAAGCTGCTGTCGTTCGTGCTGGCCTCGCTGCTCGCGTGCCTGTGCGGGATCGTGTACCTGCTGCTGGTGACCGGCGCCCAACCCCAGGTCACGTCGCCGGACTTCACCCTCACCCTGCTCGTCATGGTCGTCCTGGGGGGGACCGGCCGGCTCTGGGGGGCCGCGCTCGGTGGTGCGCTCTACACCTACCTCGACCAGCGGCTCGGTGACTGGGCCCAGTCCAGCGCCGTGCAGGGGCTTCCCGCCGTGGTACGCGTCCCGTTCTCCCAGCCGTTGTTCGTCCTCGGACTGCTGTTCGTGTTGTTCATCCTTTTCCTGCCGGGCGGCCTCTCGGGACTGCTGACCCGGCTGCCCAGACGCGCTCCCTTCGGGGTGGCGCTCAGCCCGATGAGTCGGGCCACCAACGGCGTGGCGGAGCAGCAGGAGACCGGCGCCCCTGAGCGGGTCGGCAGCGTCGGCGGGAGCAACCCATGAGCACCGGGCCGGGGCTGTTGACCCTCGGCCGATGGGTGCGCGACCGGGCCCGAACCACCCCGGACCGGATCGCCATCGACTTCCGGGACGAGCAGACGACGTACGACCAGCTGGACCGGCGCTCCGAGCGGCGGGCCGCCGACCTGCTCGCCCGGGGGATCGGGCGCGGGGACCGCGTCGCCTGCCTGACCGGTAACAGCCCGGAGCACGTCGAGCTGCTGTTCGCCTGCGCCAAGACCGGGGTGATGCTGCTGCCGTTGAGCTGGCGCCTGACCCCGACCGAGCTGGCCTACCAGCTCGACGACGCCGAGCCGGCGCTGCTGCTCGTGACCGCGGAGCACCGGCAGCGCGCCGAGCAGGCGCTCGCGCTCGCCCGCTGCCGGCCTCCGCTGGAGGAGCTGCTCGCACCGGCCGCGGACGAGCCGGTCCAGGGCGTACGCGGCCGGGGCACCAACCCAGAGGTGGAGGCGGCGGTTCAGGACGACGACGGCCTGCTCCTGCTCTACACCTCGGGCACGACCGGCCGTCCCAAGGGCGCCGTCCTCACCCACGCCAACTGCTTCTGGACCAACCTGTCGTTGGACCGCACGACCGACCTGTCCGCCGACGACGTGGTGCTCCAGGTACTGCCGCAGTTCCACGTCGGTGGCTGGAACGTCCAGCCGCTGCTCGCCTGGTGGAAAGGTGCCACCGTCGTCCTGGAACCCGGCTTCGACCCTGAGCGCACGTTGCGGGTGCTGGTCGACAAGCGGGTCAGCACCATGATGGGGGTGCCCACCACCTACCTACTGCTGGCGCGGCAGCCCGGGTTCGCCGACGCCGACCTGTCCGGGCTCCGCCGGGCCGTGGTGGGCGGTGCGCCGATGCCGCCCGCGCTGCTGCGGACGTGGCAGGCACGGGGCGTCGAGATGGTCCAGGGCTACGGCTTGACGGAGGCGGCGCCCAATGTGCTGTGTCTGCCGGCGGAACAGGCCGTACGCAAGCTGGGCAGCGCCGGCAAGGCCTACCCGCACGTCGAGGTGGCGGTCGCCGACCTCGTCACCGGGCAGCTCCAGGAGGGCCCCTGCTCCGGTGAGCTCCTCGTCCGCGGGCCCAACGTCTTCGCCGGCTACTGGAACAACCCGGAGGCGACGGCCGAGGCGCTACGCGACGGCTGGCTGCACACCGGTGACGTCGTGCGCCGGGACGCGGAAGGCTTCTTCACCATCCAGGACCGGCTCGACGACATGTACGTCGCGGGCGGCGAGAACGTCTACCCGGCCGAGGTGGAGTCGGTGCTGTACGACCATCCGGCGGTGACCGAGGTCGCCGTCATCGCCGTCCCGGATAGCCGGTGGGGGGCGGCCGGGCTCGCGGCCGTCGTACTGCGCCCCCAGACCCGCGCCGACGCCCCGGAGCTGATCGAACACTGCCGGGCCCGACTCGCCGGGTTCAAGGTCCCGCGGGAGGTCCGGTTCGTCCAGGCCCTGCCCAGCTCGGGGGTGGGCAAGGTGCTCAAGACGGCTCTGCGCGTGCAGTTTGCCGACGCCCAGGGGCCCTGGTGACCGCCGGAGCACGGACACCGGCCGAACCCGCGCCGGCCGGGGACACCTCCAGGGTCCCGCGTACGGCCCGGGGTACGCGTACCCGGCAGAAGGTGCTCGAGGCCGCCGAGCTGATCTTCGCCGCCTTGGGCTACCACGAGGCGTCGATCGTGAAGATCACCGAGGCGGCGGGGGTGGCGCAGGGCACCTTCTACCTGTACTTCGCCGGCAAGCAGCAGGTTTTCGAAGAGCTGGTCGAGGATTTGAACAGGCGGGTCCGGCACGCGATGGCCGAAGGGTCGAGCAAGGGCACGACCCGGTCGGAGAAGGAGCGCCTGGGCTTCCAGGCGTTCTTCCGCTTCACCGCCGAGCATCCGGCCCTGTACCGGATCATCCGGCAGGCGGAGTTCGTGTCGCCCCGCGCCCTGCACCTGCACTACGAGCGCCTGGTGGACGGGTACATCCTCGGGCTACGCGCGGCCATGCAGACCGGTGAGGTCGCCCCCGCCGACCCGGAGGTGCTGGCCTGGGCCCTGATGGGCGTCGGTGAGCTCATCGGGATGCGCTGGATCCTGTGGGGAACGTCCAAGGAAGTTCCGCCCGACGTCCTCGACGAGGTCATGACCTTCGTCCGGCGAGGTCTGGGCGCATGAGCGCGGTGCCGATCGGGCTGGTGGCGACGGCGACCCACGTTCCGGCGCGCTGGCGGGCAGCGCTGAGCTCGCCGGGCTCACCGGTGTCCCGGAGCAGGTACTGGTGGACAAGTTCGGGCTGCACGGCAAGTACCTGGCCGGCGAGGGCGAGCACGTCAGCGGACTCGCTGCCGCCGCCGGCCGAGCCGTCCTGGAACAGAGCGGCACCAACCCCGCGGACGTCGATGCGGTCCTGTACTTCGGGTCGACGTTCAAGGACTACCTGGTGTGGCAGGTGTCGCCGTGCATCGCCCACGAGCTGGGCTGCACCTCGGCGTTCGCGCTCGAGCTGGACTACGTCTCCTGCGGCGCCCCTGTAGCCCTGCGCGTCGCCCGCGACCTGCTGGCCGCCGAGGACAACCTGCGTACGGTGCTGCTCGTCGCTGCGGCCTGTGAGTCCCGCCTGGTGGACTACACCAACCCGCGTACGCGCTTCATGCTCCCCTTCGGCGACGGAGCCGTCGCGGGCCTGCTGGTCCGCGGTCAACAGAGCGGCCAGGTCCTCGGGTCGCACATGGTGACCGACGGCTTCCTCACCCACCAGGTGCGGGTGCCTGCCGGCGGCTCCCGCCAGCCCAGTACGCACGCGACCGTCACCGCCGGACGCCACTTCTTGGACGTCGCCGACCCGGCATCGCTCGGAGCACGCCTGGACCAGGTCAGCCTGCCGAACTTCCTGACTGTCGCCGAGCAGGCGTGCAAGCGCTCCGGCCTGACCCTGGCCGACGTGGACTACCTGTGCAGCGTGCACCTCAAGCCGAGCATGCACGCGGTGCTCCTCGAGGCACTCGGCCTGATGCCCAGCCAGGCCGCCTACCTCGACCGGTACGGGCACATGAGCGGGGTGGACTCCCTGCTGGCCTACGACCAGGCGCGGCGCAGCGGCGCGATCGCCGACGGGGACGTGGTACTGCTGCTCGCAGCGGGCACGGGCTACACCTGGGCCGCCACCATCGTGCAGGCAGGAGCAGAACCGACATGAGTACGGTGCGAGTAGACCTCCAGGGAAAGCGCGCGCTCGTCACCGGCGGTGCGAGCGGGATCGGTCTGGCGTGCGCGCAGATGCTGGCGCGGGCCGGAGCCATGGTGACGGTCCTGGACCGCGACGCCGAACGCACGGTCGAGGTCGCCGGGCAGCTCGGCGGCATCCCGCTGGTGGTCGATCTGTCCGACACCGCGGCCGTGGCGGCGCTGGAGCCCGACGTCGATGTGCTGGTGAACAATGCCGGCTTCCAGCACGTCAGCCCGATCGAGCAGTTCCCGCCCGAGCGCTTCCACACCATGCTCGCGGTGATGCTCGAGGCACCGTTCCTGCTGACCCGCGCCGTCCTGCCCGGGATGTACGCGCGCGGCTGGGGTCGCATCGTCAACCTGTCCTCGGTGCACGGGCTACGTGCCTCGCCGTACAAGTCGGCCTACGTCGCGGCAAAGCACGGCCTCGAGGGCCTGAGCAAGGTCACGGCGCTGGAGGGCGGCCCGCACGGCGTCACCAGCAACTGCGTCTGCCCCGCCTACGTCCGCACGCCGCTGGTCGAGGCCCAGATCGCCGCCCAGGCCGAGCAGCACGGCATCGATGCCTCCGAGGTGCTCGAGAAGGTGATGCTGTCCGAGCCGGTGATCAAGCGCCTGGTCGAGCCCGAGGAGGTCGCCGAGGCGGTCGCGTGGCTGTGCGCCCCCGAGGCATCCTTCATCACCGGTACCTCGCTCACGATGGACGGCGGCTGGACCGCCCGCTGACGGCCGCCGGGCGTCCCTGTCTGGACACGTGCATAGCCTGTTTATATAGTCTGTGGATGAAGCAGGACGCCGAGCTCGCCTTGGTGCTCGAGCAGATGGTCCGAGTCGTACGTCGACTGGCGACGGCGGGCGATCTGGGGTTCCCGGCCGCGGCCGTGCTGACCCGGCTCGTACGCGAAGGGCCGCAGCGCCTGACCGACCTCGCCGCCGGCGAAGGCCTGTCCCAGCCGGGTATGACACAGCTGGTCAGCCGGCTCGAGCGGCAAACTCTGGTACGCCGCAACCCCTGCGTCGACGACGGCCGCGTGGTCCTCGTCGAGGTGACCCCAGGCGGCCGGGAACTCGTCGGCCGTCGCCGGGAGGAACGCGCCCAGGCCCTGTCCGGGCTGCTGGCACAGCTCGACCCTACCGAGCGCGACGCCGTGCAGCGGGCGGTTCCCGCACTCGCCCGGCTGACCGCCCTCGCCCTCGCCCCGCAGCGTCCAACCGATGGAGGCCCAGCATGACCACACCGCACAGTTCGCACAGGGCGCCGGCGAGCCCGTTCACGCAGCCCGCCGCTGTCTGGGCCGTGGCCTTCGCCTGTGTCATCTCCTTCATGGGCATCGGGCTCGTCGACCCGATCCTGCCCGCGCTGTCCACGCAGTTGCACGCGACACCGAGTCAGGTGTCACTGCTGTTCACCAGCTACCTGGTCGTCACCGCGATCGCGATGCTGTTCGTCGGCGCCATCTCCAGTCGCATCGGCGCCAAGAAGACGCTCGTCGTCGGCCTCGCGATCATCGTGGTGTTCGCCGCCCTGGCCGGCGCCTCAGGCAGCGTCGACGGCATCGTGGGCTTCCGGGCCGGCTGGGGGCTCGGGAACGCGCTGTTCATCGCCACCAGCCTCGCGGTGATCGTGGCCTCCGCCAGCGGCGGCTTCGCCGGGGCGATCATCCTCTACGAGACCGCGCTCGGACTCGGCATTGCCGTCGGCCCGCTGCTGGGCGGCCTCCTGGGCAGTGTCAGCTGGCGCGGCCCGTTCTTCGGCGTCGCCGTGCTCATGGCCGTCGCACTCGTCGCGACCGTGCTGTTCGTACCGTCGATGCCCAAGCCGGAGCACCCGACGTCCATCACCGCACCGCTGAAGGCGCTGCGGCACCGCGGCCTGCTGACCATGGGCCTGACCGCGCTGCTCTACAACTGGGGCTTTTTCACGATGCTGGGCTATGCGCCGTACCCGATGAAGCTCGACGCCATCCATCTCGGCTTCGTGTTCTTCGGGTGGGGGCTGCTCGTGGCCACCTTCAGCGTCTTCGTCGCCCCCCGGCTGCAGGGCCGCTTCGGAACGGCTCCCGTGCTGTACGTCAATCTCGCTGCCCTGGCCGTCGTGCTCGCCGTCATCGCCGCCGGCGTCAAGACGCCCTCGACGGTGATCACCGCGGTGATCGTCAGCGGAGCGTTCATCGGCGTGAACAACACCCTCACCACGCAGGCCGTCATGCTCGTGTCCCCCGTCGAGCGGCCGGTGGCGTCATCGGCGTACGGCTTCGTGCGCTTCATCGGTGGCGGCCTCGCGCCCTACGCAGCGGGCCGGCTCGCCGACGCCTACGACCTGAGCGTCCCGTTCTACGTCGGCGCCGGCGCCTTCGCCGTTGCAATCCTCGTGCTCGCTACCGGGCATCAGCTGCTCGCCCGGGCCGAGAACACCTTGGGCGAGGCAGAGCCGGTGCAGCCGCCGCTCGAGCCCGTAGGCGCCTCGGTGGCCTCGGTCGCCTGAGCCCCCCGCCCCACCCCCGCCCCACCCCCCGCTGATCAAGGCAATGTGCCCATGATCATCGTGGGGATCATGGGCCTTTTGCCTTGATCAGCGGGGGCTCTCGTCGCGCGGGGCCGAGTCCGCCGCAACCCTGCTGACGGCCCGGAGACCACGAAGCAGCGCCTCCCGGTCAGCCGGCTCAATGGCCGTCAGCAGGTTCGCGAAAGCGAGGCGGCGGGCCTTGTCATGGCGCCGCACCAGGCGGGTGCCAGCGCGGGTGAGCTCGAGCTGCACCTCCCGCCGGCTGTGCGCGGGCACGGTCCGCTCCACGTGGCCCGCCGCAGCAAGCCGGTCCACCAGGCGGCTGGCCGAGGACGCCGCGACACCAAGCCGCTCGGCCAGGACAGACAGCTTCGTCGGACCGATCGCCTGCAGGAGCATCAGGGCCCGTAGCTGCGTCGGACTCGTGGGCTCCACAGCGCTCATCGCCTTGATGCTGACGCCCAGTAGGCCCCGGGCCGCGTTCTCCACCTCGTCCACCAGGTCTGCCCGCGCGCTGCCTTCCGCCGCCTGCGGCACCTGTGCCGCAGCGCCCTGCGAGAAGTTCGACATGGCAACAGTCTGCCAGTCAGCGGGGTTCTCGATCAACACGAAGCGCCCGACGGCCCATCACGGTTCATGGGTCACGGCGTCACGGGTCCTGCGAGGCGGCCATGCTCAGTGCGGATCCAGCGAGAATGACGATGCCGGTGACCAGGTCGCTGACGAACGCGGCGCTGCTGATCGTGGGATCCAGCCGGTAGTTGAACACGACCGGTGCAAGCAGCAGCCACAGACCCAGGGCCAGGACGACGCGACTCGCCCAGCGGGCGTTGTTCCACTGCAGCAGGTGCAGCAGCGCGAGCAAGCTCACCAGCGCGCCGATGACGAGGTCGTTGAGCAGCGCCCGTTGGTGCGGGTAGGCGTGGGGGTAGCCGAGCACGAACGGGGCGGCGAGCAGCCACAGTCCGGCGACGACATCGATCAGCCCTAGCACCCGGATCAGCCCAGGTTTGGGGGCGGTGGCCGCGGCTGCGCGCCTGGTCATCGTTCTGGTCCTGTCCGCTGGTCGGGTTGGTCGGGTCCGTTGGTGGTGCAGCGCGCAATGGCGAAAGCGGCGTTGATGAGGGCGAGGTGGCTCAGTCCCTGGGGAAAGTTGCCGAGCATCGCCCGGCTGTCCGGGTCCACCTGTTCCGACAGCAGCCCGAGGTCATTGGTCAGGGCTACTGCCTGGTCCATGAGCCGGCACGCTTCCGGTGACCGGCCGAGGGTGGCCAGCGCCGAGACCAGCCAGAACGTGCAGGCCACGAACGCGCCCTCCTCCAGCTCCATCCCGGTGTAGCGATACACCAGCGGCCCTCGGCTGAGCTCGCGCTGCACCGCGGCGATCGTCCCGGCCAGCCGCTCGGAGCGGTCGAAGCCGTTCTGGCCGGCCAGCAGGGTGGCGGCGTCGAGGTCCTCGGTACCGGCGTAGGACGTGTAGGACTGCTTGGCCGTGGACCAGCAGTGCGCATTGACCCACGCCTTGATCGTGTCGCGTTCGGCGGCCCAGCGTCCCGCATGGTCTGTGGCGATCTGGCCCTGCTCGTACAGGCGGACGGCGCGGTCCAGAGCGGCCCAGCAACCCATCTTCGACACTGTGTAGTGCCGGTCGATGTGCAGCTCCCAGATGCCGGCATCGCGGTGCATCCATCGGTCGCAGCACCGGTCGGCCAGGTCGGCGAGCAGCCGCCCGGTCGGCGGATCCAGCAGGTGACCGGCTTGGACGTAACGCCAGACGGAGTCGAACAGGTCACCGAACGTGCCGAGCTGGGTCTGGGACTCCGCGTCGTTACCGGATCGGGCCGGTCGGCTGTCCCGGTAGCCCGGTACGTCCAGTTCCCGCTGACCGTCGGGCACCTGCCCGTCGAGCGTGTAGAACACCTTCAGCCCAGGGGTGGTCTGCCGGACCGAGTGCAGCAGCCAGGTCAGGGCCCCCTGGACCTCCTCGTGCAGGCCCAGCGAGATGAAAGCGTCGATGGTGAAAGAGGCGTCCCGCACCCACATGTACAGGTAGTCCCAGTTCTTGCCGCCGCCGATCCGTTCGGGCAGGGAGGTGGTGGCCGCCGCGGCTATCGCCCCGGTGTGCGCGAACTGCAGCAGCTTCAGGGCCAGCCCGGAGCGGCGGACCTGCTCGCGCCAGGGGCCCTGGTAGGTCATCGACTCGGCCCAGCTGTGCCAGTCCCGCACGGTCGCGTCGATCCGGGCCTCCAGGTCCGCGCGGGCCGGGAGGAAGATCGGTGCGTCGTTGCTGGCCGAGATCCCAAAGGTCCCGCGGCTGCCCGGCGCGGTGGTGAAGCACCCCGTCACGGCGCGGTGCTCGACGATGAGGTCGCCGACGTCGAAGCAGCGCAGCGCAAGGTGCTGGTCACCGCAGTGCACCAGCACCGTGTCGTGCCGCTGCTCGGTCCACGGTTGGGCAGCGCCGAACCGGGTTCCGGGGTGCACCGCCCACCTGATCGGGACCGACCCGTGCAGACCCTCGACGCGGCGGACCAGCTCGCCCCAGGGCAGCCGGCCGGCGCGGCCGACGGTGAGCGCGTCGGTGACCCGGACGGCGCCGTCGTCGGTGTGGAACGTGGTCGCCAGGACGTTGGAGTCCCCGACGTAGCCGCGGGTGGTCGTGAACGGGCCCTCGGGGCGCAACTCGAGCCGGCCGCCGTACTCGGGATCGAGCAAGGCAGCGAACACCGGCGGGGAGTCAGTCTCCGGTAGCGGCCACCAGTCGATCTGCCCGTCGCCGGCGACCAGCGCGACCGTACGGCCGTTGCTCAGCACGCCGTACTGCTCGATCGGCGCCCAGCCGCTGGCCCGCTGCGGCGTCCAGCCGGTCACGCCGCCCGGCCGCGCAGGGCCGTGCCCACCAGGACGAGCGCAGCGAGTCCAGCAGCGGTCAGGGGCGCCCGGTGGATCGACGCCCACGACCAGGGGTCGGAGCGGTAGGCCTGCTCGTCGAACATCCCGTGGGCGCCCCGGTCGTGCTCGTCGTCTCGTGGGCGGAAGACATTCGACCCGTACTGCGGACCGGGCTGGTCGGTGAGCTGGCCCTTCACGCCGGTCTTGCCCAGGTACCAGTCCAGCAGCCCGGGCACGAGTCGGTTCGCGACGATCGTGCCTGCGGTCGAGGCCCCCACCCACATGTTCCGGCGCGGGTGGTCGGCCAGGTACCGCACGGCCCGGGCCGGCAGCTCGGGCTGGAAGATCGGCGCCACCGGCTGCGGATGCTGCTCGAACTGGCTGTCGTTCCAGTCGAACTGCACAGTGTTGACGGCTGGCAGCTGCACCATGCACAGCCGGACCTTGCTCTTGTCGTGCTTCAGCTCGGTGATCACGCTCTCGGTGAACCCGATGATGGCGTGCTTGGCGCCGCAGTACGCGGACTGCAGCGGAATCCCGCGGAAGGCCAGCGCCGACCCAACCTGAACGATGACGCCGCGGTCCCGAGGGCGCATGCGGGACAGCGCCACCCGAGTGCCGTTGACCTGGCCGAGATAGGTGACCTCGGTAATCCGCCGGTACAGCTCGTCCGGGGTGTCCCAGAAATATCGCAGTGACCCGGCGAAGGCGACGTTGACCCACAGCTCGATCGGACCGAGCTCATCCTCCACCCGTACGGCCGCCGCCTCGACCTGCGCCAGGTCGGCAACGTCGGTCGGCAGCGCCAGCCCCCGGCCACCGGCCGCCTCGACCTCCCGACGCGCCCCGTCCAGCCCCGCCTGCCCCCGAGCCAGCACCGCCACGTCCCAGCCATGCTCGGCGAGCTCCCGGACCACCGCCCTGCCGACCCCGGCCGAACCTCCGGTCACCACCGCGATCCTGCGTACACCCATCGTCTTACTCCTGTTCCTGACGTGCCTGGTCGAGTGGAGGTGCCTGCCCCTGCCGTACTAACCGCGTCGGCCGCCGGGGGGCGTGCATCCAACCGGCTTACCGCCGCCGGCTCCGTCGTGGCTGACGCTGCGGTACTTCGGACCGTCGGCGCGGGAGCCCTGCCGGTCGGCCAGCACCGCGGGTACCAGCAGCAGAAAGCCCAGTACGAGGTGCGCGTCGTTGCTCTTGTCGTTCAGCGCAAAAACATTCAGGCTCGTGTCCAGCGTCGCGATGCCGTAGGCGCCCACGGCCAGCAGGACAACGCCCACCAGCCGGTTCGCGATGCGAGACCAGTGCGTTCCGGACAGGGCAGCCGCGGCCAGGAGCAGTCCGAGGGCCAGGTTCACCAGCGCCTGCAACAGGTCGGTCCTGAAACTTCCGAGAACCAAGGCCGCCGGTGGGCTGTCGCTGCCGGCAAACGGATGACCCAGGCTCGGAGGGATACTGGCGAGCCCGAACAACGCCAGCACGATGCCCAGCACCGCCCCGGCGACCCGGTTGGTCCGGCCGGAATCGTCCACACCGGCCAGGAAGCTCATGCGGGGTCACCGCCCTGGACCTCGTCCAGCGCGAAGACCGGGGACTCGATCCCGCCGATCAGGACGGTGCGTGCGGTACGGACGTAGCGCTGCGGGCCGGCCTCGGCGCCCTTCACGGCCGTCACCGTGTACTGCTGGTCGGCCACGTTGACAGCCACCTCGGCGCCGTCCAGCACGCCGCCGTGCAGCACCCCGAGCTGCGTCGTCGGTGCACCCGGCGGTAACACGGGCTGCGGCCCGCTCGCGGCATTGCTTGCGGCATTGCTTGAGGCATCGGTGGGCGCGCGCCGAGCGAGGGCCAGTTCAGCGACGGCGAAGCCGAGGGCAAGCGCGGCGCTACGCCGACCCGCCGAACGGCCCCGATCCGACACCAAGGAGAAAACGAGGGCGCTGAGGGCGTGCAGCAGGTCCACCCCGGCCCCCAGCCTCAGTGCTGAGGGAGTTCCGGCGGCTTCGGCGGCGCCCTGAACCAGGTGCCGGACACCGAGCACCTGGACGACCGTGCGGCTTGTCGCGTCATCCTCGTCGTAGCCCAGAAGGCGTAGGGCCTGCGCCGGCCAGGCCGTGAGCAGGGCCCCGGAGCCCAACCGGCTCAGGAGCAGCACGTTCGCCGGCGTCACCGCGGACCGGCCACGTCGACCACGCCGGAGTCCGAACCGACCCCTGTCCCCGCGAGAACTGTCCACGCGTTGCCCGACCACCGGTTCATCCGGAACCTCACTTCCCTTGTGCGACTCGGATTCCCACTCCTTGCTTAACACAAACGAACACCTATGCAATGTTTCGTTGCAGCATGCTCGGGCAGGTCGCTGGACAGGAACGCGCTCCGCCCGGGATCCGGCGCCGGGCGACGGTCCGCTGACGCCCGAGAGGTCTTGAATGAAGCCCATTGCTGCCGATTCGCTCGTATCCCGCCTCATCGAGTGGGGGGTGGACACGATCTTCGGGTTGCCCGGCGACGGGATCAACGGCCTGTTCGAGGCGCTGCGTCGGCACCAGGACCAGATCCGGTTCGTCCTGGTGCATCACGAGGAGGCGGCGGCGTTCATGGCGTGCGTCCACGCCAAGACGACCGGCCGGCTCGGCGTGTGCATGGCCACCTCCGGTCCCGGCGGGGTGCACCTGCTCAACGGTCTGTACGACGCCAAGCTCGACCACCAGCCGGTGCTGGCCATCACGGGCATGCAGGAGACGGCGCTGCTGGGCACCGGCTACCAGCAGGAGGTGCATCTGGAGAAGCTCTACCAGGACGTCGCCTCCTACGACGTGATGATCACCAACCCGAGGCAGGTCAGCACCATCGTGGACCTGGCTGTGCGGCACGCCCTGGCCGGCCGCACGGTCAGCCACATCACCTTCCCGAACGACATCCAACTCGCACCGGCCGATGAAGACCCCTACCAGCACGTAACCCCGGGGCGACCGCCATCGACGGCTCCGGTGTTCTTCCCGGCGCCCGGCCGGCCTCGCGAGTCCGACCTGCAACGGCTGGCCGACGTGCTGAACGCCGGGACCCAGATCGCGATCCTGGCGGGTGCGGGCGCCCTGCACGCCCGCGAGGAGCTGCTCGCTCTCGCCGAGGTGCTGGGCGCACCGATCGTGAAGACCTTGCCAGGCAAGGCCGCGGTACCGGACGACTCGCCGTACACGACGGGTGGGATAGGGCTGCTGGGGACGCGCCCGTCGGAGCAGCTGATGCAGCAGATCGACACGCTGTTCATGGTGGGGACCAACTTCCCGTACACCAAGCACCTCCCGAAGGCCGACCAGGTGCGTACGGTGCAACTCGAGCGGGACCCGGTGCTGGCGGGCAACCGGATGCCCACCGAGGCGCCGGTCATCGGCGACGCGAAAGAGGGGTTGCAGGCCCTGCTCCCGCTGCTGGAGCGCAAGCAGGACCGTTCCTTTTTGACCTCCTGTCAGCAGGACATGGACCGCTGGCGCAAACAGATGGCGTCGTTGGAGAACAGCACTCGCCACCCCATCGCCCCGGAGTACTTGATGTCGGTGATCGACCGGCAGGCCAGCAGCGATGCGATCTTGACCTGCGACTCCGGCACGATCGCGACGTGGGCGGCGCGGCACTGGACGATCCGGGGCCGCCGCGAGTTCTACCTCTCGGGCAACCTGGCCACCATGGCTCCCGGGCTCCCCTACGCGATCGCGGCTCAGCACGCACACCCGGGTCGGCAGGTGCTCGCGTTCGTCGGTGATGGCGGCTTCTCCATGCTGATGGCGGAGTTCCTCACCGCCGTCCGGCACGAGCTCCCGGTGAAGATCTTCATCAACAACAACGGCGCGTACGGCCAGATCCTGTGGGAGCAAGTCGCGCTGGGCTTCCCGGAGTTCGGGGTCCGGCACAAAAGTGTGGCTGACTACGCCCCCTGGGCGGTGTCCTGCGGCGCCTACGGGGTGAAGGTCACCGACCCGGCCGAGCTGGAGACCGCGGTACGCGGGGCCTTGGCCTACCCCGGCCCGGCGTTGGTGGACTGCAACGTCAACCCGGACGAGCCGCCCATGCCCGGCAAGATCGAGTACGCCCAGGCCAAGGGATTCGCCGAGGCGTTCCTGCACGGTCAACCGCACCAGGTCGGCATCGTCAAGACCGTCGTCGAAGACGCTATCGAGAAGTTCAGGTCATGAACCGTCGTAGGACACGCGCCCAGCAGGTCCAGTCCGAGGCGGCCGACTACCTGCGAGATGTCCGGACCGGGCGGTTCGAGCGGTCGCTCTCGGGGTTGTCCGCCGCCGGGGCGTTGGTGACTTGTCTGGAGATCTGGATGGAGCACGACAAGGCCAGCTTCGGCAACAAGATGATGTGGTGGCCGGTCGCACTCACCCCGGTGGCGGCGGCGGCCGGGGTCGGCGGCGTGCTGAGCCGACGGGTGGCCAAGACCGCGCTGCCGCTGACCTCGGCGATGGTCGTGGCGAACGGGCTCCAGGGCACCTACCTGCATGCCCGAGGGGTCTCCCAGCGTCCGGGCGGTTGGCGGGAATGGCGCTACAACGTCGAGATGGGGCCGCCGGTCTTCGCCCCGCTGCTGGTGACGGTCGTCGGTGGGATGGGCCTGCTCGCCGCCGTACTGCGCCGAGAAGGCAGCCAGTGACCACCCCGGGCGACCAGGGTCGGTTCCAGGGATACGACGTCCTGGCCCAGCGCAACCACTGGGACGAGGTGACCCAAGGCGTCGTACTGCGCCGGCTCGGGCCGCCCGCACCGCTGCGCTTCTTCACCGAGCCCGAGGGGGCTACGGCCCGCGCGCTGCTGGACCGGCTGCTCGGGCAGGACGACGAGCCACGCGTCGACGTCCTGGCCGACATCGACAGCAGGCTGGCCCTGGAGGTCACCGACGGCTGGCACTACGCCGACCTGCCGCACGACGGGCAGGCGTGGCGGGACACGCTGGCCTTGCTGGGCCGCGACGCGCAGGACCGCTTCGGCGCAGAGTTCGCCGGGCTCGTACGCGAGCAGCAGGCCGCCGTGGTGCAGCAGGTTCAGGACCACATCGGTGGCGACTGGCACGGCCTGCCTGCCAAGCAGGTCTGGAGCCTGTGGACTCGCTACGCGTGCGCGGCCTTCTACGCCCATCCCTGGGCCTGGAACGAGATCGGCTTCGGTGGGCCGGCCTACCCCCGCGGCTACAAAAACATCGGTCTGGACAAGCGCGAGCCGTATGAGAAGGCCGAGCGCGATGCTCATGACCCGGTGCCCTGGTCCAAGCGCACCGAACAGGCCCGCCGGGAGCACCTGAACCTGCTGGGCCGGACCCCGTGAACGTCCGGGACCGCAACGAGAGCGCTTGGCTCCTGCCGAACGACGGCACCCGCACCCCGCACGGCCTCCGGCGCGACATGCGGCGGTTCGACGACACCGACGAGGTGGACCTGGTCATCGTCGGCTGCGGGGCCGGCGGCGGTGTCCTGCTCCAGCGCCTGGCTCGGGCCGGGTGGAAGGTGGTCGCGCTGGACGCCGGCCCCTTCTGGGACCCGGACTCCGACTGGGTCTCCGACGAGATCGGCAGCCACGGCCTGTACTGGACCGACCCGAGGGTCATCGACGGCGCGGACCCGGTCCCGTTGGGGTCGAACAACTCCGGTCGCGGGGTCGGCGGCAGCACCGTGCACTACGCCGGCTACACCCCCCGCTTCCACCCCAGCGACTTCCACACCCGCAGTCGCGACGGCGTGGGCGCGGACTGGCCGATCACCTACGACGACCTGCGGCCCTACTACGCCGACCTGGAGCAGGAGCTCCCCGTCGCTGGGCAGGACTGGCCCTGGGGCGATCCGCACCGCTACCCGATGTCGCCGCACCCGGTCAGCGGCGGGGGCCTGCTGATGCAGCGCGGTGGACTGGCCCTCGGGATCGACGTCCGGGTCGGGCCGGTCGCGATCACCAACGGCCGGTTCGGCAACCGGCCGCACTGCATCTACCGCGGCTTCTGCCTGCAGGGCTGCAAGGTCAACGCCAAGGCAAGCACCCTGATCACCCACGTCCCGGACGCGCTGGCCCACGGGGCCGAGGTGCGCCCCGACGCCATGGTCAGCCGGGTCGAGGTGGACGAGCACACCGGGCGCGCCACCGGCGTGCACTACATCCGGGCCGGAGTGCACCGGTTCCAGCGGGCCCGGATGGTCGCCGTCGCCGGCTACTCCATCGAGACACCACGGTTGCTGCTCAACAGCGCATCGGCGCGCTTCCCCGAAGGGCTGTGCAACGA